>JABLTR010107502.1_pt1 | contig 12263 bp, 9 predicted proteins | sample 7160071 | NCBI WGS metagenome assembly JABLTR01 (sample SAMN14651230, study PRJNA627086) | human gut metagenome | isolation source: feces | host: Homo sapiens
GATGCAGACGCCGGTGCGGCGGGCAGAGCCGCTGCGGCCTGCGGAGCAGCGCCCGCCGGAACCCGCCGCGAAGCCGGAAAAGAAGGAAAAGCGCCCGGGCCGGGCATTGACGGTCTGCGCGTGCATTGTCGCCGCGGTCAGCCTCGGTCTTGCAATCTGGCAGTTTTCCGGCCTTGCGCGGCAGCGCCGGGCCATCCGCCTGCGCGAGGATGACCTCGCCGAGCGGGAAAAGCGCCTGACCACGCTGGAGACGCAGATCGACGACCTGACGGCGGAGCTCGCCGCCGAAGAGGAGAAGACCGCCGCGCAGACGCAGCAGATTGAAGAACTGTTGACAACTGTAAACAGCGCAGAAAGCTCAGCCAACCAGTCGCAGTACGACCTCTCGGAGCAGCAGAAGGAGCTGGAGAAGACCACGGACGAGAACGCGGCGCTGGAGGAACAGGTCACGGCACTGGAACGGGAGAACGAACGGCTGCGGGCCGACTATGATGCGCTCTATGCCACGGTCGACGCGCAGAGCGAAAAGCTCCGCTTTGTCGACAGTTATGTCGTATTTGTCGAGGACGACGGCACCGGCAACTATCACCGCTACGACTGCGGCAAGTTTTTGAAGAAGAATTTCTGGGCCTACAGCCGCAAGCTCGCGGAGCGGCAGGGGTATACGCCCTGCGCGCAGTGCTTCGGCAGCTGATCCAAACGGCGGAAAAAGAAAGAGAAGGAACAAACGGATGGACATTTCCGGACTGGTGCATCAGCTGGTGCTGATGTTTTTCGCGATGGGCGTTGGCTTCCTCGGCGGGAAGGCCGGCGTGCTCGGCGAAGATGAAAATAAAATGCTTTCCTCATTGGTGGTCAACATTACAAATCCGCTGCAGATCGTCGCGTCGGTGATGGTCGGAGAGCGGCTGCTGACCAACGGACAGGTCCTGCAGCTCACGGGGGTCAACTTTGCCTGTTATTTCCTGCTGATCGGCCTGGGCTGGCTGCTGGTGAGGGCGATGCGCGCGCCGGAAAAGGACGCGCGGATCTATGTTTTCCTGCTGGTCTTTTCCAATGTGGGCTATCTGGGCTATCCGCTGGCGGAGGCGCTCCTCGGCGCGAGCGCGCGGTTCTGCATCTCGATCTTCGTGCTGGGCTTTCAGATCTTCTGCTGGACCTACGGCGTCTATCTGCTCGACGGTTCGAGCAAATTCCGCCTCTCGTGGGACATCCTGCGCCGCCCGTGCGTGATCGCCGCGCTCGTGGCCTATGCGCTCTATTTCAGCGCGCTGCGCGTCCCGGCAATCGTGGGCCAGATGGTCGACTACGTCGGCAACCTGACCAGCCCGATGGCCATGCTGATCATCGGCTCTGCGCTGGCAAAGCTCTCGCTGCGGACGGTCTTCGGCGACTGGCGGGTATATGTGCTCTGCGCGGTGAAGCTGGTGGCCATCCCGCTGGGCCTCTGGGTGCTGCTGCGCGGCGTTCTGACGCATGACCTCATGCTCACCACGCTCATCCTCGCGCGGGCCATGCCCGCCGCCACGAATTCCACGATCCTCTGTTATCGCTACGGGCGCGACGGGTCGCTGGCCTCGGGCTGCGTCTTTTTGTCCACGCTCCTCTCGCTCGTGACCATTCCGCTCGTGCTCACGCTGCTGTCCGCGGCGGCATAAGATGTGTCTGTAAATTTGGATCTCCCGCAGGGCCGACGAACCGTCGGCCCTTTTTATTTTGCTGCATGCTGCCCGTGCCCAGATCCTCGCGAACCGCGAAAAGGCCCCAAATAGACGCGTCATGCGAACCAGTGACCGATGTCACTGGCGTGGCAAGCCCGTAGAGCTTCCAGGAGCGTCACGGAGCGCAAAAAAGCGGGCGGGCAATGCCCGCCCCTACGGATTCTACCGCACGTCGATCTTAACCGTAGGGGCGACCATTGGTCGCCCGCCTCCCTCGCCGCAGCGAAAAAGCCCTCCACTGCGAAGAGGGGGGACAGATTGCCGCAGGCGATCAGGGGGGAGAAATTTTCAAGCTCCCCCAGCCGTGCGCGTAAGGAACGCGCGCCCGGCGATCGCCCCGTCATTTTGCTGAAAATGGAAGGGCTGCACAGAAAAAAGACGCGCGTTTTTGCGCGTTTCTGCCAAAATATACAAAACAGCAGACGCAGCATTTGCGAAATTAGTAATTTTATGATAAGATAAACCTGCTGTGCATTTTAACGTGGTAAAGAGAGAATGAAGCAAAGCGACGAAACGAAAGATAGAAGAAGGAGAGAAAAACATGGAAAATAAGCGAAGCTCGTGGGGGAGCAACCTCGGGTTCCTGCTGGCGGCGGTCGGTTCGGCGGTCGGCCTCGGGAATATCTGGGGCTTCCCGTACAAGATGGGCCGCTCGGGCGGCTTTACATTTCTGCTGATCTATCTGCTGTTGGCGGTGTTCGTGGGCCTCGTTATCATGGCGAGCGAGCTGGCGCTCGGCCGGAAAACCGGGCTCGGCGTCGTGGGCGCATATCAGGCGGTGTCGAAGAGATTCGGCTGGGTCGGCTGGCTCGGCGTGCTGTCGCCATTCCTGATCATGAGCTTCTATGCGGTGCTCGGCGGCTACTGCATCCAGTACATGTCGCTGAACATGGCGGAGCTGTCGTTCAACCTGTCGGACATTTTCGGCGCGCCGCTGGCCGGCGGGGCGACGTTCGGCGCGATGCTGGACAATCCATTCGGCTGCGCGGTGTTCACGGCGCTGTTCCTGTTCATCTGCATGATGATCGTCAAGGGCGGCGTCGCCGAGGGCATTGAAAAGTTCAACAAGATCGGCATGCCCGCGCTGTTCGTCATGCTGGTCATCGTCATCATCCGTTCGCTCACGCTGCCGAATGCCGTCGAGGGCCTGAAGTACATGTTCGTGCCGGGCTACGCGGTCGAGGCCGGGTTCATCGAGGAGGCGCCGAGCGTCATCTCCGTGCTGGCCACGGCGGGCGGCCAGATGTTCTTCTCGCTGTCGCTCGCGATGGGCGCGATGGTGACCTACGGCTCGTATCTGAGCAAGAAGGAAAACATCGTGAAAAACTCCGCCGTCATCGTCATTGCCGATACGATCGTCGCGCTGATGGCGGGCCTCGCGGTCATTCCGGCGGCGGTCGCCAATGGCATTTCGAGCGGTATCCCCGTCAATGAGATCGCCCTCGGCGGGCCGAAGCTCCTGTTCGTGACGCTGCAGGACGTGTTCGCGAACATGGGCGCGCTCGGCCCCGTGTTCGGCGTGCTGTTCTATCTGCTGGTCATCATCGCGGCCATCTCGTCGGCCATCTCGCTGATGGAGGTCGTCGGCGCGTTCGCGATCGACAACGCCGCAAAAAAGGGCAAGCAGGTCGATCGGACGAAGGTCACGCTGGTCGTCTCCGGCCTGATCCTGATCGAGGCGCTGCTCGTCGCGGTGGACGGCCTCGGCTCGACGGGTATCTTCCGCTGGAAGGCGTCCGCCATGTGGAACGACTGCATGCTCGATTTTATGGACTGCTGGTCCGAGGGCGTGGCCATGCCGATCGGCGCGATGCTGATGTCGCTGATGATCGGCCTGGAGCTGAAGCCGAAGTTCGTGCTTGAGGAGATCGGCTCGGCCGGCGGCTTCTTCCGCAGATTCTATGCGTTCTGCATCACGATCGTCTGCCCGCTCGTGATGGCGCTCGTGACGGCGGGGCAGTTCATCGACTTCTTCGTCGGCACGGACGATGGGATGGATGCGCAGCTGATCTGCTACGCGGCGGCAGCGGCGCTGCTGGTGGCCTTCGGGGTCGCCGCGGCGGTCCGGCCCAAAAAACGATAAGGGCAGCACCGCACAATTACGTCGGCGCGCTTCGGCGGATCTTTTCCGCCAATTCTTCGGTTTGGAAAGTTTGAAATACATAGAGTATTCCTACACTTTCCGAACCTTGACTTGACGAAAAATCTCTCGCCGGATCTGCTAGCCGAATTGTGCGGTGCTGCCTAAAACCGGCCCTCTGAAAAGAGGGCCGGCTTTTGTCATTTCGGGAGCGTGTGCCACTGCTTGCGCAGCAGGAGATAAAGAATGATCATGCCCGCCGCGGTCAGCAGCGCCTGCACAAGGCCGGACGTCACGAACGTCAGGATGCAGAGCAGACCCGCGACGATGGCCGTCGCGAGGAAGGCCGTCCGCCGCGCGCTGGCCGCGAACCAGATCAGGCCCGCGCACTTGAGCAGCAGGAGCGACGCCTCTAAAATGTAGAACCAGAGGAACATCGAGACGCTCTGCATCATCATATCCAGCAGATCGCGCATCGGCGACAGCTCCGGATACGCCGCAAAGACGTCGTTGAACCATTCCTGATTGCCGTAGAGGTAGAACAGGTTGAAAAAGCTGATGGTCTGGAACGCGGCGACGACGATGCAGAGGATGAGCCAGACCCTCGCCCCGGTCTGGAAGCGCTTCGGCTTCGCGGGGCGGGCCTCCGCGGCCTCCGGCGCATAGGTCAGGTCGGCGATGGGTGCCTCCTGCTGCGGGGCGGGCTTGCCGTACCGGCGGACGAGCGCGCCGCAGTCCGGGCAGATCAGCACATTGTCGTCCACCTGCCGGCCGCAGTTATAACACGTTTGCATGTGGAATACTCCTTTTTCCGTGAGAATAAACTCTAAACTGATATAGTAGTATTGTAACGGCTTTCGGGCCGAAAGTCAAACCCACCGCATGAAGCATTTTTTGCAAGGTTTTCAGCAGCAAATTGCATTTACTTTCGTCCTCTGGGCGATATAATACAATATAGAAACGAGCGGCACGGCGAAGCCCGGCCGACGGAGGTGCGAGATGCGATTTACCAAGATGCACGGCGCGGGCAATGATTTCGTCGTGCTGGATGCGGTGGAGCAGCCGCTCGGCATTGCGCCGGAGGATCTTCCGGGCCTGATCTGCCGGCTCTGCGACCGGCATACGGGCGTCGGCGCGGACGGCGTGATGGTCCTGCAGCGATCGGCGGCCGGCGCGGACGTGGCGATGCGGTTTTATAATTCCGACGGCTCGCTTGGCGAAATGTGCGGCAACGGCGCGCGCTGCGTCTGCCGCTACGCCTGCGAGCGCGGCTATGCGGGCGACACCGTCCGCGTGGAGACGACGGCGGGCCTCGTCACCGGCTGGCGGCAGAGCCGCGACCGCTTCCGTATCCGGCTCAATACGCCCACGGTGTTGGAGACGGAGCGGCTTTTCACCCTCGACGGCGAGACGTATCGCTGCGGCTACGCCGAGCTGGGCGACCCCGGCATCCCGCATCTGACCGTGGAGATCCCGGATCTGCTGCTGCGGCTCGACGACGAGGAGCAGCTTGCCGCGCTGCGGACGCTTGGGCGGCAGCTCCGGTACCATCCGGCGCTGCCGAAGGGCGCGAATGTGAATTTCTACCAGATCACGGGGCCGCAGCAGCTGCGGCAGCTGACCTATGAGCGCGGCGTGGAGGATTTCACGCTGGCCTGCGGCACAGGGGCGGGATCGCTTGCTGCGGTGCTGACGGCGTCCGGACGCATGGACGGCGCGAATGTTCATGTTCAGACGGCGGGCGGAGACCTCGACGTGGAGGTAGAAATGGAGGCCGGGCGCGTAGAAAACCTGTATCTGACGGGCGCGGCCCTGATCGTATACAGCGGCGAGCTGGCAGATGAGTTTCTGCAGCCGGTCGTCTTTATCACGGACTAAGCATTGGGAGGAGAAACCATGAAAAAAGGGAGCTTTCTGAAAAACTACGGATTTCTGATCTGTATGCTGATCGGCATTGTGGCCGGCTGCATCGTCGGCGCGATCTGGCCCGCCACGAAGGACGCCTCCGGCGAGATCCTCGTCAAGGGCGCGACCGTGCTCGAACCGCTCGGCACAGTCTTCCTGAACCTGATGTTCTGCATCGCCGTCCCGACGGTCTTCTGCTCGATCTCGTCGGCCATCGCGAACATGCAGAGCGCCAAGCGCGCGGGCAAGATCATGGGCGTCACGATTGCGACGTTCCTGGCCACGGCGGCCATCGCGGCGGTCATCATGTATGTGACCGTTTTGATCATCCCGCCGGTCACGGGCGAATACGCGATGATCGAGGGTGAGGTCGGCGGCACGCTCGGCGTGGCCGACATGATCGTCAACTTCTTCACGAAGCCCGACTTTACGGAGCTGTTCAGCCGCCGGGCCATTCTGCCGCTGATCGTGGCGGCGGTGCTCTTCGGCTTCGGTGTGCAGATGGCGGGCGGCTCGGAGACCAGAACGGCGAAGCTGCTTGAGGACGTCACGAACTGCATCATGAAGACGTTCAAGATCATCACCTACTATGCGCCCATCGGCTTCTTCGGCTTCTTTGCCTACCTGATCGCCTACCACGGCCCCGACCTCATCGGCGACTATGGCCGCACGCTTGCGATCTACTACATTCTGAGCTTTGTCTATATGTTCATCTCCTTCCCGCTCTACGCGCGCTTCGGCGGCGGCAAGGGCGCGGCGAAGGCCATGTTCTCGAAGCTGTTCCGCCCGGCGGCGATGAGCTTCGGCACGTGCTCCTCGGTCGCGACGATCCCGACGAACATGGAGGTCGCAGAGGAGACCGGCATCCCCAAGGACGTCTCGAACATCGTCGTCCCGCTGGGCGCGACGATGCACATGGATGGCTCGGCCATGTCGGCCATCATCAAGGTCGCGTTCCTGTTCGGCATGTTCGGCCAGGACTTCACCACGGGCCGCGCGCTGCTGGCGATCGTGGTGGCGGTGTTCTCGTCGGTCGCGATGAGCGGCATCCCCGGCGGCGGCGGCACGGGCGAGCTCGTGCTCTGCTCGATCTTCTTCCCGGATCATCTGGCGGTCGCCTTCCCGATCGCGCTGGCGCTCGGCAATCTGGTCGATCCGCCCGCAACGATGGTCAACTCCGCCGGCGACTACGTCGTCTCCTTCATCGTCGCCCGCTTCGTCGACGGCAAGGATTGGCTCCAGAAACAGCTTCAGAAACAAAAAGCAGAACAATAAAAAGAGGCACCCCGTCCGATCCACCGGACGGGGTGCTCATTTTGCGTTGTAGGGGCGGACGAGCCTGTCCGCCCGCCAAAGGCCCCCTCTGCGTCAGAAGAAGCCTGCCGCACGCTATCTTGATGATGGCGGTCAGATGGCATTTTACGGATACGCTTCGCAAGTGAGGGCAATGCCCACCGCTAGGACACAAAAACGCAGCCATCCAGCATGGATGGCTGCGTTTTGATCTGGGATGTTATTCGCCCTTCAGCTTGTCGAAGAAGCTCTTGCGCTTGGGCTGGGAGGACTCGCCGGTGGAGTCTTCAAGCTTACGGAGCAAATCCTTCTGCTCTTTGGTCAGCTTGGTCGGCGTTTCGACGACGACGGTGACAAACTGGTCGCCGCGCGTCTTATAGCCGACGTATGGGATGCCCTTGCCGCGCAGGCGGAAGACCGTGCCGGTCTGCGTGCCCTCAGGAATGGTATAGCGCACCTTGCCATCGAGCGTCGGCACCTCGATCGTTGCGCCGAGCGCCGCCTGCGTGAAGGAGATCGGCATCTGGCAATGGACGTTCGCGCCGTCGCGCGTGAAGATCGAATGGTTGCGGACGTGGACGGTGACGAGCAGATCGCCGTTCGGGCCGCCGTTGGAGCCCGCGTTGCCCTCGTCACGGACGCGGAAGGACTGTTCGTCGTCGATGCCCGCCGGGACATTCACGCGGATGGTCTTGTTGCGGCGTACCTTGCCCTTGCCCTTGCAGGTCTGGCACGGATCGTTGATGATGGTGCCTTTGCCGCCGCACTTCGGGCAGCGCTGCTCAGACTGCATCGCCATGCCCATGAAATTCTGCTGGACGCGGACGGTGCCGCGGCCCTGGCAGTACGTACAGGTCTCGGGCTTGCTGCCCTCTTTCGCGCCGGTGCCGTGGCAGGTGCTGCACGGCTCGATGCGCTGGAAGGTGATCTCACGCTCACAGCCGAAGGCCGCATCCTCGAAGCTGATCTCAATCTCGGCCACGATGTTCTGGCCCTTTTGCGGGCCGGTGCGGCGGCTGGACGACGAAGCGCCGCCGCCGAAGAAATCGCCGAAGATGTCGCCAAGGTCGCCAAAGCCGCCGAAGCCGCCGAAGCCTCCGCCGAAGCCTGCGCCCGCGTTCGGGTTGAAATTCGGGTCGACGCCCGCGAAGCCGTACTGATCATAGCGCGCCTTTTTGTCGGCGTCGGAGAGGACCTCATAGGCCTCGTTGATCTCCTTGAATTTTTCCTCGGCCGTTTTATCGCCGGGGTTCTGGTCCGGGTGGTATTTCATTGCGAGCTTCCGGTACGCCTTTTTGATCTCAGCGTCGGAGGCGTTTTTTTCCACGCCCAGAACCTCATAATAATCTCGTTTATTCTGGTCTGCCATCTATCTCACCTCAAATCGGATCGGTGGAAACAAGCCGAAGGGGCGGTCTTGCCGCCCCTTTGGACTTTGAAACGCAAATTAGTTGACCTCTTCGAAGTCTGCATCGACGACGCCGTCGTCATTCCCGCCGTTCGGCTGTGCACCGGCGCCCGGATTTGCGTTCGGGTCGCCCTGCGGGGCGGCGTTCTTATAGAGCTTCTCAGAGACAGCGTAGAACGCCTTCTGGACCTCGTCGGTCGCGGCCTTGATCGCAGCGACGTCGGTACCCTTCTGGGCTTCCTTCAGCTTTTCAATCGCGGCGAGCACCGGAGCCTTGTCGCTCTCGGAGACCTTGTCGCCCATCTCGTTCAGCGTCTTCTCAGACTGATAGATGACCTGATCGGCGGCGTTGCGCGTGTCGACCTCGTCCTTGCGCGCCTTATCCTCGGCGGCATACTGCTCGGCCTCCTTGACGGCCTTGTCGATGTCTTCCTTGGAGAGGTTGGACGAAGCGGTGATGGTGATCTTCTGCTCGGCACCGGTGCCGAGGTCCTTGGCGCTGACGTTCACGATGCCGTTGGCGTCGATGTCGAACGTGACCTCGATCTGCGGCACGCCGCGGGGCGCGGGCGCAATGCCGGTGAGCTGGAACTTGCCAAGGGTCTTGTTGTAAGCAGCCATCTCGCGCTCGCCCTGCAGGACGTGGACTTCCACAGAAGTCTGGTTGTCGGCTGCGGTGGAGAAGACCTGGCTCTTCTTGGTCGGGATGGTGGTGTTGCGGTCGATCAGCTTGGTGAACACGCCGCCCATCGTCTCAATGCCGAGGCTCAGCGGGGTGACATCGAGCAGGAGCAGACCCTTGACGTCGCCGCCGAGGACGCCGCCCTGGATCGCCGCGCCGACTGCCACGCACTCATCGGGGTTGATGCCCTTGAAGCCGTCCTTGCCGGTCAGCTTCTTGACCTCTTCCTGCACGGCCGGGATCCGGCTGGAGCCGCCGACAAGCAGGACCTTGGAGATGTCGTTCGCGGTCAGGCCCGCGTCGGCCATGGCCTGCTTGACCGGGCCGACAGTCGCTTCGACCAGATGCGCGGTCAGCTCATTGAACTTTGCACGGGTCAGCGTCACATCGAGGTGCTTCGGGCCGGTGGCATCCGCGGTGATATACGGCAGGTTGATGTTGGAGCTGGTCACGCCGGACAGCTCGATCTTTGCCTTTTCGGCAGCTTCCTTCAGACGCTGCATGGCGACCTTATCATTCGACAGGTCGATGCCCTCGGCCTTCTTGAACTCGTCGACGAGGTATTTCATGATGGCTTCGTCAAAATCGTCGCCGCCGAGGTGGGTGTTGCCGTTGGTGGCCAGAACTTCGATGACGCCGTCGCCGATGTCGAGGATGGAGACATCGAACGTGCCGCCGCCGAGGTCGTAGACCATGATCTTCTGCTCGGCTTCCTTATCCACGCCGTAGGCCAGCGCGGCTGCGGTCGGCTCGTTGATGATACGCTTGACCTCGAGACCCGCGATCTTGCCGGCGTCCTTGGTGGCCTGACGCTGTGCGTCGTTGAAGTAGGCCGGGACGGTGATGACGGCTTCGCTGACGGTGCCGCCGAGGTAAGCCTCTGCGTCGGCCTTCAGCTTTTGCAGGATCATCGCGGAGATCTCCTGCGGGGTGTACTTCTTGCCGTCGATGTCGACTTTATAATCGGTGCCCATGTGGCGCTTGATGGAAGAGATGGTGCGGTCACTGTTCGTGACGGCCTGCCGCTTCGCGACCTGACCGACCATACGCTCGCCGGTCTTCGAGAACGCGACGACGGACGGGGTGGTGCGGTTGCCTTCGGCATTGGCGATGACGACGGGCTCGCCGCCTTCCATGACTGCTACACAGCTGTTGGTTGTACCAAGATCGATACCAATAATTTTACTCATGATCAATTCCTCCAATTTATATCAAGAAACAGTTTTTACAAATTTATCAGAACCCATTCCGGGTGGCTTGCAGTTTAGTTTGCGACTTTTACCATCGCGAAGCGGACGACCTTTTCGCCGATGCGGAAGCCCTTCTGGAAGACCTCCAGAATGACATTTTCGCCTGCGCTTTCATCTTCCGCGTGCATCACGGCGTTGTGCAGCGTGGGGTCGAAGGCCTCGCCGGCTTCGCCGAACGCCGTCACGCCGAGCTTTTCGAAGATGCCGGTGAGCTGCGTCATCGTCATCTCCACGCCCTTTTTGAACGCCTCATCGGCGGTCTGCTGGGCGAGGGCCCGTTCCAGATTGTCGTAGACCGGCAGGAATTTTTCTACCGTTTCGGCCTTGATCTCGGTGTAGAGATTGTCCTTTTCCTTCTGGCTGCGCTTGCGGAAGTTGTCATATTCTGCGGCCAGCCGCAGATAATTGTCATGCTCCTGCGCAAGATCAGCCTTCGCCTGATCGAGCTCCGAGGGCTTCGCCGCTTCTGCGGGCGCTTCGGGCTGCTGGGCAGCAGCCTCTTCGGCCTGCGGCGCATCAATGGTCTGGTCGACCGGCTGCTGCGCTTCGGCCTGTTCTACATTCTTTTCTTCGTCTGCCATATCTTATCCCTCCGGGGTGTTGTTCTTTTTGGGGTCTTCAAGTGCGGGCGTCTGGCTCTTCTGAAACATTCTGCCCAGATTCTCGGCAAAATAGCTCAGCCGCGCCGTGATCTGCGCGTAATCCATTCTCGTGGGGCCAAGCACACCGATCATGCCCTGCATCCCGTCGCCGATGTCGAACTTCGTCATCACGACGCTGGTGTCCTTCAGTTCTTTGGCGACGTTTTCCGGCCCGACGAGGATCTGCGTCCGTGCCCCGGACGAGAGCGTCGCGGGAAGATTGGAGATCACGTCCTCATCGAGATTTGTCAGAACGGCCTGTGCCTTTTCGATGTCGTGGTATTCCGGCTGCCCCAGCAGCTTGGCCTGTCCGGTCATGTAGACCTCTTCGACCGGCTTGCGCAGCAGCTCCGTCACAAAATCGACGATGACCGGCACAAGGCTCGCGGCCTCGCCCGCGCTGCGCGTCACTCTGGCGAGCACATCCGGTGTGATCGCGTCGGCCTCCAGATCGGTCAGCCCCGCGTTCAGCACGGCGGAGAGCAGCTTGAGATCGGCCTCCGCCACATCCACCGGCAGCCGGATCAGCTTGTTCTTCACCGAATTGTCGCTCAGCATCACCACGAGGATGAAGCTGCCCGCCTCGGCGAGGATCAGGTCGAACCGCTTGACGGTCACGCTCGCCGGGCCTCTGGCCACGGCGTAGGCCGGGAGATTCGTCATCCGGGACACCATCTTGCCGACCTCGGTGATCATGTTGTCGAACTGCTGCATCTTGCCTTCCATGGCCTGATTGATCGAGCGTGTCTCGTCGACGGTCAAGCGGTAATCCTGCATCAGCTCATCCACATAAAACCGGTATCCCGCCGCGCTCGGTACGCGCCCGGCGGAGGTGTGCGGCTGCTCGAGCAGACCGAGGTTTGTCAGCTCGGCCATCTCGTTGCGGATGGTCGCGGAGGAGAAGTCCATGCCGGGCATCTGCGCGATGGTCTTCGAACCCACCGGCTCCGCGGTACGGATGTATTCATCCACGATCGCGCGCAGGATCTTTTTCTTCCGTTCCGTCAGTTCCATGTCCGCATCTCCTTCTCCTGGATTAGCACTCCTTATCTCTGAGTGCTAAACGCAGTTTATCACCACTTTCCGCCAATGTCAATAGGCCAGAATTGAAATATTTGTGAACACTCCGAAAATCGTCTGTGAACGCTGACGGAACATAAAAAAGGACTGCCCTTTCGGCAGCCCCGCATAGGGTGTATCTGAAAACTCCCGACGCACCCGGACAGCGGGCCTTTTCACGCCGCGCCGCGTCATTTTTCCTTGAAATACGTCAGTATTCCTGC
>JABLTR010005444.1_pt1 | contig 12259 bp, 10 predicted proteins | sample 7160071 | NCBI WGS metagenome assembly JABLTR01 (sample SAMN14651230, study PRJNA627086) | human gut metagenome | isolation source: feces | host: Homo sapiens
CCCCCGACCTTTTGGTCCGTAGCCAAACGCTCTATCCAGCTGAGCTAAACGCACATCTTTGTTGCTTTTCCTTTGTGATATTTCGTATCACCGCTACAACAATATGTATGATACTCTAAGACCTATAAAATGTCAAGGGTTTTTTGAAACTTTTTTTGATTTTTTTTAAAAATATTTTTTATTGCTATTTTTGATGCAAAAGCAACAGTTTTTTAATTCCGTCTAAGTGCCTCGATCGGGCTCAGTTTCGCTGCCTTTTTCGCCGGATAGATTCCGAAGAACACACCTACTGCACAGGAGAACAGCGTAGCCGCCAGGATGGTTCCCGCACTGATTCCAGGTGTGATGGTCATTCCCATACTGCTGCTGATCACCGCACAGATCACATAGCCGCCTGCAATCCCCAGCACAATACCGATCAGCCCGCCTATGATCGTCAGGATCGCCGCCTCCGCAAGAAACTGTAACATAATAGACGAGGTTTTCGCTCCAAGGGATTTCCGGATACCGATCTCCCTGGTACGCTCTGTGACGGATACCAGCATGATGTTCATAACACCGATACCACCTACCAGAAGGGAAATGCCCGCAACAAAAGAGATAAACGCAGTCACCATACCAAGCATCTGATTCATGGATTTCATGACATCCTGGAAGCTCTGTACCTGGAAATACTCATCTCCGGCACACTGGTGACGTCTCTCAAGAAGATTTATGATCTTGTCTGCGACCGCCTGGGAATCCAGACTCTTATCCGCCTGAACTATGATCTGATAAAATTCTCCGCTGCTTCCGGTAAAGTCGTCCATAGCCGTATAAGGCACATTTATGGTCACCGGCATTCCATCGTAAGTATAGCTGACAAAGGTTCCGTTCTCTTTCTGTGTGGTGACTCCGCAGATGCGGAATGTCTTGGTCAGATCATAGCAGGTAATGTCCAATGTCATTCCCACTACATCATCCGTTCCGAAAATCCTTTTCGCATCGGCATCGGAGATCACGCAGACGTTTTTTCCCTCTTCGACCTCCTTCTGCCCGAAATAGCTTCCGTACTTCACAGAAGCATTATCCACCAGCTTGGCATCCTGGGCCTCCCCGGTCACTGTAAGATTAAAATCACCCTTTCCGGTTACGGTCTCGCCTGTATAGGAATCTGAAACATTAACACCTTCCACGCCATCCAGCTCCCGGACTGCATCAATATCTTCCGGCTCGATCCAGACCTGGTCTGATATGGCATCATCACTGCAGTAAACAGCGATCTGGCCGCCGCCGATATCATTGATCTCGCTGTTCATCTGATTCTTCGTACCCTCACCGATGGACACAATGGCGATCACAGATGCGATACCGATGATGATCCCTAACATGGTGAGAAAGGATCTTCCCTTATTGGCCATGATATTATGGATCGCCATTTTGATATATTCATAAATATTACTCATCGGCAGTCTCCCCTGTCTCTGCTGCACTGTCACTGTCTGCCGCTGCTGCCTCTGCCTTCATTCCCTCTTCCAGGGAGCCCAGATCCTCGATGACCTCATCTCCGGCTTTAATGCCATCTGTGATCTCAACAGAGTCCTCGGAACTGATTCCTGTTGTGATATCCTGCTTCGTGATCACACCATCCTTCAGCACATAACAGAAGGAACCATCCTTGCCGATATTTACCACGCCTGCCGGAAGCGTTACCACATCCTCTGCCTTTTCTGCATAGATTTTTACCTTCGCATCTACTCCCAGAAAAATATCCTTGTCCGGCTTGTCGATGCTCACTGTGGCAGAGATCAGTGTGGAGCCCTTTTCGTTGGTTGTCGCAATGTGACTGATCTTAGTCACCTTGCCGGTATATTTCCTGTCGCCAATGGTAATGTCCACATTCTGGCCTTCCTTTACCTTATCGTAGTCATACTTGGACACATTGATATCAACGCTGACCTTATCTGTATTCTGCAGGGTAAAAAGCTCCATTCCCTGTGTTGCCGCTGCGCCCTGCTGGACTGCTGATTTGGAAATGACGCCGTTAAAATCCGCCGAAATGCCTTTCTTTCCTTCTTCTACCAGCTCTTTCGCAGATTTTGCATCCAGCTCAGTAAGATTGTTGCTGACACGCATTTTTTCTTTCTCTTCTTCTGTAAGGCTGGCAGAATCTGCCTCTGCAATGGATTTCTGGGAAGCAAGGTCCGACTGCAGATCCGCCAGATCAGAAGTTGCCTGTTCGATCGCATTCTCAATGGCAGAAGTATCCACTGTACTTCCTGCAGAAGAAGCATCCGCAGATGCCTGATCTGTCAGCCCCGGTGTTTCCTCTGAAGCTCCATCGGTAACAAAATCACCGGCCGCACTACTGCTGTAATCAGAATACTCCGGCATTTTTGGCTGGCTGGCCTTCTTATCCTCATAAGCTTCCTTTGCTTCCTGGCAGGTAATCTCTGCCTGACTTCTTGCTGCTTCCGCTTCATCCAGCGCCTGGGCATTCTCATCGCTCTGGTCTGCCTGCCACTGTGCAAAAGCCATCTTATAACTGGTATCTGCCTGATTATAAGCATTCTGTGCCGTTACATAATCGGAATTCAGCTGTCCCAGTTCCTGCTGGTACTGCGGAAGTGTCTCATTCTGATATGTAGTCAGCGCTTCTGAATACGCTCTCTGAGTCTCTGCATCCCTGGCAGCCTGGGCCTCTGCCTTTGCCTGGGTCTCCGCCTGGGCCTGGGCCTGCGCATCTGCCGCAGCCTGAGCCTGTACAGACGCCAGCTGTGATCTCAGGGAAGACAGATAATTCTGCTGCTCCCTTACCTGCTGTTCCAGACTGGAAACCTTTGCTTTTGCGCTGTCCTGCTTCTGCTGGGCCTCATTGGATTTATTGATGGAATTTTTGTAATCATACTGTCCGGACTGTACATTCAGCTCTGCTTTCTGATTATCCCTCTCCAGATCCTTCACTTCAAACTCTATCAGCTTCGTTCCCTTTGAAACCGTATCGCCTTCTGTGAAGGATACGCTTTTGATCTGTGCGTTCACAGGAGAATAAAAGGTCTTCTGCTCATCACTGACAACGGTTCCGGTTGCATCTACGATCTCCTCCACATCTCCTGTCTCCGCTTTGGTAACAGCAACCTGCGGAATCTGTGATCCCCCGCGGCCTGCACCTGATGCCGCATAAATACCGCCTGCCACAACAGCCACTGCTGCCACACCGATCACAATCTTTTTCCCTTTTTTCATTCTTAAGCCTCCTCGACAAATTCCTCATTGATCGTATCTGATTCAATTTTTCCATCCATGATCCGGACCACACGTCTGGCCTGAGCCGCGATCCCATTATCATGAGTGATCAGGATCAAGGTTTCTCCTGATCTGTGCATTCCCTTCAGGATTTCCATAATTTCCCTGCTGGATGCAGAGTCCAGATTTCCCGTTGGTTCATCTGCCAGGATCACCGGCGGCCTGGCTGCGATAGCTCTGGCAATAGCCACACGCTGCTGCTGTCCCCCTGACATTTCGTTTGGCTTATGGTCCATACGTTTCTCAAGTCCGACTTTTTTAAGAGATTCCACAGCAAGCTTTCTTCTTGTTTTCCGGTCGATCCCACGATAGATCAGAGGAAGCTCCACGTTTTCCAGCGCCGTAAGATTTGCGATCAGATTAAAGCCCTGAAAGATAAAACCAATCTCCTTATTTCGTACCACCGAGAGATCATTATCCTTCATTGTGGATACATCTGTTCCATTCAGATAATATTTCCCGGAGGTGGGGACATCCAGACAGCCCAGCATGTTCATAAAGGTGGATTTTCCGGAACCGGACTGTCCGATAATAGCCACAAATTCACCCTTATGGATCTCCAGGTCCACATGATCCAGCGCCCGCACCTCATTTTCTCCGGGATTGTAAACCTTGCACAGATCTACTACCCGTACCAATGCATCTTCCATAATAAAATTACTCCTTGTAAAGTAAATCAGTCCCAGGCAAGCCCCTCCTCTGCTTATTGCTTTTTGCCATTGAAACAGAGAGCTTCCCTGATCAGGTTAAAAATACAGAGCGAAGTCTGCAGGGGATACTGCTGTTTCTCGTCGGAACGCTCCAAGCCAAAACAGCAGCAGGCAGACTGCTCTGTCATTTCCGGGAAAACCCCGCTCATTGATCTGTAACGAAAAGATTACCTGAATGTCTTCAGAACTGACACACATTTATACATCTGTTTATGCATCAAGTAAAAACGCCTTATATGCCTTGTATGCCTCATATACATCTGCCTTGCTGGTAACCTCCCACGGAGCATGCATACTCAGCACTGCCACGCCACTGTCGATAACCTCCATTCCGTAAAGTGCCGCAATATAAGCGATGGTTCCGCCTCCGCCAAAATCAACCTTTCCAAGCTCTGCTGTCTGGAAAGCAACATTGTGATCATCAAAAATCCTGCGAACTCTTGCAACGTACTCTGCATTGGCATCGTTGGAACCGGATTTTCCTCTTGCTCCGGTGAACTTGTTAAGAACGATACCGCGTCCAAGATATGCTGCATTCTTTTTCTCAAAAGCCTCACCATAGGCCGGATCATAGCCGGCACTTACATCGGAAGAAAGCATGCTGGAATTACGGAGAGCTCTTCTTAATGCAAGCTCGGAATAGCAGCCCATTCCGTCCAGAAGCTCTGCCACACTGTTCTCAAAAAATCTGGACTGCATGCCTGTGGCACCAACGCTTCCGATCTCTTCCTTATCTACAAGGAGACAGCAGCCGGTACGCTTCGGTGTCTCCTCCATCTCCAGCATTGCCGCAAGGGATGTGTAAGCACATACACGGTCATCCTGTCCATATGCTGCGATCATGCTGCGGTCAAGTCCACAGTCTCTTGCCTTTCCTGCCGGAACGATCTCCAGCTCTGCTGAAAGAAAGTCCTCTTCCTCAATACCATACTTCTCATTTAAAATCTTCAACACATTCTGTTTTACCGCATCCTTTTTGGAATCATCCGGAAGCTCTGCAAGAGGTCTGCTACCGATCAGGATATCCAGCATCTCACCCTCAATAACCTCTGCTGCCTTTTTCTGGAGCTGTTTTCCGGAAAGATGGATCAGAAGATCTGTGATGTAAAGTACCGGATCTTCCGCATCCTCACCAATGCTGATTTCCACAATGCTTCCGTCCTTCTTTGCAACAACACCATGCATGGCAAGAGGCAATGTCACCCACTGGTATTTCTTTACACCACCATAATAATGGGTATCCAGATAAGCCAGATCCGTATCCTCGTACAGAGGATTCTGCTTGACATCCAGTCGCGGAGAATCGATATGTGCACAGAGAATGCTCATACCTCCGGAAAGCTCTTCCGTTCCTACATGAAACAGAGCAACGATCTTCTTCATCCCTACCGCATAAACCTTGTCACCGGCCTTGATCTTCTCGCCTTTTTCAAGCTTCGACTCAAGAGATTCATATCCGGCAGCCTCTGCTTCCTTCACGATTTCTGCAACACATTCACGTTCTGTTTTTCCTTTATCCAAAAATTCTCTGTAAGCCTTCGCAAGCTTCTCCATTTCTGTCTCTTCTGCTTCCTTATAAGAAAGCCACGCATTTCTTCTTTCCATTTTAGTGGTCCACCTTTCTTTATAGCTTCCGGCAGCTGCCGTTTCTCATCATATTATCTGCAATCTGTCTACTATTATAGGTCAAACATTTACGAATTTCCACCGCAATTCCCATTCTTTACAAAATCTTTATGATTCGTTATAGTAGTTCTTAAGAATTGGCCCTGTATCCAAAATTTTCAGGTATCTCACACACGGAAAGCTTTCTGTTTCACCGTAGACTTTACCTGTATGCTCCAACAGGGCAAAGGAGGAAACAACATGCAAGCATCTGCTCAGCTAAAAGAGCTTCTTCACAGCATCAACCGCAAAAGCTATCCTGCATACAAGTCTCTGCGGGGTACATATCAGTTTGACCGTTATATTTTGTCCATTGACCACGTGCAGGGGGATCCTTTTGCCTCTCCCTCTCACATCAGTGTGAAGCTTTCCCACCGAGACACCGGATTTCCGGCAGAATATTATAAGGATTCCCTGACCCGCATCACACTGGGAGACTTTCTGAACCGCCAGTTTGAACAGCAGGTAAACCGTTATACCTTCCGTGCAAAGGGCTCCGGAAAAAGCGGCCTGATCTCAGTAAGCCACTGTGGTCAGGAGGTTCTTGCACGTACCGCCTGTGAAATAACGGAAAAAGGCATCACTGCCCGTTTTTTCATCGGTTTCCCGGCCAATGGCAGAACCATCAACTCTCCCGAACTGGAAAAAATCCTCTTCGATTTTCTTCCGGTCTGTATTCACAAGGCATTTTTTTACCGGAATCTTGACCCGGAAGCGCTGAGAAAAGCCATCTGCCTTGCCGAAGATCAGGCATTTATCCGTCAGGAGCTGAAAAAACGTTCTCTGGCTGCCTTTGTCAGTGACGGCGCTATCCTCCCCAGGGAAAGCGGCATCTCTTCACGCCCGATGAAAAATTCTGTTCCTTTTGTTTCTCCGGAAAGCCTGAGAGTTTCCATGGAGCTGCCCCACAGAGGAACCATCACAGGCATGGGCATTCCCTGCGGCATCACCTTGATCGTAGGTGGCGGCTACCATGGCAAATCCACCTTACTTAACGCACTAGAGCTGGGAATTTACGATCACATTTCCGGCGATGGCCGGGAGTATGTCATTACCGATCCTTCTGCCCAGAAGCTTCGCTCTGAGGACGGCCGTTTTATCAAAGATGTGGACATTTCTCTTTTTATCAACGATCTTCCAAATAAAAAAGACACCCTCTGCTTTTCTACAGAGGATGCCAGCGGCAGCACTTCACAGGCTGCCGGTATCGTGGAAAGTATGGAGGCAGGAAGTAAAGTCTTTCTCCTTGACGAGGATACCTCTGCCACCAACTTTATGGTCCGTGATTCCTTCATGCAGCGGGTGATCTGCCGGGAAAAAGAGCCCATCACTCCATTTCTGGAACGTGCCCGGGATCTCTATGAAAAGGCAGAGATCTCCACTATCCTGGTTGCCGGAAGCTCCGGAGCTTTTTTCCATATTGCGGATACTGTGATCCAGATGGATAATTATCATCCGGTGGACATCACAGCAGTCACCAAAAAGCTCTGTCAGGAATATCCTCTCTCAGACATTGAGGCCCCTGCATTCCGCCTTCCGGAAAGCCATCGCATCATGACCAGGGCCAAAGTGGCTCCATCCCGCCACAGCCGTCCCGGACAGCCGGAAAGATTGAAAATCAAGGTTCACGACAAAGATGGCTTTTCTCTTGGAAAAACCGAAGTGGATCTCCGCTATGTGGAGCAGCTGATCGACTCCGAGCAAACTGCATCCCTGGCGTTGCTTCTAAAATATGCCTGCGAACATCTTATTGACGGAAAACGTACTCTGCCGGAGATCATCACTTATCTGGATACTCAGCTGAAAAGGCAGGGATTGTCCTTCTTCTCGGAAGGCTCTTATATTCCATGCGGTTATGCCATGCCCAGGATCCAGGAAATATATTCCTGCTTTAACCGCTATCGTAGGCCGTAGCTGTGCCTGAAGCTGTATATCCAATAAATCTCAGACAACAAAAAAAACGCTGCCGATAAACATTGGAAATCTTTATCTCCTCTGTCATTCGGCAGTTTTTTTCTGCAATGCAAAACCACCGTCCTGTCGGCTCTGTCTTGCCAATGGAACGGTGGTTTATCTTCATACATATTTTAGGGAAAGGAAAGAGTTTTTCTTAAGAGCTTCTGTTCTCTTAAGATGTTTATATCATACAGGATAAATGTGAGAGAAATTTGTACAATTTCTAATAAATTTATAAAATTTATTAACGAAGTCTAATCATTTTCCAAAATAATCCTGCTGATCATTATTTACCATGGTCTTCCGGAAAAAAACGAAATATTACAGCCGTTTCTTTCGCTTTTTAGTCGTGTCTCTGCTCTTTGTTATCATATGTCTCACAGAATCTGGCAGCAAAAGCCGGCGGCTCCTGATGCGCATACAAATGAGAAATGTCTCCAAAAGAGCTCATACGGAAGGACGCGATCCCTTTTCGCCTCTCCTCTGTAACAATGGTGCTCACCGATGACGGCGCCGCACAGAAATTCTGCAGCATCACCAGCGGAGAGATACTGAGAAGATAGCTGATGAGTACACAGCTTACACCGAAATGGCAGAAAAACACAAGCGTATCTTCATTGGCTTTTTCTGCTCTGTAATAATGTCCTTCCCGCACATAGCCATGCTCTGCCAGAACTTTATCAAAATTCTGTGTGACCCAGTCATACTCTTCTTTCATTTTTCCCTCTCGCAGGATGTCATTATCCCACCAGCGGTCAAAGCTGTAAAAATTTTCAATCTTCGTCCAGTCCTGGGGAAGCCAGTCCCAGGGAATGATCTTTTCCCCATGAAGATCCGGTCTTCTGATCTTTACGTCGAATTCTCTCAGCCACTTGCATTCTGTAGCTGTTCTTCCGTTTTTCTTCAGTGTGCAGGATGCGGTATCCTTTGCTCTTCCAAGCGGAGAAACATAAAAATCCCTGACATCAAGAGCTGCGATCTTTTCAGAAAGAAATTCCGCTTCCTTCCAGCCCTTTTCGGTCAGGGAATCTATTGTGTAATCCGGGTCTCCATGTCGTATAAAAAGTAATTTCATCTTTTGGTATCCTCCATTTCATAACCTGGATTTCCATTATATTCTTATTTTTTCAGTTGTCAATTCCTGATAGCTTCTGCTGCTGGGATCAAACCTGATCCGCAGTTTCTCCATGGAGCACAGCCTGCTGCTCCCTCAGCTCATAAACTGCCTTTTTCAATGCCTGAAAGCTCTCCTCACTGATTATGTGCTCGATCCTGCAGGCATCATGAATCGCTGTTTTTTCCTGGACTCCCAGTATCATCAGCCAGGAAGAGATCAGCTGATGACGTTCATATACCTTATCGGCAATCTTATGTCCGTCCTCTGTCAGACGGATATCTCCGTTGTCGGCTACTGTGATGAGATTTTTCTGGCGAAGATTCTTCATGGCAACACTGACACTCGGTTTCTTAAAGCCCATCTCTGCCGCGATATCCACAGCTCTTACAAGAGAGCTCCTGTTTCCAAGGATCAGAATCGTTTCCAAATAATCTTCAGATGATTCATTTGATCTCACGTTATTTACACCTCCCTCGGTTTGTTAAAACTAACCAAGTTAATCATAACATACTTTAGGAGAATGAGCAATGGTTTTTACTGCTTTCTGTTTAGTTCTGCCTCAATTGCCAGAAGGCACTGGCTGGAACATATCTGCAGAATTCTGGAAATTTCCAGGAGTTTTTCCCTGGAGCAGTTTCCCCGGAGCAGTTCACAATATCCCTGAAATTTCATCTGTACCAGGATATGTACCAGCTCGTGATCAACTTCTTGTCCACATTCCTTTTGAAAACGTTCATTAAGGATCTGCTCCATTTTCGTACAGGCATCCTCACGGAAATTCACATATCTGGTACCTTCAGCTCCATCTATGAGGATTTTTGCGATGTCCCTGTTTTCCCAGATAAATTCCATAAGTATCCTGTCATATTCTTCCGGATGCAGTTGTTTTTCCTGATCCGTAAAGTCTCCCATGATCCGCTTCAGATCCTCTACCGTCTCTTCCACGATTTCTTCAAAAAGAGCTGCTTTACTTTCAAAAAAGAAATATAGCGCTCCCGTAGTCACATCTGCTTTTTTGCAGATCGCACGAAGAGAAGCCTTCAGAAATCCCCTGTCTCTGAATTCTTCCTTCCCCGCTTCCAGAAGTCTGCTCCGCACAGCATTTTCTGATTTTTCCATATTTTACGCACTCCATCATTTTTCCTGCATTCCGCTTTGCAGGAAAATTCCGCTTATTTCTGACCAGCTGTTAATTTTTTAGCAATCTGATCTTACTGATATTTTACCTTAAATCGCTGAAAAAAGAAAGTATTTTGTACCCCGTGTCAATCTGTCATCGGGGAATCTCCACGGTCTGTAACGATTTCATAGCCTACAGACTCCACACGTCTGGTAAGGCACCCTCTGCACTCTGCTGCTTCCTCGCCTGTACAGATCTTGTTATCATAAAGCTCATACTGTTTACGGTTCTTCACCGGAGAAAGATTGGGCATTACTACATTTGCACCCGCCTGAAAACCCTTTTCCCTGCCTCTGGGGTCCAGGGTCCCCAGTGCTGTGGTTGCCGGAAGAAGTACCTGTGGAAGCAGGATCCGGATGACAGACAGCAGAAACAGTGTCAGATCCACACTTCCTGCCGGTTCCTCTGCAAATTTCGTATCATGGTGCGGGACAAATGGTCCGATCCCCACCATATGCGGATTCAGGTCTTTAAGAAAAACAAGGTCTTCCGCCAGATACTCCAGCGTCTGTCCCGGCGCACCTACCATAAATCCGGCACCTATCTGATATCCCAGTTCCTTCAGGGTATAAAGACACTGTTTACGGTTTGCAAGACTTAAACTCTCCGGATGAAGATAACGATAATGTTCCTCACTGGCCGTCTCATGACGGAGTAAATAGCGGTCTGCTCCGGCATCTTTAAATCTCTGATAGCTTTCTTTTGATTTCTCCCCAATGGATAGCGTGATCGCACAGTCCAGATATCCCTGTTTGATGGACCGAATGATGTCAACCATCCGGTCATCATTAAACCATGGGTCTTCCCCTCCCTGGAGCACAAATGTCCGAAATCCCAGCTCATAGCCATTCTCGCAGCACTGCAGGATTTCTTCCTTCGTAAGGCGGTAACGGCTGGCATTCCTGTTAGAACGGCGGATCCCGCAGTAATAGCAGTCATTTCTGCAGTAATTGGTAAATTCTATCAGACCTCTTGTATATATTTTATTTCCAAAATATTTTTTCTGTATACGGACAGCCTCTTCCCGAAGCAGACGAACCGCATCCGGATCCTGGTATAAGTGCAGAAGTTCCGGATATTCTTCCTTTGTCAGCTGTCCTTCTTTTATAAATTTTTCAACGATCCCCATACTTTATCTGTCCTTCTCTTTTATTTACAAAACTATCTGTAAAAAATATTTTATCACAAAAAAACAGATATTGCACAATATAAGTATACATGCAATATCTGTTCTTACAGAATGGTTACTGTTCATTCCGTTCTCAGTAACACAGAATGATCCAATTTTTATTTAATAAGATCCTTTACAACCTCACCGGCAATGATCAGTCCCACTACGGAAGGCACAAAGGCATTACTTCCCGGTACCTGACGTCTCTGAGTACATTTTTTTTCTGTTCCCGGAGGACAGATGCAATGAGACTTGCAGCTGATCGCCATATCATCAATTGGAGTCATTGGCTTCTCCTGTGAGTAAACCACCTTCAGTTTTTTGATTCCTCTTTTTTTCAGTTCACGGCGCATGACCTTTGCAAGGGGACAGACGGACGTTTTATAAATATCTGTCACTATAAAACCTGTTGGATCCATCTTATTTCCGGCCCCCATAGAGCTGATGATCGGTGTTCCTGAAGCCTTTGCCTGCTCTACGAGCATCAGCTTTCCGGTTACAGTGTCGATCGCATCGACTACATAATCATATTGGGAAAAATCAAAGGAATCTGCTGTCTCCGGCACATAAAATGTTTTGTGGATATTTACAACTGCATCCGGATTAATTTCAAGAATACGTTCTCTGGCCACGTCAACTTTATATTTTCCTACGGTCTTTCTTGTTGCGTAAATCTGGCGATTGATATTGGTGAGGCATACTTTATCATCATCAATGAGATCCAGGGTACCTACGCCACTTCTGACCAGTGCTTCCACCGTATATCCGCCAACACCACCAATTCCGAATACTGCGACTCTGGAATTTTTCAGCTTTTCCATTCCTTCTTTTCCGATTAATAATTCTGTTCTTGAAAACTGATTCAGCATTTTCTGACTTCTCCTTATATTCTTTCCATGTATATTTATACTGACAACGGATATATTTTTTATATCTGTCCGATTTGTTTTACAACTGTCAGGATTCTATCATGGGAAAATAGCCTTGTCAATATCCCTACCAATAAGCTAGGAATATTTTCCCGTTTTCATCAATAAATTTTATGATACAAAAAAAGATCCCTAAAAAGGAATCTTACTGATACTGCGGGTAGCCGGACTTGAACCGGCACGGAGTTGCCCCCGAGAGATTTTAAGTCTCTTGTGTCTGCCTATTCCACCATACCCGCATATTCA
>JABLTR010093211.1_pt1 | contig 12253 bp, 13 predicted proteins | sample 7160071 | NCBI WGS metagenome assembly JABLTR01 (sample SAMN14651230, study PRJNA627086) | human gut metagenome | isolation source: feces | host: Homo sapiens
CCTCCCTTCACTAGCAAACATCCACATTATATATAAATCCGGATAAAAATGCAACATTTTTTCAATATTTTGGCAACAATTTCAAGCATTTTCACGCCTCATCGGCATTCTCCTGGAAATAATAGCGTCGAATGCACTCCCTGGCGACCAGATGATCGCCTTTCCATGGCGCTCTTCCGTTCTCTCGATACATGAAGACCTCATCGCCTTTTCCCAGGATGAGCACCGTATCACCCTCATCAGCGGATTCGATCGCCTGCCGTATGGCATCGTAACGATCGGCGATGAAGATCGATTTCGTATGTCGAATACCGGTGCGGATCTCATCTGCGATCACGTGCGGATCCTCATCTCGGGGATCATCCTCGGTAAGGATGATGCGGTCACAGTAACGGTCCGCCAACTCACCGAAGATCGGGCGCTTTTTGGTGTCTCGTTTACCGGCTGATCCGAAGACGGCGGTGATCTTATGCCCTTCTTTGGTGATCATGCGGCCATACTGCATGATCTTTTCCATTCCATCCGGGGTATGCGCAAAGTCGACGATGACATTGAACGGCTGCCCCTCCTGGATGCGCTCCATGCGTCCCTCGATCTGCTGGATGCTGCTAACCCATGGCAGGATGTCCTCCAATGCCATATCTGTTTCTGCCAGCGCTGCGATTGCCGCCAGCAGATTGTAAATGTTATACAGAGCCGCCAGATTCGTAGAGACCGCATATTCTTTTCCCTCATGGATCAGCGTGAAACGGGATCCGTCGACATCGATGTGGATGTTATCGGCCCGATAGTCTGCATCCTGCTCGATCCCATAAGTGACGACACGGGAACGGCATTGATCGATGATCTTCTGTCCATATGGATCATCTGCATTGATCACTGCGATTCCCTCCGGCTTCAGTTGGGTAAACAGCTTTAGCTTTGCCGCAAAATAACGTTCCAGCGTCCCATGGAAGTCCAGGTGATCGTGCGTCAGGTTCGTAAAGATCGCCACATCAAAATCGACGGATTCCACTCTGCCCAGCTCCAGACCATGAGAGCTGACCTCCAGCGCACAGGCCTTCATTCCGTCGCTGACCATGGCAGCCAGCGTCGAATGGATGATGATCGGGTCCGGCGTTGTCAGATCCGGCGCCTTCTTGACATCTCCATAGGTAATCGCGATCGTACCGATGTAGCCACATGGCGCATGATGCGAATACAGATCCCGGATGATATTGGTCACCGTGCTCTTGCCGTTGGTCCCGGTCACGCCATACATCCGCAGATGACGGCTGGGATGACCGTAAAAACGAGAGGCCACTTCGTTGAGCACCGCGTTGACATCCTGTACCCGGATATAGACCGCACCCTGTGGCATATCGGCAAGTTCTTTGGAGTGGATGATGCACAGCGCACCGTTGGACACCGCCTGGGCCACGAACGAATGACCATCATTCACCAGACCTTCCAGACAGAAATACATATCGCCCTTCTGTACCTTGCGCGAATCGATCGCCAGACCGCTGATTTCAATCGCAGGTACATTGTTAAACAGTTCATTCAGCTTCATGAAGATTCCTCCATTTCCTCCGCCAGCAGTCCGTCTCTGTGGAAACCGCTCACGCGTGCCGACACCCGCTTCGGCGCGCGGGCCGCATCACAACGGATATAGACCGGCAGATATTCGCTGCTGTGTCCAAACAGCAGACCTTCCTTTTTCGTTTCGACGACGACATCGACCGTACGGTGGATAAATGTTTCCATATAGCTGTGATACAGCTTTTGCGAGAGCGCCGACAGGGCCTTCACCCGCTCTTTTTTTACGCTGTTTTCGATCTGCATCGGCATCGTCGCCGCCACGGTTCCCGCCCGTTTGGAATAAGGAAAGCAGTGGATGAAGGAAAACCGCAGATCGTTCTCCACCCGCTGCAGCGCCATGGAAAACTGTTCCTCGCTCTCACCTGGAAAACCGACGATCATATCAGTGGAAATGCTCACAGCGGGCAGGGCCTCACGGATCTCGTTCATCCGCTTCATGAACCAGGCCGTGTCATAAGGACGGTTCATCGCCTTCAGCACATCATCGTCTGCCGCCTGGATCGGTATGTGCAGATGACGTGCGATCCGCTCCTCTTCCTGCATGAATGCGATCAGCGCATCGTCGATCTCGTTCATCTCGATGCTGGAGATGCGATAGCGTACATGCGCCGGCGTATGTGCCGTCAGCTCTTTGAGCAGCTCCAGCAGTGAGGTTCCCCGTTCCCGTCCATAACGCCCGGTATGGATCCCGCTGAGAACGATCTCCTGATGACCATGTGCCGCCATCTGCGAAGCGATGGCAACGGCTTCTGTTGGATCGATCGAGCGCTCGCTTCCCCGGGCATATGGGATGATGCAGTAGCTGCAAAACTGATTGCATCCGTCCTGCACCTTTAAGAAGGCACGTGACTGATGAGAGAACGAATGAATGTTCAGCGGCTCGAACACACGAAGCGCACGGGCATCGCCCGGAGCCTCCGCCTGGATCGGACGCTGCTGCAGCGCCTGTGTGATCCGCTGAGCCAGCGTGCCTTTCTCCCCCGCACCGATGATGACATCCGCCTGCAGTGCGGCCAGCGCATCGGCAGAGGCCGTCTGCGCATAACAGCCGATCAGCGCGATGATCGCCTGCGGGTTCTGCTTGCGCGCCTGATGGATCTTCTGGCGGCTCTTGGCCGCTGCCGTATTGGTCACGCAGCAGGTGTTGATGATGTACACATCGGCCGCTTCCCGAAAGCTGACCTCTGTATAACCGGACTCCTTCATCGATTCCAGATAATGCTGCGACTCATACGTATTCACCTTGCATCCCAACGTAGCAATTGCAAACGTCGTCATTTCACCACCCCTTAACAAACAATAGTATACACCTTTTCCCATGTAAATTTAAGACCTGTTTTCCACGCTTGGCAAACCGGCCATATACTGAATAATGTACCGCAAAGAACTGCTGTTTTCAACCGTTTCCGCTCTTCTTTTCACTTTTCCCTGATCACCAGAGCGCTCATCTGAAACCGGTCACGACGAAAAAAAAAGAAGACAGTGATCTGCCTTCTTCTCGATCATGCTGCATCGGTGAGTGCGTTCAGCTTCTTGCCCAGCCGCTTCTTCAGCCCCTCACAGCCAAGCAGACAGCGGATGATCGCCGCTTCATCCAGCCGCAGGAAGGCCTCTGCCAGATCCTTTCGCTGCCGTTCATCCATGGAAAGATCGCCCGGCAGCGCCAGGGTCTCGATGATGGTGCCGCTTTCCAGCAGATAGAAACGGTTTGCCTGCGACAGCTGGAGCACGATCCGCTCTTTCCCGTTTTCTCTGGCCACCGGCGTAAACAGGCCAAATCCGTTTTCGTAGGGAAGCGTTCCATAAGTTCCCCACTGGAGATAGGAGCGATAATGGCGCAGCTGGTGCTGATAGCCCGGATAGATGAACAATGCCGGTGAGCGCAGATAACGTTCATTGATCTCCATCGAAAAACACGGAAGAAGGATCGTCTGTCCATGATAGACAAACTGCTTCAGGCTCTGGATCGTTTCCTTCAGATCCACCTGCAGCAGGCGGTTGATCTCCTCATACTGCAGCGTCTGCATGTAATCCTGCATGCTGTCAAGAGAGCGGTACAGCTGATCGTCCAGCTGTTCCTTCTGCACGATCGCATCTCGCTGTGCGCTCATCCGGAGCAGGTCCTCATCGCTGCGGATCCGACAGTCGATCGAACGTTCATCAAAAAAACGCTCGATCGCCGAGATCTCCTTCTTTACCTCGGAAAGCTTCCCCAGATGCTTCCCGTTCATATGTAAGAGCAATGAAAAAACATCTCTCATCTGATATCCCTCGATTCCCATTCATAGCTGATGTTCGCCAGCACGGCCATCGCTGCCGTCTCTGCCCGCAGGATGCGCGGACCCAGCGATACCCAGGCAAACCCCAGTTCTTTTGCCTGCATGGCCTCTTCTTCGCTGAAGCCGCCCTCACAGCCGATCATCACGCTGATCGATGCCGGCGAATGGCCACGCAGTGCCCCTGCCAGCGATCGGGAAGTCGCATCACAGCGCTCATACGCGATCAGGTTGTGTTCGCTGCGCACATCAGCCAGTTCGCGCATGGTGATCGGCCGTTCCACCTTCATGATCGTGCTGCGCTTGCATTGCTCGCTCGCTTCTCTGGCGATCGTCTGCCAGCGAGCCAGCTTCTTCTCCAGTTTTTCCTCGGCCAGCCGGACCACACAATAGCGGCTCTGCAGCGGTACGATCCGGGCGGCCCCCAGTTCCGCCGCCTTCTGGATCACCCATTCCCAGCGTTCACCTTTGATCAGGCCCATGATCAGCGTGATCGGCGCACCTTCCTGTGCAGCGGGCACGATCGATGTCGGCAGGGCCCACACCCGGCCTTCCTGCACCCGCAGCTCAGCGAGCATCACGGCCCCGCTGTCATCCGCCAGACGAACGACGTCTCCCGAGCGCATCCGCATGACATGCAGAATGTGATGACACTGATCGTTTGTCAGTTGCTGCTCCTTTTGCAAAACGAGCGGCTGTTCCACAAAATACTGCTGCATGTGCTACCTCATGTTCGTGATGCGGCCTTTCAGCGCCAGGGCCCGCAGCATCTTCACCTCATGTGGCTTGAGGATGCGGTATTCCCCCTGACTGAGATCGCTGCAGCCCAGAAAGGCGATCTGCTTGCGGTGCAGGCGGCGCACCTCATAGCCCAGCGCCTCCATCATGCGCTTGATCTGCCGGTTCTTCCCTTCATAGATCGTCAGATCAAAGCTGCACTGGTTTTTCTCCGGATCCTTTTCCGTGATCTTGAAACGGCTGGGCTGCGTACGATAGCCATCATCCAGCACGATCCCTTCCTTCAGCGCCTTCATGTCGCTTCCGGTCAGGATCCCGTTGATCGTCAGATTGTATGTTTTCGGAAGATGGTAGCGAGGATGAATGATCTGATTGGCAAACTCACCGTCGTTGGTGATGAGCAGCGCACCGCTGGTGTCATAATCCAGCCGTCCGACCGTAAATACCCGCTCCTCGCACTCCATCAGGTCGATCACCGTCTGACGGCCTCGGTCATCGCTGGATGCACACAGCGTCTTCTTGGGCTTGTTCATCAGATAATACACCTTGTTCTCCCGGGCGATGACCTCACCGTCTACCTCGATGACATCTCCCTTCCTCACCTGTGTTCCCAGCTGGGTGACGACCTCGCCGTTGACGCGCACACGTCCCTGTGTGATATACTGTTCCGCCTTGCGCCGGGAAGTGATCCCGCTGGCGGCAATTACTTTCTGCAATCGTTCCATCCTCGTATGCCTCCTGCCATTTCTGCTTTTCTTTTGTATTTTACACAAAAGCACTTCATTTGAAAAGAAGTTTTCAAAAGAATGGCGGATTTTGTCAGACAGATCTCACACAGGCGCAAAGAAATGCAGCCCCAGCAAAAATGCAGCCGTAATGCCGGCGATATCTGCGATGATCCCGATGAGCAGTGAATTGCCGATCTTGCGGATGCCGACGCTTCCAAAATACAGAGCGATGACATAAAAGGTCGTATCCGTCGCTCCCTGCAGGATGCTGCCGACGAAGCCGGCAAGCGAATCGACCCCTTCGTTCGCAAAGATCGAATGCAGGATGGCCAGAGAGGCATTGCCGGAGATCGGGCGAAAGATCGCCATCGGCCAAAGCGAAGCAGGGATCTGCGGAAACAGCTGCTGAAAGAAGGTGCTGATGCGCAGCATCAGTCCGCTCTGATCGAGAACGGCCACCATGAACAGCATCGCCAGCATGGCCGGATAGATGCTCACGAACAGTTCCAGCCCCTCTTTTACCCCGTTCACGAAGCTCTGGTAGGCATTGACGCCGCGGATCAGCGCCCAGATGAAGAGAGCGGCGATGAGAACGGGGAGGATCCAGTCACCCACGGTAGTTCCACCATCGGTCGACCGCCAGCCCGATGAGCGAGGCAAAGACGGTGGCGAGAATGGCAAACGGCAGGAAGGAGAGGACATCCTGTGAGCGGAATGCCGCACGAATGGCGATGATCGAGGTGGAAAACAGCGTCACACCGGCCGTATTGAGCACCAGAAAGGTGACCATCGGACGGGAAGCGCGTTTGGGATCCGGGTTTTCCTGTTGCAAAAGTTTCATCGCCTGCAGACCGGCCGGCGTCGCGGCAGAGCCCAGCCCGAACATGTTCACGACGACATTGGTTGCGATGTAACCAAGCGCCTGTTTGTTCTTCACATCCGGCAGCAGACGGTGCAACACGCCAGAAAACAGACGTTCCACCCCTTTCAGGATGCCGGCATCCTTGGCGACATTGAGGATCCCGTTCCAAAAGCAGGTCACACACAGCATGGGAACGACAAAGTCAAAGGTATCCTTTCCCACCTGATGGATCACCTCGTTCATCGCATCCAGGTTTTGGGTCGCCATGGCATACAGGATGCCGGCGCTGATGCAGAATAGCCAGATTCGATTCATGTTTCACCTCCACGGATATGTGTATGCCATCGTATGCTCCTCACTGCTCGCTTCGATCCGATAGCCCTGTTCGCTGCAGGTCTCCTTCACCTGATGGTCCGCCTGCCGGCGCACGGTCAAAATCGGCGGTGAAGCGACGACGAAGGTCTGTTCCATCAGCTGATACGTCCCCGGCTCGATCAGAGGGATCCCCTCGTATTCGCTGAAGGCCTTCTCATAATACGTTTCATGAAAATCAAAATCATCGCTCATCCCAAAGGTGACGATCACCACGAACAGCTGCTCCTTGCGTGCACTGCTCACCAGCGTGCGGCCCGCTTCTCTGGTATAACCGGTCTTGCCGCCGGTCGCATAGCCATACTGCGTGAGCAGCCGGTTCTTATTGGTCCACAGTGTCCCCTTTTCATTTTCATACTGGCGGGTGGCGCTGATCTTTGCGAACGTTTCGTTCTGCATGGCATAGTTCATGAGCAGTGCCATGTCGTATACGCTGGAGAGATTGCCGCCGTCCGTCTCATCCAGGCCGCTGGGATTGCGAAACAGCGTATCCTGCATGCCCAGTTCCTGCGCTTTTTCATTCATCCACGCCACGAAGCGCTGTGGATCGCCCGCTACGCCTTTGGCGATGCTGACGGCTGCATCGTTGCCGCTGCGCAACAGCAGTCCGTACAGCAGATCCTCCAGGACATATTCTTCCCCTTCTCTGAGATAGATGCTGCTTCCATCGACCTGCCGGATCTCCTCCCCGATGACGATGCGCTGATCCAGCTCTCCGTGTTCGAGCGCTACGACTGCCGTCATGACCTTGGAGATGCTGGCAACGCTCTGCACCTCATGCAGCGAGCGCGCATACAGGATCCGTCCGTCCTGAGCCATCACACAGTACGCACCGATCGATGATGCACGCAGCGGCAGCGTCGAGAACAACAGCAGAAAACAAAACAGGAACACACGACATCTTCGCATACGATCACCATTCCACTATATGAAAAAAACGGGATGATTTATCCCGTTCTGCTTCACATTCCTTCATTTTCTGCCATTTCATCCGCCGGCTGTTCCCGTTCCTCCACAAACAGATCCTCGTCCAGATTCATCTGCACCTTCGGCAGCTGCGGCAGTTCTTCCAGGCTTTCCAGCTGAAACGAATCCATGAACGTATCCGTCACCTGATAGAGGATTGGCCGTCCCGGTATGTCCATGCGTCCCGCCTCTGCGACAAGTCCGCGGGCGATCAGCTTCTTCAGCATGAGATCGCAGCCGACGCCGCGGATCTCCTCGATCTCCGTACGGGTGATCGGCTGCTTGTAGGCGATGATGGCCAGGGTCTCCATCGCCGCATTGGACAGCGAGACCGGCTTGACGCTGGCAAACAGACGCTGCGCATATGGATAGACGCTCTCCTTGCTTACAAACTTGTAGTGACCGCCAAAATGCACCAGTTCGATGCCGTGGTCCTCCTGAGCATAACGCTCTGCAAGCGCCTGCAGCGCTTCCTGCAGCTCATCGGGCAGCACCCCTTCCAGACACTGGCTCAGCTGTGCGAGCGTAATGCCCTCATCGCCGCTCAAAAACAGCAAACCTTCAATCACTGCCTGCCACTGCTTCATAGCTATCCTCTCCTTTGATGATCCAGATCATCTCTTCTTCATCGATATGAAAATGGACGATGCGCTGCTTGATCAGATCCAGCAGCGATAAAAATGTAACGATCACCATGCGCACATCCGTACAGTCTGCACACAGCTGTTCAAAGCTCATCTTCCCGCTCCATCCGCGCAGTCGTTCCTCGATCTGAGCGACCCGCTCATCGACCGACATCTCATTGACCTTCATCTTCGTCTCATACGGATGCGTGAGCGCCAGACGGTGCAGGACGCGGCGCATCGCCTTGATCAGCTCATAGGGATTTCCCTCGATCTGTTCCTCACACTGTTCCTTCATCCAGCGGGCCGTCTCTTCGCTGAGTGGCTTTTCCATCTGCATCTGCCGGTGTTCATAGGCACCCTTCAGCGTTTCACTGATCTCTTTGAAGCGCTGATATTCCAGCAGACGGGAGACCAGCCGATCCCGGTGGTCTTCCTCATATTCCTCTGTGATCTCCACTTTTTCGCGCGGAAGCAGCTTCTTGCTCTTGTACTCCAGCAGCGCGGCCAGTTCACCGAGATATTCCGAAGCGATCTCCAGATGCATGGACTCCATCGTCTCCAGATAGGCCAGATACTGCTCGGTGAGCACATTCATATCCAGATCAAAGAGATCCAGCTTATTTTCACGGATCAGATGCAGCATCAGATCCAGCGGACCTTCAAACTGATCGATCAATACCGTAAATTCCATGAGACGCCCCCTTCGCACTCGTAATATTATAACAAATCTTTCCTGCTCCGACCACAGATTTCGTACACGCACCAAAAAAACTTCCCTGCCGAAGCGGGAAGCTGTTCTAACGATGATGCGATTTGGCGCGCTTTTTTGCACTGCCCTTCATCCGGATCGGTCCGCCCAGCAGCAGGCGCTTCCACTCCCTGGCTGAAAAAGGGATCAGCGGATAGAGATATGGAAACTTGATCGTATGAGTGGACAGCAGCAGGACAAGATGCAGCAGGATCCCGATGCTCAGACCGCCGACCCCGCCAAACAGCGCCAGCAGCGAGATCATCACCCGCATCCATTTGTTGGCCAGGGAAAGCTCATAGCCCGGCGTGAGCAGGGTCCCGATGTTGGAGATGGCCACCATGATCAAGATCTCCTTGCTGTAAGCACCGATGCTGATGGCCATGTCCCCCAGAGCGAATACGGCGATGAAGCTCATGATGCTCGAGAGGATCGACGGTGTGTGGATCAGCGACTGACGGATCCATTCCACGACCAGATCGACGATGAGGATCTGCACCCCAAACGAGATCGGATCCAGGTGATCGATCAGCGGGATCTGCAGAAACGTGCGGTTGTAGTTCATCGACAGCACGATCCACACCGGCAGCAGATAGAGGGAGACGAGCATGCCCAGCATGCGCACGATGCGGGTCAACAGTGCGACCATCGTCGTCTGTGTGTATTCTTCGATCTGTTTGGTCTGTTCAAAGAAGGTCGTCGGCAGGATCATCGCGCTGGGGCTGTTGTCCACCAGGATGCAGATATAGCCCCGCAGCAGATGGATCGCGCAGATATCAGGACGTTCGCTGTAACGCACATGTGGATAAGGGTTCCATGTCTTCCCATACAACAGTTCGCAGAGGTTTCGCTCCGATAGGACCTCCCCTGTCTGAATGTGATCCAGCCGCTGCTGCAGATCCGCAAGCACATCCGGATCGACGATGTGGTCGAGGTAACAATAGACGATGTCGCACTTGGTCAGTTCCCCCTTGCGGACGATCTTCATCTGCAGACGGGGATCGCGGATGCGGCGGCGGATGAGACCGACGTTGAAGATGACGTTCTCCACGAAGCCGTCATGTGCGCCCCGCACGCTGCGCTCCACATTAGGCTCACTGTTGGGACGGGATGGATAACTGCGCACTTCCACACAGTAATACGGCGCATGCCCCTCCAGCAGCACCAGACACTGCCCGCTGAGCAGGCTGACCATCGCCGTCTCCTCCTCGTAGATGGCCTCGACGGCAGCCGGATACAGGGTCAGCTGCAGCGTGTTGGCCGCCGATATGACAAAGCTCTCGCTGATGGCGGAGAGCAGGCGGGCATCGGTCAGTGACGAAAGGAACACCATGGTTCCCTGCAGCGCATCGACGGTAATGTCGCGAAAGACGATATCAAAGCTTCCCGCACAGCGCCGGCGCAGCGCTTCTCTGCGTTGGATCAGCGTATTCATGACTTCGGACGGAAAAAGACGGCGGCCAAAAACGCAAAGAGGATGCCGGCGGTGATCCCGCCCGCCGTCAGATCGAAGGTCCCCAGCAGGATGCCAAGCAGCCCTTTTGTCTTCGCTGCCTCCAGGGCGCCGTGGATGAGCGAATGACCAAAACTGGTGATCGGCAGCGCCGCACCGGCATGAAAGTTGGCCAAGAGCCAGTCATAGAAACCGAAGGTATCCAGTGCGGCGCCGGCAACGACAAAGATGGACGTGATGTGCCCTGCGGTCAGCCGGGTCCGGTCATAGATCAGCTGTGCGATCAGACAGATGCTGCCACAGCAGACAAATGCAGCGACAAATGCCATCATGCTTCCCTCCTTCGATATTCGATCGCATGAGCGATACAAGGAATGCTCTGTTTCTGAAAGGTCGCCACCGGTGACAGCAGCGCCCCGGTAGCGATCACCAGCACCCGATCCAGCTGGCCGGTGCGCATCTGTTCAAACACATGCGCAATGGTCACGCACATGGCACAGGCACTCCCGCTGCCGCCGCAAAATACCGGCTGGCGCGATCGGTCATAGATGAGCAATCCGCAGTCATCCAGCATTTCCAGGGACGCGTATCCCTGCTGTTTCAGCAGATCTTTGAACAGCGCAAAACCTGCGGCGGACAGATCTCCGGTCAGGATCTGGTCATAATCGCTCAGCGACGTGTTGGTCAGCGACAGATGCCGCATCAGCGTATCGAATGCCGCCGGGGCCATCGCCGTCCCCATATCGGATGCATCGCTGAAATGCCAGTCGATGATCCGTCCCAGCGTGCAGCCGCTCACCTGTATCTGTGTGCGCGCATCGCTCAGAAGGACCCCGGTTCCGGCGCTGACCGTCGTCGTGGTCGTCTCTTTCTTCTGTACGCCGTATTCATTGGGAAAGCGATACTGTCGTTCTGCCGTCGCATTGTGGCTGGATGTGACGACCAGCATGTTTCGTGTCTGCTGCTGCTCGATGCACAGTGCCGCCATCCCCATCGCAAGCGATGACGTCGCACACGCCGCATAGACGCCGATAAAGGGCGCGGAAAGGCTGCGGGCAAAATAATGCGTTGCCAGCAGCTGATTCATCAGATCGCCGCCGATGGCCCCTTCCAGCTGAGAAGGAACCATTCCCGCTTTGCGCAGCGTTCGATCACACGCCCGTTTCACCCAGGCGATCTCCGCTTTTTCAAAGCTGTCCTCTCCGTCATAGAGATCCGCGCTCACATGGTCAAAGTGCTTTCCCAACGGTCCCGCTCCCTCCATAGGACCAACACAGGCCGCGGATGCACGCACGAACACCCGTTCAAACCGCATGGATCTCATACGATCCCACCTTCAAACAACAGATAGCGCAGCGATCCGAAGATGACCGCTGCCACGACACCATACGTGATGACCGTGCCGGCCAGTTTGAACATGCCGCTGCCGATGCCATGGATCAGTCCTTCGCTCTTCCCCTCCAGTGCGCTGGCGGTGAGCGAATTGGCAAATCCGCAGATCGGCACGAACAGGCCCGCTCCGCATTTCTGTGCCAGTTTATCGTACCATCCAAACGCCGTCGCCAAAGCCGCAACGCCCATGACGCTGACCGACATCATCGTCAGCGCATCGCTCTCCTGCATGCGAAACACGCTCTGATACATCACCAGCAGTCCCTGACCGAGGACACCGACCAGTCCCCCGCTGACAAATGCGGTCAGGGCATGCCGCAGATACGGCACCTTCGGATGATGACGCCGGGCGCGCTCTTTCAGCTGTTTTTCATTCATACGATCCCTCCTTGCCCTTAGTATGTCCCCGGTTCGCCCGTTCATCCCATCATCTGCGCTTGTCCCATCGTCTTCTGCATGTTACACTGATGAAAAAAAGAGAGGAGCTTTCATCTTATGCAAAAACAACTGC
>JABLTR010108393.1_pt1 | contig 12248 bp, 10 predicted proteins | sample 7160071 | NCBI WGS metagenome assembly JABLTR01 (sample SAMN14651230, study PRJNA627086) | human gut metagenome | isolation source: feces | host: Homo sapiens
GATGAGCTTGAGGGGATAGCCCTCCTGCTGGGTCTTGAAGCTGTCGTGTGCCCAGGCGATGGAGGCGATGAACTCACCGGTGGCCACGGGGCTGATGACATCCCCGGCGCCCTGATAGTAGTGGTGGACATTCTGGTCCAGGGCCTTCAGGTAATCCCAGGCGGCATCCTCGCCCAGGCGGAAGATCTGGCAGGCGGTGGCGATATAGGCGCCGCCGGCAGTGGTGGGATTGGCCCAGACAAACACATCGTCATAGGCCGGATCCAGCAGATCGTCCCAGGTGGCGGGCTCCGCCAGGCCCTGGGAAGCCAGCTCCTCCTGGAACCGCTCCTCGTTGATGATGATGCTCAAAACGCCCATGTACCAGCCCTGCCAGAGATGGTTGGGGTCATTGAATCGCGCATCCAGGTCGTCATTGTTGGGGGAGTCGTATTCCAGCAGAGCCCCGGCCTCCGCCAGGGAGCCGTACAGGTCCACAGAGCCGCCCACCAGGAAATCCGCCTGGGGGTTATCCATTTCCGCCTGGACGCGGGCCACGGCGTCGCCGCCGCCCAGGGAGATGTACTCGATCTCGATGCCGGTGTCCTTTTCGAACTGCTCCGCCATCGCAATGGTGTTGTCCTCGTTCAGCGCGGAATACACGACCAGCTTGCCGCCGGTCTGCGAGGTCTCCTCGCTGTTCCCGCCGTCCTCTGAAGGTGTATCTCCTCCGCAGCCGGTAAGTAGGGACAGAAGCATCAGAACGGAAAGTGCTAAGCTGAGAAACTTCTTCATAGATGACATCTCCTTTTCACGCAATTCCTTGAAATATGCTCCTATGGGCCTTCTGTTTTTATCATATCATAAAATTGGAACGTGTCAATTTTATTTTTGAAAATTATTGTGCAATTCGATATATTTTTATCGGATTGCACATGACTTATATTTTCATTTTATACGAATTGCATATAATATCAGCATGCCATTTTGGTCTTGCCAGCATTTCAAAGCCATAGTACAATACTATATAGAAGGAGGTGGCGGTATGCCCACTATCAAAGATATCGCAAGGGAAGCCGGCGTCTCCCACGGAACGGTCTCAAATGTCATCAACGGCCGTGGAAATGTCAGTGTGGAAAAAATGCGCCTCGTCTGGCAGGCGGCCGAAAAATTGGGCTACAAGGTCAATGCCAAGGCGCAGAGCCTGCGTCTCGGAAAGGACCGCGCCATCGCTGTGCTGCTGCCGGGGATCGAATATACCCATTGGGCCGCCATGTATGAGGTCTTTCAAAGCGAGTTTTCACAAAAGGGATACTCGGTTCAACTCTATTCCACCCGCTCCATGGAAAGCCGGGAACTGTCCATGCTGGCAGAGGCCTTGAATACCCGTTTCAGTGCGATCATCACCAGTACCTGTCTGACAGATGCTCTTTCACATTACCGGACAGAGGCACCGGATCTGCCGCTGGTCTTTCTGCAGCGAGAAGGTCCAGAACAGCCGGATGTGATGTACGCAGGATTTGATCCGGAGCGGGCCGGCCAGGAGATCGCGGCTTATATCCACTCTCAGGGCGCGGCTCGAATCGGCGTCTTCACAGAGTCCGCAGAACTGCCGGATGCCTCTTTGTTTGTCAGGGGGATCCGTTCCGGTTTCCAGGACATGGGGGAAGTTCGGTTTCTGGATTGCCGGAACTATCAGATCGGTCTGCAGGCTTTTGGTTTTTTCGACGGCGGTCAAAGATATGACTATATCGTATGTTCAGATCGCCGCAGGGAGGATGCAATCCGAGCAGCCAGCGCCTACTCCAGCCAGCTTCCGCTGCCCCGCTTTGTCACACTGGCCACAAAGGCCGCTGTGACAGACCCGGAAACCTCAGTCTATGAGCTGGATTACAAGCGTCTGGCCCATAAAATTGTGAAGCATCTGCTGGCCCGGCTGGAACAGGGAAAGCCGCTGCCCAGGAATCTGCGTCTGGAAAATGATGGGTTCCGCACCATACCCAAGGTGCCCGCCCAGCTGCATTCCCGGACTCTGCGGATGCTGACAATGGCCTCTCCCTCGACCACTGCTCTGGCCCGGCTGGCTCCGCATCTCGAGAAAACCTCCGGTATCCATCTGGATCTGACGGTACTGCCCTCTCTGCGGGATGTGTACAGCGTCATCCAGTCTCCCGCCCGCAGCCAATACGATCTGATCCGCATGGATGTGGCCTGGCTGGATGAGCTGGGCGAGACCGTCTATCGCCCCCTCTCCCAGATCCCCTTTGATTGGGATGCCTTGCTGTCAAGGGCCATTCCGGAACTGGGGCAGCATTTCGCCACCGCTCATGGCGTCCGCTGCTGCATTCCCTATGATCCCAGTATCCAGCTGCTGTTTTACCGGCGGGATCTGTTTTCCGATCCCACCTATAAGCGGATGTATTTTGAGACCTTCCGGGAGGAGCTTGCTGTTCCAAAGACCTTCCGCGACTACAATCGCATTGCGTCTTTCTTTACCAAAAGCTGCAACGCCGCCTCCCCCACACAGTACGGTTCAACGGTAGCCATCGGCAATGTTGTCGTGAGCCCCAGCGAATTCATGCCCCGCCTTTTTGCGGAGAACGGACGTCTCCTGGATCGTCAGGGCCGGATCACTCTGGACACGCCGGAGGCGCTGCGCGCGCTGGAAAACTACCGGGAGACCTATTCTTATTCGGATCGGACGATCTATGATTTCTGGAAGAATGCTCTCGAGGGCTTTGCCGATGGGACGGCCGCCATGACGGTGGTGTTTATCAACTATGCCTCCCACATCCTGAACTCTCAGATGTCCCGAATTGCCGGTAAGCTGGGCTTTGCCCCCGTCCCTGGCGGAAAGCCGCTCTTGGGCGGCGGCGTAATCGGGATCACCCAGAGCTGTACCTGCCTTGAGGCTGCCTGTGCGTTTTTGGAGTGGCTGTATGCGGACCTGGTGGCACCTGTCTTCACCATGCTGGGCGGTCTCTCCCCCTGCCGATCCGCCTACAGCAACCGGGACATCAATGAGCAGTACCCCTGGCTCTCCACCGCCAGAAAGAGCTTTCCCTACGCCCAGCGCCGCCGGGACAGCACCTATTACAGCAATTTCAGCGAGTTGAAGCTGGAGACGATTCTGGCCTCCCACATCCAGCGGGCGGTTTTGGGGGTATGTTCCCCAGAAGAAGCGCTGAAGCAGGCCCAAGAGGACTGCAATCGCTATTTTCAGCCGTGGTAAAGGGGCCAGGCCGCAAGAGATAGACGGGCTGAGACGAGCTTATAGAGGTCTTAACGAGAAGTCCGGCCGACAGGACCAGGATGTTCTGCGGCAGCCGGAAAATCTGGAGATCGAGCCGCAGGCAGAAATCTCTGCGGCGCCCTTCGCCGCCGGGTTTCAGCCGTGCATGGGGATCGCCAGGGAAATCGAACTCTGCTGCTTTGAGGGCAAAGAAGAAAGGCGGATCATTGAAAGAGCCCAACCAAGAGCTCCACTGGTCAAAAATTGATATGCCAATTCAAAAAAGAGCTGCCGTTGGCAGCTCTTTCTTAAGTTTCTGATTACAGTGGCTCTAATGGAAAGTGGATAGACGAGTGGTTTGAAAACTACGCAAAGGTAAAAGTTCGGCCGTCTTCCCACCAGACCTACCGGGGGTACATCGATAACCACATTAAGCCGAATATCGGCAAAGTCCCGCTGGAAAAGGGGCGGGTGGACCGGATTGAAAGCAAGCACCAGGAAAAGGGCCTGAGCGCCAAGACGGTGCGGAATATCCACCAGATCATCGCCTCGGCGATGAAGTTGGCGAAGGAGCAGAAAATCATCGCTGCCGATCCCACCGAAGGCTGTGCCCTGCCGAAGCTGGAGCACAAGGAGATGCAGACCCTTCCGGTAGAGCAGCTGGCGTCCTTCCTGCGGGAAGCCAAGGAGAGCGGGGTATTCGAGCTGTACTACGTGGAGCTGGCTACGGGCCTGCGGAAAGGCGAGCTGCTCGGCCTCAAATGGGAGGACATCGATTTGAATCAAGGCAACCTCCGGGTGAAACGGCAGATCGCCCGGATCAACGGCGAGGTAGTGGAGGCCCCGCTCAAGACGAAGAACGCCTACCGCACACTGCCTCTGGCGGAGGACACGATAGCCGTCCTAAAACAGCAGAAGAAAAAAGTCGGCAGCAGCCACTGGGTGTTCCCCTCACCAACCGGCGGGCCCATTTCGCCGGACAGCGTGCTCCATATGCTCCACCGGGTGCTGAAGCGGGCGGGGTTGCCCAGAGTTCGATTCCACGACCTCCGGCACACGTTCGCAACACTGGCACTTCAGAATGGGGTGGACATCAAGACGGTGTCCGGGATGCTGGGGCACTTCTCGGCAGGATTCACCCTGGACACCTACGCCCACGTCACGACTGCGGCCCAGAAAGAGGCGGCAAAAACTATGGGAAAAGTCCTGACGGCGGCACTGTAAACATCAAAAAATCTCTCCCAAAAGAGCGAGAGCCCGGAGGCAAAAACACCGCCTCCGGGCACGTTTTTAGCCCCGTCTGGGTCACGGTTTGGGTCACTCCGGTGTCCAGAAAATGGGGACGTCCGAAAAAGTTGCAAAAGTGAAAGAAAAATACCGCTTTCCGGCTGGAAAGCGGTGTTTTTATGGTTGCGGGGGCTGGACTTGAACCAACGACCTCCGGGTTATGAGCTGCGGCGGGTTTCTCCATCCGCTGTGCCGCAGTGCTTTCCAGGCCTTTTGAGACCTGAAATCGCCCCAAACCCGAAGGTTGTTCCTCTCCGCTCCACGGGGATTTTACCCTGTCTGGGTCATAGGTTTGGGTCAGCAGAAAAAGCGGGCCTCGCCAAAGAAAGCGGTCCACTTTTCGATTACTTCACTGCTCCGGGCCTCGATGATCCGCAGGATATTCCGCAGCACCCGCTCCGGAATTTGGGAGTTGTTGTTGCACAGCAGGCACTTCCCCGCCTTTGTGATCCACACCTTTGTCGCATTGGCAGACGGCGCGCCCTTCGCTACATGGACGTGGACCGGTTCCAGGGGGTCATTCTCGTTGGCCCAGAAGTACACCCAATATGGGCCGATTTTAAAGACCTGAGGCATTCTCAAAGCCTCCCTGCCGAGCAAACTCCAAAATCAAGTGGGCGGTCGATTCAATTACTTCCTGATACCGGGCAATTTCCTCAGGGGTAAAGCCGCAGATGTCCTCCCAGCGGTACGCCGGGAGAAAGCAGGAGGCGTGATGAAATCCGTCTTTGGCATCCGGCTTTTCAATATACACCTTGACCTCGCCATTGGGGAGCGTATCGGAATGGACAATTTCCGTATCGCCGTCGATCTGCAAAAAGGGATACATCATGGGACAGCACCATCCTTTCCTGCCTGTAGAGTACCATACACAGAGGAAATTATCAACTCCAACGCTCCAGCGGAACCGCTGATATTTTCCCTTGATCCAGGTTTTCCGGGGATGTTTTTGATACGGTGTTGACAAAGAGGTGAGAAAAAATTTGTACGCTTTTCGCTCATGCCATAAGCCTTCTTCCTGCAGTTCCACCGGATTTTACCGCCCCATCCGCAATACAAAAAGTCGGTTGGGATCGCCTGTGCAGCAATCCCAACCGACTTTTCATTTGACGCCGAACCTTTATTGATCAGCCGTTCCAGACTTCCTTCACATTGGAATGGAACGGCAATACAGTCTGAAAGCAGTTGCTTTCACTCAGGAAACGTGCGTCTTTCCGGCTGGAGTGGTGGGGGAATGGAAGCCGAATGGCCTGACCCTCATCATACATTGAGGCCATGAAAGAACCGTCTTTTCTCCGGCCGGTGCCGATGATGACTGTGTCTTTTTCCAGCAGCGCACGGACAAGCGCTTGATTTTCGGGACGCTCCAGATGGGTGTCTCCTATTATCACGATGTCCGCATTGTCGATGGAATTCTGTTTCACTGCGGGATAGAAATCCGTCAATTCCCGCCTCCGATCTTCTTTCACAGATGAGCCGGTTAGGATCCTGTCCGTTATGACTTTCATGTTCTGATCCAGCCATATCTTATGGCCGGCGCAGGTCTTGTATAGAAGATACAGGATTTCCACACCCCGGCCGAAGGCCTGAACCGGCAGTATGATCCGTTTGCCGCGGGCCAGGTATTCCCGCACCTTTCCCGAGAGACGATTTCTCAGAAGAGGCGCCGTATCCAGGATCGTATCGTGCGCCATATCAAGGATCGCTACATCCGCATGCAGGTCCTTGGGCAGATCCACTGGATAGACCAGAGGATCCGGCTGAAAATCTCCGGAATAGAAGAATTTGTACCCGCTTTCGAAGCACACGTAAAACCACAGGCTGCCAGGGCAGTGTCCGCTGCTTCCGGTAATCACCTGGAAGCCCTCAAAATCCGTGCCGCTTTGGGGGGAGATATCCAATTCCCTGATTTTGTCATAGCGCAGGCCGATATGGCGGATGGTCTCCGGGCTGGCCGCGATGACGCCCTGAAAGCCCAGTTGGAGCAGGTATGGCACCGCACCCGTGTGATCCTTGTGGGCGTGGGACAAAAACAGGTAATTGATTTGCCGGGCCTCGTCCGGGGTGATGTTGGGATACGGAAGGGCATCGGTATCCAAGATGCCGCAGTCAAACATCAAAGAGCGCCCGTTCTCCTGTTTCAGCAGGAAACAGCTCCTGCCATGCTCCCCGTAGCCGCCTTTAAGCTCCAGTTCGGTCATATGCGTATAATTGATCGGGCTCGATGGAAAGATACCCCTTCTGGCCTTTGTTCAGATTGGATGTGTGCAGAAACGTGACCTCCTCGCTATCCTGTGTTTTGGCCTTCATACGGTATATTCCGCCTTCAAATGTAGGCATCACGACCTGGACTGGAATGCTGTTGGGCCGTTCCGTGTCGCTGTATGCAGCGTCTTCTGCCCTGAAATATAAAGACAAACTGCTGCCGGATGCAAAGTTCAGTGCTCTCACCTGAGTGCCTGCGATGCGTGCCTCTGTATATTCGCCGTCGCTTTTGCCCGCACTGCCGCTGATATGATTGCCCGCGCCCAGCAGGCCGGCGACCACCGCTGTGGCCGGCCGCCGGTAGCATGCCTCCGGTGTTGCGATCTGGTCGATTTTCCCGTCGTTCATGACAACGATCTGGTCGGCCATGGCAAACGCCTCAGATGGATCATGGGTCACATGGAAAACTGTTGTCTTCAGCTCTCGAAAGATCTGCGCCATTTCGGTGCGCATTTCAATGCGCAGCTGGACATCCAGGTTGCACAGCGGTTCATCCAACAGGATGATGGAAGGAGACATGATGAGAGCTCTGGCGATCGCCACCCGCTGCTGTTGCCCACCGGACAGTTCCGCCGGATATTGGTCCATCAGGCCGTTGAGGTGGAGCAAATCCACCATTTTCTGCAGGTTCTCCTCCTGTTCCTGTCTGGTGGCTTTTCTGAGCTTCAGGCCGTACAGGATATTTTCCCTGGCGGTCATATGGGGCCACAGAGCGAAGTCCTGGAACACCATATTCAGATCTCTTTTTTCGATGGGGACGATTTTGTTGGGGGAAGTGACTTCCACACCGTTCAGCAGAACATGCCCGCTGTTGATGGGAAGAATCCCAGCGATGATGTTCAAAAGTGTAGACTTCCCGCAGCCGGAGGGGCCCAGCACAGAGATGATCTCCCCTTTCTGGACATCCAGGGAAACACCCTTCAGGACTTCTTTTTTTCCGTAGCTTTTATGAATTTGATCGAGTTTTAGGATCGTTTCCATAGAATCCTGGTCACCCCTTCCTTGCTTTTCTCATATTGAGAAGTCTTTCCAGCAGCGCCATGATCGTAATGATGAAGACGCCGCTGACGATGGTCGCCGCAGCGGCATCGCCGAATTTCAGATCGTTATACGAGTCGGAGATCCACACCGGTAATGTCTCCCAGTTGGGCGGATACAAAATCGTCGTGATGGCAAGATTGAAGATGCTTCCGCCAAACGCGGACAGCACCGCTGACACAGAGCTGTTGTGCAGAAGGGGCAGAAGGATCGTTTTGATCTTCGTAAAGAATCCCGCCCCCTGCATTTCCGCCGCGATCAACAGCGATTCGGGGATTTTTGCCATGCCGGCCACCAGGATTCGATTGATCAGCGGGATCGCTGCCGCCACCACTGCCAGCACCAGGATCGCGGGCGTTCCGTACAGGTGCAGTCCGATGGGGACCAGCCATTTCTGGTTCCACACAAAGATGTATCCGACACCCAGCACGATCCCGGGGACGGCCATCGCCACAAGCGTGGTCATATCAATGGCCTTCTTCAGCGGCGTCTTGGCGTAGGTCAAGACGTAGGCGCAGCAGAACGCGATCACCAGCCCGATCACCGCCGCGATCACCGCCAGCCCCAGGGAGTGGGCGATTCCCACCAGCAAGGTGCTGTCGGCGGAGAGGATATTCTTGTAGTTTTCCAGCGTGAAGGTGAACTTGGTGAGGCTGATGGCGCTGGAGAAGGACATGACCAGGCTGGAGACGGCGGGGATGCCAATGGAGATCAGGACAAAGATCCAGACCACGGCGCTGAGGCAGACGTTCCTGCCCCGGCTCAGGCGCTGGGGCACCGCCTGCTGCGTACCGTTGTCCAGAAAGTCAAATCGCTTCGCCCCCAGCGCCTTGTACTGGATGAACATGGCCAGCACGATGAGCAGCATCAGGCACAGAGACAGCACGCCGGCCATATCGAACCGCGCGGGAGATGTACAGATGGCCGAGTAAATCGTGTACGGCAGCGTGGGATAGGAGTAGACCGCAGTGATCGTGGAGGACAAACCGTAGTCGCCCACCGTATCCATAAAGATGAGCATGGCCGCCGAGCACAGGGCGGGCAGCATCAGCGGAAGCTGGATGTCCCTCCATACCTGAAAGCCGGAGGCGCCGTTCATCCTTGCCGCATGCATGAGACGGACCGGCTCCCATTCCAGGGCGGTCCTGATGGTGATATAGGCCATGGGCCACTTGCACAGGGTCATGACGGTCACAAGGCCGGGATAGGAGAACACAAATCCGCTCATCCAGTCAAGGCCCAGCCAGGCTTTTGCCACGCCGTTTCCGGAGGCGAAATAGACCCAGCCCTGAGCCAGGATAAAACTCGGTATGATCATCAGGGCCCAGGCGGCAAGATCCAGCATCTTTGCGCCCTTGAACCGATACTTTACCCGGACCCACGCCAGGAAAGCGGCAAGGATCAGTCCGCAGACCGTGGTGCCTCCCGCCAGAGCCAAAGAGTTGAAGAGAGCTTTTCTCCAGAGGGGCCTGGTAAAGATGTCCCCAAGAATCGATATATTTTCCAGGGAGAATTTGCTGATCTCCAAACCGGGGCAGACGATTTGAAAAAGTACTGCTGCCAAAGGCAGCAGTACTAATATGAATAAAATCGCAAAAACTCCGTTGCTGATCCGCGATTCACTGTTTTTCATCACTGTGCAGAATAGTCAGCGAACCAGGCCTTGATGTCCGCTTCGTTCTCGGCGCCAAACTGGACATCTGCCGCCACCAGGGTGGGGTTGGGCTCACGGTCCGGCTTTGCGGTCACACCCTCCACGGAGGGGGTAAAGTACGCCTCGTCACCGGTATCGATGAGCTCCTGCTGGACCTCGGGATCGAGAAGGAATTCAACAAACGCCTTCGCAATGTCGGGCTGGTCGGTAGACTTGCAGATGGCAGCAACACGGGTAGAGGCAGCCGCGCCCTCCTCGGGCCACACAATGGTGATGGGCTCGCCGTCGGCGATCATGGCATAGGCGTTGGATTCCTGCAACATGGCGATGGTGGCCTCGCCGGAGGCCAGGGCCTCCACCACCTGCGGGTTCTTGGGATAGACCTTCAGGCCCTGCTCAAACAGCATGGTAAAGAACTCCTGGCCGCCCTCCATGCCCAGGGTATCCATGAAGTAAGCCGCCAGAGGATAGGCCGGCGCGGCGACGCCGGGGTCGGCCATGGCAACCGCACCCGCATACTTCGGGTCGGTCAGATCGGCGTAAGACTTGGGGGCGTCCTCCTCGCTCCACACGTCATTGCGGTACACCAGGACACCGGCGGAATGTGCTCCGGTGGGATAGAAGCACTTGTCATCGGGGACCAGCGCGCTGAACTCAGGCGTGAGCCCGCTGGCGTTTTCAATCTCCACGTCGGTCATCAACTGGCCGCCCAGATCCAGGTTGTAGATGTCATACATAGAGTCCATCCACACCACGTCCCACTGGGGGTTGGATTTTTCCGCTTCGATCCGGGACATGGTCTCGGCGCCGTTGCCCACAACAACTTCCACATCGTAACCGGTCTTTTCCTTGAAAAGGTCGGGGATCACCGAATCAAAGTCGTTCAGGTAGACAGTCAGCGGCTCAGCTGCCTGTTCCTCCATGCTGGGGCCTTCCTCTTCCACGTCGGCCGTCTGATTGGTCTCTGTCTCCGAATCGGCCGTTCCGGTCGTGTTGGAAGAACATCCTGTTAGCACGAACATCGCGCACAAAAGCAAACACCACAGTTTTTTCATCATTCCATATCCTTTCTTATCCATGATTTTTGCCCCCTCATGGTAACATCCATCCCACGCAAAAATATGAACAAATTGTGAATAATTGCTCAAAATTTGGATATTTTGCACAATTTTAATTGCTGTTTTACACGTAATTTACAATTTCGAGTGTGAATGTGACCCCATGGATATCCGCAGGCTCCTCTGCATTTCGCCGGCATCGCCGGAAGCAATTTCGTCAAGCGGAAGGAGGACCTGCAGTTTCTGGACAACGTCTTGAAAACGGTGCTGGTTGCGTACAAAGACTATTTCCAGGAGTGGTTCGTGGAGGGCCTGTCCATCCGTAAGTACGCCGAGGCACAGCAAGCACAGTGGACAAGGGATTTTTTCTCTCTGCCCAATAAAGGGTTTCTCCTGGGACTCAATGCAGGCAAACTGTCGGTGTACAGTTTCCCGCGGCGATGCGAAAGTCAAAAGGCCCACCAGTGCTGGTTCAGCATCCAAACCATCGGCGAGGCAGTGGGCATGAACGAACATACGGTGCGCAAGCACATCTGGCAGTTGAAAAAGTATGAGTTGGCTGCAGAGCGCCGCATGTGGCGAAGCACTGGAGGGAGCTGGAAAGCCCCGCATGACCGCCTGTAAGCCGCTGTGTGGCCCCCTTCGGGGTAGGACAGAGTCCCTGCCCCCTCCCAGCGGGTACAGGCCGGATTTGGGCGGTTGTTCCCCATTGTTTTGGAACGGAGGATTTCCCTCCTGGCCCTTTTTCAAAGGGTAAAAGAATAAGCAGGGAAAATGAAATTGCTGCGTCTCGCTGCGGTGCGATAGATTAACTGGGACCGTCGGCAGCAAACGGCTGGAGAGACGGTTTTACCCACCCTCGGGTGGGGCAAGCATCGCGTCCGGCTATACGCCGGCTGCAGTTCCGGGCGGCAGCCCGGACCCACTTTGGACGGCCGGGAGGCTGAAGGGCAGAGAGAGGAAATGCACGTCCACTCAATACCGGGATCGCGATGCTGTTGACAAAGAGAACTTCGTCTCCCAGCGGGCGGAGAAAGAACCGCCCCGTTTGGCCGTGTGAGCCACTGTGTGGGGCGAATGGGGACGGGGCAGCATCCGTGCCCACGCCCCCCGTTTCCGGCCCTTGCCGGGGCTGTGTAGCGAAATGTCAAGACACCCCACACCCGTCTTTTCCGTCCTCTCCAAATGACAAGATGACATGAGGTTTCCCCACAACGATTGGACCCACTTTCGTCGGCAGATTTCCATGTTTCTGGAAGTGAACCGGGGGACGAAAGAAAAAGCAGGAGAAAGAACCGGCGCTTTTGTTGCGCCGGTTCGCTCACAACTGCCCGCAGTGCGGGCAGTTGCGGGGTTTTGAAAGGGCGTTGTTCTGCATATGAAATAGTGGCATTGACGCTTTTCTCTGTAGAATTTGGCTGTCTTCTTAGAGCCGCAAAGAGCTGTTGGGGCGTTCCTGGACTATTGAGGCACGAAAGCCTCTTCAAAAAATGCGTCGCTGAAAACAAGATAGGTTTCCAACCCGGCAGCCAAGTTGTTACTTTTCTGAAAATTTCCGCCCGGTCCCCTGGCTATTACTGGGAAGTCGTGATATGCTTTGCCGCTGACAAGGAGGCGGCATGATGTACGACTACATGAAGGCCCTGCACGCAAGGTTCTGCCGGGAGCCGGAGCTTCAAAAAGCCAGGGAGGAATTGGAACAGGCATACAGAGAAATCAAAGCGAGGTTAGGCCA
>JABLTR010037277.1_pt1 | contig 12230 bp, 9 predicted proteins | sample 7160071 | NCBI WGS metagenome assembly JABLTR01 (sample SAMN14651230, study PRJNA627086) | human gut metagenome | isolation source: feces | host: Homo sapiens
CTGCCTTCCCCTTTAGGGGAAGGTGTCACGCGAAGCGTGACGGATGAGGTGAGCGGCCAAAGGCCGCCCGCGGCCGGTCTGGGACCGGCCCCTACGAGAAAAATGGGTCCGTCCCTGTATCCGTATAGGGGCGGGTGCCCTCACCCGCCCGCCGTTCCCCTGAGCCCCACCCACACAAAGGCGCGCTCTCCACCAGGAGGAGCACCGCCTAAAGGTTACCGAACCCTCAGCGGCAGCGGAAATAGAAGGGAAACCAGTCAGCTGAACCACCCGCGCCTTTGCGTTGACCGCCAACACCTCCGCATTGGCGGCCCCCGTAAAATGGGGGGTCCAGGGGGTGGGGCACATGGAGGATGAGGCGGAGCCGAATCCGATTGGCCCCACCCCCTGGCGCTTTTTTGGTGACTTTTTGGGCGGCCAAAAAGTCACCCGCCGCCGGGGCGGCGGAACTTCCCCAGTCAAAAATCCCCGCCTGAGGATACAATCACAGGGATATCTGTACTATTATACCCTATCTTCCGGAAATAGGCCAGTTCTTTTTCGGAAATCCGCTCCCCGGGGGCCACCACGGGCACGCCGGGGGGATAGGGCGCGATCTGGGCCGCCGAGACCCGCCAGGCGCTGTGGTACAGGGGGACCAGCTGGGTGGGGGCAAAGAGGGCCTCCCGCAGGGAGCACGCCCGCTCCGGCAGGGGAGGGGAGGGGAAGGGGGGACAGGGGCCCATCCGGTCCTCCATGCCCTCCAGGGCCCGCTCCAGGCGGTCAAAGTTCTCCTCCAGGTCCTGGGGGGTGCAGATGAACACCACGTGGCCCCCGTCCTCCATCTCGGGGAAAATGTTCTGCTCCTCCAGGGAGCGGGCGAAGGAGGGGCCGTCCTGGACGTTCAGGGTGAGCCGGGCGGGGTCCAGGGACAGGTCACCGGCCAGGGAGGGGAACCTGCTGCGCAGCTGGGCCACCCGGAGGGCAGTCTGCCGGTAGGCCCGGGCCCCGTCCCCCTCCAGCCAGGCCCGGGCGGCGTCCATGCTGGCCAGGATGGGGTAGGAGGGGCTGGAGGTGCCGAACACCGAGGCCATCCGCCGCACCCGGTCCGGGTCCATGCCGTTGGTGAACAGCAGGGCGGCCTGTCCCAGGGCGGGGAGGGTCTTGTGGGCGCTGACCACTACCCCGTCCGCCCCCGCAAAGGGGGTCAGACCCAGGAAGGGCAGGTGGGCCCCGTGGGCTCCGTCCACAAACAGTCTGCCCCCGTAGGCGTGGATAACGGAGGAGATGGCCTCAATATCAGACAACACTCCGGCATATGTAGGGGAAGTAATACAGACCGTTTTGATATTTGGGTGGGTTTTCAGAGAAAACTCCACCTGCTCCGGGGTGACGGGGCCGATGAGGTTCTCCTGCTCCAGCCAGGGCCGCTCCAGGTATACCGGCTCCAGGTCCAGCAGGGCCATGGCGTTGAACACCGCCCGGTGGCAGTTCCGGTCCACCAGCACCCGGTCCCCCGGAGCACACAGGAGGGACAGGCCGGTGTGGATGCCCATGGTGGACCCGCCGGTGAGGAACTGACAGTGATCAAAGCCGAAGCGCTCCGCCCACGGTTTTTGAGCGGAGTCGAAGGGCTCCCCGGCCAGGTACAGGTTGCCGGTGCCGGGGATCTCGGTTACATCCAGCCGGGCCGCGTCGGACAGCTCCGGCAGGGGGAGGGGGCCGCCCTTGTGGCCCGGCATGTGGAAGCGAGCGGGGTTCCGGGCGGCGTAGTTTCTAAGAACATCACAGAGAGGGGTCATGGGAAAACCTCCAAGGCCATAGTTTTTTCCACATCCGGGGGAGAAACTGTGGAAACAGTTTGGAGAAGAAGCTCCATTCAGAAAAGGAAAACGCGCGGCCGGAGATGTTCCCGGACCGCGCGCGTGGTTTAATAGCCCAACAGGCCGAGGTCGTACTTCCAGGAGAGGACCCGGGCCACCGACTGGTCGATCTGCTCCATGGGGATGGTCCCGTCCTCCACGGCGGCGATGACTTGGGGGATCTGGGTCTCAAAGTCGGTGGTGAGGACCATGTCGTTGCCCGCCTGGACGGCCAGCACGGCCACCGAGCCGTCCTGGGCGTACTGGGCCACGGCGTCCATAGCCAGGTCGTCGGTGAGGATGACCCCGTCAAAGCCCAGGGTGTCCCGCAGGATCTGGTGGACGGCGGGGGAGAGGGAGGCGGGCAGGCTCTCATCCATGGAGGTGACGATGTTGTGGCTCACCAGCACCGCGTCCGCCCCCGCCTGGATGCCCGCCTGGAAGGGGAGAAAATCGGAGGTCTCAAAGGTCTCATAGGGCCGCTCATCCACGGCCACGCCGGTGTGGGTGTCCTGGTTGTTTCCATAGCCCGGGAAATGCTTCAGCACCGAGCCGATGCGCTCCTGACCCATGACGGTCACCACCTGGGCCACATAGTCGGCGGTGGTCTGGGCGTCCTGGCCCAGGGCGCGCTCATAGATAAAGTCGGCGGGGTCGGTGGACACGTCGGCCACCGGGGCGAAGTTCACATTGACCCCCAGGTCCAGCAGGGTGACGCTCTTCTGCCGGGCGTCCTGGAGAATGGCGTCCAGTCCGCCCTGGGCGTACAGCACCTGGGGGGAGGGCTCCCGGCTGGGAAACAGGTTGGGGTTGCTGCTGGCCCGGACCACCGTGCCCCCCTCCTCATCGGTGCCGATGAGCATGGGGATGCCGGAGGACGCCTGATAGGAGGCGATCTCGTCCCGCACCTGCTGGGCGGTCTTATCCTTGAAGTCCCGGCCAAAGAGGATATAGCCCCCCAGCTTGTACTGGGACACCTTGGCCGCCTGGTCGGTCTCGGGGCAGCGGACGAAGAACATCTGTCCCACCTTCTCCTCCACCGACATGGCGGACACCAGCTCCTGGATGATCTGGTCCTTGTTCTGAGGGAGGGGGTCAGATCCCGTGCCGGAGGAGCTGGAGGAGGAGCCGGACGGAGAGGAGGACCCGGCGGGCTCCTCAGAGGCTGAGGAGCTCCCCTCCTGAGAGGCGTCCGGGGCGGGCGTCTGAGAGGACGCGTCCCCCGCCTGGGGGGAGGAGACCGAGCCGGAGGGGGCGGAGCCGGAGGACCCGGAGCTCTCCGAACCTCCAGCCTGGGGTGCGGCGCACCCGGTCAGCAGAAAGCACAGCAAAAAAATCATCAGTTTTTTCATAAATGCCTCCTGGGAAAAACAGCGTGGAGAGGTTCTCCACGCCAAAAATCAAACTGTGTTTTTCTTAGTTTATGGAAGTATACCACTTTGTGTGCATGGTGTCAATTTTTTTGGGAAGTTTTCCTCTCATTTTCTGCCATTCCAGGTATTTTTAAGCGTGCGGCGGAGGTTTTTAGGGATAAGCGGGGGTTCGCCGCCTTCTTCTTAAGCCTTCCCCCTGGGGGGAAGGTGGCCCCGAAGGGGCCGGATGAGGGGACGATCATAGAGTGCCTCCTTGATCGGCGCAGAGGATTTCGCCCTGCGGGGCGAGTTCCTTTTCCACGTGGAAAAGGAACCAAAAGACGCCGGGGGAATTCACAGGGGCGAACTTCGTTCGCCATGCTGAATTCCCCCAGACCCCCATTTTACGGGAGCGCCAATTAGACAGGCTGGTTCGTTAACGCAAAGGCGCGGGTGGTTCAGTCGACTGGTTTCCCTTCTATTACCGCTGCCGCTGAGGGGCCGGTAACCTTTGGGTGTTTCTTCTATCGGTGGAAAGCGCGCCTTTTGAGTGGGTGGGGTTCAAGCTCGGCTCAGGGAAACGGCGGGCGGGTGAGGACACCCGCCCCTACGATGTATCCGAAGGTGTATTTGAGCTTGCGTAGGGCCCGATGCCTCCAGCGGGCCGATGCCGGGCGGCCCGGTGTGCCGCCCCTACGGGCAAATCGGAACATTTCGGGGCGGGCGGGTGAGGAAACCCGCCCCTACGATGTATCCGAAGGTGTATTTGAGCTTGCGTAGGGCCCGATGCCCCCAGCGGGCCGATGCCGGGCGGTCCGGTGTGCCGCCCCTACGGGCAAATCAGAACATTTCGGGGCGGGCGGGTGAGGACACCCGCCCCTACGATGTATCCAAAGGTGCGTTCGATCTTTTGTAGGGCCCGATGCCCTCATCGGGCCGATTCCGGGCGGCGCAGGTGTGCCGCCCCTGACCTCGGCGGCCTGCGGGCGCACAGTGTGCGCCCCTACAGAGAAGAAAAAGAAGCGCGCCGTGAATGATCTCTGGGAGGAGGAATCCCCCCGCCGCTTCGCGGCACCCCCCTTTGACAAGGGGGGGCTTTGGCCGGAGGGCTTTCTTTCGGTCTAAGAGCTGCCTTTCAAGAGAACACCCTCATCCGCCCCCTTCGGGAGCACCTTCCCCCTTGAAGGGGGAAGGCTTGCGGGCGGCCACATGGGGCCGCCCCTACGGCAGAAGACAGTCTCGGGACGTTGGCTCGGCAAACTCAGGCGCAGACCTGGAACCGCACCAAGAACAAATTTTGCAAACTCAGGGCCCAGTGGCCCGGCGGGAAGTTAGGCACCCACTCAAATTTTGCGCGCCGGAAACGATGCACACCCTCTCAGGAGTGCGTCCCCCGTAATGGGGTCCGGGGAAAGCGGCCTATGGACCTAGGCGGAGCGAAGCGGAGCCGTAGTCCATCGGACGCGTCCCCGGGGGCGTTTTGCCTACTTTGCCGCCATGGGCAAAGTAGGTCGCCGCCCGCAGGCGGCGAAATTCCCCTGCCAAGAAACGAAACCGCTCTATCATCGCCCCCTCATCCGCCCCAGTGTGCGCACTGGGGCACCTTCCCCCTGGGGGGAAGGCTTACGGGCGGCTGATAGCCGCCCTTACAGGAAAAAACGGCGGAGACCCAAAAAAAAGAAAGAAATCCCCGCTGTTCCAGGGAAAGAACAGCGGGGATTAAATTTGCGAAAAACGGAAAAGAGATTACTCCTCGTCCGAGGCTTCCTCTCTCCGGGTGACGGCCAAGCTCAGCTCATCCAGCTGCTTGTCGTCCGCCCACAAAATGCGGGCATTTTGTGGGGACCCGTTGGGATTAAAATGCTCGGGCGAAATGAATTCGCCCTGCGCCAAGGTTTTGCCCTAGCGGGCAAAACGCTTGTACGGCGCATACGCGCCGCCCCATCTGCGATGGGGCCCCTTCGTGGACGACCGGGAAACGTTACTCCTCCTCGGAGGTCTCCTCTCTCCGGGTGACAGCCAGGCTCAGCTCATCCAGCTGCTTGTCGTCCACGAAGTCGGGGCAGTTGGTCATGGGCTCGGAGGCGTTCTGCACCTTGGGGAAGGCGATCACGTCCCGGATGGACTCGGCCCCGGCCATGAGCATGCACAGCCGGTCCAGGCCGTAGGCCAGGCCGCCGTGGGGGGGCGCGCCGAACTTGAAGGCGTTGATCAGGTGGCCGAAGCGCTCCATGGCCTCCTCGTCGGTGAAGCCCAGGGCCCGGAACATGGCCTCCTGAGTCTCGGGGACGGAGATGCGGATGGAGCCGCCGCCCAGCTCGGTGCCGTTGAGGACAATGTCATAGGCCTTGGCCCGGCAGTTCTTCTTGTCGGTCTCCAGCTTGTCGATGTCCTCGTCCATGGGGGCGGTGAAGGGGTGGTGCATGGCCACGTAGCGGCCCTCCTCCTCGCTGTACTCAAACATGGGGAACTGGGTGACCCACAGGAACTTGAAGTCCTTGGGGTCCAGGATGCCCAGCTGCTTGGCGCACTCGCACCGCAGGGCGCCCAGGGCGGCAAAGACCACCTCGTCCTTTACGTCGCCCACGATGAGGACCAGGTCCCCGTCCTTGGCGTTGGCCCGCTCCAGAATGGCGCGGTTCTCCTCCTCGGTGAGGAACTTCTGATAGGAGGAGGTCACCTGCCCGTCGTGGAGGCGGGTCCAGGCCAGGCCCTTGGCCTTGTAGGTCTTGACGAACTCGGCCAGCTTGTCGATTTTCTTCCGGGGGAAGTCGGCGGCGTGGCCGTCCACGTTGATGAGGCGCACGGAGCCGCCGCCCTGGACCGCGCTGGAGAACACGGAGAAGCCGCAGTCCTTCACGATGTCGCTGATGTCCTTGAGCTCGAAGCCGAAGCGCAGGTCGGGCTTGTCGGAGCCGAAGCGGTCCATGGCCTCCCGCCAGGGCATGCGCAGGAAGGGGGTTTTTACGTCTACATCCAGCACTTCCTTAAACACCCGCTTCAGAAAACCCTCCTGGATCTCCATCACGTCGTCCTCGTTGACGAAGGACATCTCCAGGTCGATCTGGGTGAACTCGGGCTGGCGGTCGGCCCGCAGGTCCTCATCCCGGAAGCAGCGGGCGATCTGCATATAGCGGTCAAAGCCGGAGAGCATGAGCAGCTGCTTGTACTGCTGGGGGGACTGGGGCAGGGCGTAGAACTTGCCCGGATGGACGCGGGAGGGCACCAGGTAGTCCCGGGCCCCCTCGGGGGTGGACTTGGTGAGCATGGGGGTCTCGATCTCATAGAACCCCTGCTCGTCGAAGTAGTCCCGGGCCACCTTGGTCACCTTGTGGCGGGTGGCGATCATGTGCTGCATGTCCGGGCGGCGCAGGTCCAGATAGCGGTACTTCAGGCGCAGCATGTCGTTGGCCTTGGAGTGCTCCACGATCTCAAAGGGAGGGGTCTCCGCCTTGGCCAGCAGGCGCAGCTCGGTGACGTACACCTCGATGTCGCCGGTGGCGATCTTGTTGGTCTTGCTCTCACGCTCCCGCACCAGGCCGGTGGCGGCGATGACGTACTCAGAGCGCAGGCCGGAGGCCTTCTCAAAAATCTCCTTGTCGGTGCTGTCGTCGAAGGAGAGCTGAATGAGGCCCGTGCGGTCCCGCAGGTCCACAAAGATCAGCCCGCCCAGGTCCCGCTGCCGCTGGACCCAGCCGCACAGGGAGACGGTCTTGCCCGCGTCGCTGAGCCGCAGGTCGCCGCAGTAGTTGGTGCGGCGGAAGTTCTTCAGATTGTCCATAAAATCAACTCCATTTTGTAATATATATTTTAAAAATTGAGAAATGTATTAGGATTGTTCCCCGTTTGCCTTCAAATATTGGAGCACCTCCGCCTGAATCTGGGGGTCAGAGGCGTCGTACTGCCAGTATCCGTGGGAGTCGGGGATGGGAATGGTCATGGTCTGGGGGACTGGGATATGGACGGAAAAGGGCTCGCCGTCCACGGCAAAGTTCAGCAGCACCCACCGCTCCGAGCCGGGTTCGCTGTCGGAAAATGGGGCGGTCAGGTTGCTGAGTTTGGCCCGGTAGCTGCCGCGCTCCAAGAGCGCGATCAGCGCCTCATAGTCCTCATCCCCAGGACCGCGGTGGTCCATGGTCCAGGACGTGGTCCGGGCGCGGCCGTGCTCCACGGAGAGCTCCGTGGCATGGCCGGAGACTCCGGAGATGAGGCCGGGATCAAGGCCGGTAACCGCCCAGAAACTCTGAGGCCGGGTGTACCACAGGCCGCCGGCCGCCAGCAGGGCAGTGAGAATGCCCGCCCCAATGGCGATTTTCTTTTTCACAAAATCCCTCCTGTTCCAGCCGCCGGACCGGATTTCTAGCCATGTACCCGGCGGCATTGTTGAAATCCCGTCAAGACAGGCCAGTTTCACTTGTCCGCATGGGCGGCGAGCCAGTCCGCCAGCTGTTCCCAGGCGGCGGGGTCTGCGGGGTAGAACTCAGCCTCCCGGCCCTGACGCGGGGAGAGGCGCAGACTGCCTCGAGAGCCGCTGCGGACAATGGCCCCATCCTCCCCCGCGGCCAGGATCAGGATGGTGGACAGCCCGGATTTATCCGCGGAATACGAGGAGGGCAGGGGCAGCAGGTTGCGCAGGGTGCCCCGGAACTGCATCTCGTCCAGCTGCGACATCAGCGTGTCAAATTCCGCTTGTCCAGGGCTGCGGTTTTCCATCTGCCGGCTTTGGCTGTAGGGACGCCCATTCTGAAAGCCGTACTCGATTACAGTTCCGGCCACGCCGGTGACTGCCTCCGGGTCCAGCCCGGCGGCCTCCCAGAAGGTCCGGGGCCGGGTGTACCACAGACCGCCGGCCAGCAGGACGGCGAGGATGCACGCCCCAACCGCGATTTTCTTTTTCACCAAAATCCCTCCCGTTCCAGCCGCCGGACCGGATTTCCAGTAATGTACCCGGCGGCCTCGTCAAAGTCCTGTTGATTGCGGAGGATGTGCTCGTAGTAGCCGCGCTGCCAGAGGGAAATACCTGCTTTGCGTGTAGTCAAACTTTTAAAGGCGTTTATGATTTTTGGAAGGGCGGGCGGCCCGGGTGTGCCGCCCCTACGGCATGGCGGTACCGGTTTCTCGGTAGTGGCAGGCGGCCCAGGTGTGCCGCCCCTACGGCATGACAGGTCCGATTCCTCCGTAGGGGCCGGACACTGGCCGGCCCGTTCCGGTTGGTTTTGCGTCAGCACAAGGATCATGTGAATGTGGTCCGGCATAATGACATAGGACGCCAAATGCACATCAGGATAATGAGAAGGAATTTCGGTCAAATATGATTCCACGATACGACCGATTTCCGACAACTCCGCATAGACCGGCACAGGCGGGCGACCGCAAGGGTCGCCCCTACGGACAACGCCGAACAGGGGGCGTTTGTGTGCCGTGCAGATGGTGACGAAACAGGCACCGTTTTGGGAATAGTCGTAATTTTGCAGGCGGATGGTTTTCCGGCGGGGGAGGGGAGGAGTGTCCATAGGCGTGACCTCCGAATGAAAATCCAAACCAAAAGGCGGGCGGCCCAGGTGTGCCGCCCCTGCGGCGTGACGGACGGCCTTATTCCCCCCGGTCCAGAATGGGCGCGCCCTGGTTGAGCTTGTCCAGGCCGGCCTGGATGTGGGCGATGGCCTCGGCGGGGGGCAGCTTCACCTGCTCGCCGGTGGCCAGGTCCTTGACGGCGGCCACGCCGGACTGAATTTCGTCCTCCCCCAGGAAGATGACGTAGGGGATGTGGAGCTTGTCGGCGTAGGAGATCTTCTGCTTGAACTTCTTCTGCTCGCCGTGGATCTGAGCCCGGATGCCCGCCTCCCGCAGCTGGGTGGCCAGGGCGATGGCGGGGGACAGGTCCTCGGTCATGGGCAGGAGGAGCACGTCGGCGGGGGCGGTGTTCAGGCCGTCGTTCAGATAGCCCTGGTCCTCCAGCACGAAGAACAGGCGGGTCAATCCGATGGAAATTCCAACGCCGGGGAGTTGTTTATCAGTATAATATTCCGCTAAGTTATCATACCGGCCGCCGGAACAGATGGAGCCGATCTCCGGATGGTCCAGCATGGTGGTCTCGTACACGGTGCCGGTGTAGTAGTCCAGGCCCCGGGCGATGGTCAAATCCACGGCGAAGTGGGTCTCGGGCACGCCGAAGGCGGCCAGGTATTTTACTACCGTGGTCAACTCGTCCAGGCCGGTGTCAAAGACCTCGTTCCGGCCCCGGTAGGACTCCAGGGCGGCCAGCACCGCCTGGTTGCCCCCGGAGATGCCGATGAAGTGGAGAATTTCCTGGGCATTGTCCTCACTGACGCCGCCCTCCACCAGCAGCTCCTTCACCTTGGCTGTGCCGATCTTGTCCAGCTTGTCCACGGTGCGCATGATCTCCCCGGACTGCTGGGTGAGGCCCAGCATGGCGTAGAAGCCATTGAGGATCTTCCGGTTGTTCACCCGGATCTGGAACCGCTTCAGGCCCAGGGCGGTGAAGGCACGGTAGATGATGGAGGGGATCTCCGCCTCGTTGGAGATGTCCAGCTTGCCGTCGCCGATCACGTCGATGTCCGCCTGATAGAATTCCCGGAACCGGCCGCGCTGGGCCCGCTCGCCCCGATACACCTTGCCGATCTGGAAGCGGCGGAAGGGGAAGGTGAGGTGGCCGTAGTTCTGGGCCACGTACTTGGCCAGAGGCACCGTCAGGTCAAAGCGCAGGGACAGATCGGTGTCACCCTTCATGAAGCGGTAGATCTGCTTCTCCGTCTCACCGCCCCCCTTGGCCAATAAAACCTCGCTGGCCTCGATGAGGGGGGTGTCCAGGGGGGTGAAGCCGTACAGGGAGTAGGTGCGGCGGAGAATCTCCACCATGCGGTCAAATTGCGCCTGCCGGGCCGGGAGGAGCTCCATGAAGCCGGACAGGGTGCGGGGTTGTACTTTGCTCATTGTATTGTCTCCTTTTTTGGTTGTTGACAAGTAGAGGTTTGGACTACATTTTTCCGCTTGCCCACCTATAAGCCTTCCCCCTGGGGGCCGACTCCCCTTGTCAAGGGGCCGATTCCCCCTATCAGGGGGAAATGGCCGTAGGCCAAAAGGGGTAGGGATGATGTCGCGAAGCGACAGAGGGGATAGGGACAGGTGCCCCCGAAGGGGGCGGATGAGGGGGCGATGATAGAACGCTTTTTTGTAGGGCCCGATGCCCTCATCGGGCCGCTGGATGGCTCTTTTCGCAGGGGGAATTTCGCCGCCTGCGGGCGGCGAGTTACTTTGCCCATGGCGGCTCGTCGTCGCAAAGTCCACTCGACTCCGTTTCCGCCTGGCGGCGAAAACTGCGCTCGTTCCCTTGCTCCTCCTCTTCCCGGCGAACCCACTTCGCTGGGCTTCGCCGGGAGCAACGAGGGATTGGGCAAAACGCCGCCGGGGACGGCTCCGGATGAGCACTTCGTGCTCATAGTCGCCTTTCCCCGGACCCCATTACGGGGGTTACCCCTTGGAGCAGGCGGGAAATTTCCGGCGCGCAAAATTTGAGTGGGTGTCTAAATTCATCCCGGCCCACTGGGGCCTGAGTTTACAAAAATTAGGATAGGTGCGATTCCGCCGCCGCGCCTGGGTTTGCCGAACCAACGGTACCGGGCCAGAATACGGGATACCTCATCCGTCTGGCCTTCGGCCAGCCACCTTCCCCTAAAGGGGAAGGCAGTGGGATGCCATTTCAGAAGCCTTCCCCTTTAGGGGAAGGTGCCCCCGAAGGGGGCGGATGAGGTGAGCGGCCAAAGGCCGCCCACGGGCCGGTCCCAGACCGGCCCCTACGCCTTGATCGGGCATCTGGACACGCCGTAGGGGCGGCACACTGGGCCGCCCGCCTATCGGTTGATCTCCGGGTTATCGGTACGGCCGACCAAATAATCAATGGATACCCCAAAATAATCTGCCAAACCGATTAAACCCTTCATTTCTGGGCTGGCGCGGCCCTTTTCATAGGAATAGATGGCGTATTTTTTTACACCGATTACGGCGCCTAACGCCTCTTGGGATATGTTATTTTTTGTACGAAGTTCCCGGATGCGTTCGGAAAAATCAGCCATAGGACCTCCAAAAGCTCTTGACAAGTAGTATATAAAACTACTATACTATAAGTGGTTTTTAAAACTACGAATGGGTGATAACTATGAAATCTGCTCTATCGGATCTATTCAATCTATTGGAACAACAACACGAGGGCACTATGTCGCCGGAACAAAAGGAGGCCATAGACCTGGCGGCTCCCTGGGCCAAGCGTTTGGAGGAGCTGGCGGCCAGTCCGGCGGAATTTGACGGCATTTGGAGCGCGTCCATGGAGATCGGGCAGTCGGACCAGCCGGTGTGGTTTGCCCGGGGGTTCCGGCTGGGGATGCGGCTGACCCTGGAGGCGCTGGGGGAGGGGGAAGTTTTCCACCGCTGAGGGGGAGGGTGTGGAAAGAGGGGAGAAGGTGCATGACAAGGAATCACCCTCATCCGTCACGCTTCGCGTGACACCTTCCCCCTTGTAGGGGGAAGGCTTGGGCGGGCGGCCCAGTGTGCCGCCCCTACGGGGGGAGAGGAACATCCCTGGAGGGGCGGGTCTAGGACCCGCCCCTACGAAATCCCAAGAACCGTTTTAGATTCGCCGTAGGGGCCGGTCCCAGACCGGCCCGCGGACGGCCTTTGGCCGCTCACCTCATCCGCCCCCTTCGGGGGCACCTTCCCCTAAAGGGGAAGGCTTTTGGGCGACCGCAAGGGTCGCCCCTACGGGGGAAACGCACCGGGAGCGTTAGTTCGGCAGAGCCAGGCGCCGACCTTGAACCGCAAATGTTCTAAATTTTGCAGGCTCAGGCCCCCAGTGGGGCCGGAAGGAATTGCACTCAAGCACTCCTGATTTTGCGCGCCGGAAATTTTCTGCCAAGCCGAAGGGGTAGCCCCCGTAAATGGGGGTCCGGGGGTAAGGCGAATATGAGCGCGGAGCGCTCATCCTGAGCCGTCCCCCGGGGGCGTTTTGCCTACTTTGCCGCCA
>JABLTR010012188.1_pt1 | contig 12209 bp, 10 predicted proteins | sample 7160071 | NCBI WGS metagenome assembly JABLTR01 (sample SAMN14651230, study PRJNA627086) | human gut metagenome | isolation source: feces | host: Homo sapiens
GAGCGCATTTGACAATGAATCCGAATGAGCTGATTAAAAAATTCACCGTAGGTCCTAGCCAGCTGGCCACCGCCATGGGCAGCGGCAGCGTGGAGGTGCTGGCGACCCCGGCAGTGGCCGCGATGATGGAGAACACGGCGGCGGCCCTGGCCCAGGCCTGCTTGGAGGACGGGCTGACCACCGTGGGCACCAGGCTGGCCCTTAACCACAAGGCCGCCAGCCCGGTTGGCGCCGAGATTACCGTGCGCGCTGTGCTGGAGGCCCGGGAGGGGCGGGTGTTCCGCTTTACCCTGACAGCCAGCGACAACGCCGGCGAAATTGCCGACGGCGTCCATGAGCGTGTCTCGGTAAAGCAGGCGAGCTTTGCCGAAAAAGCGAAGGCCCGGCTGGCCTGAGCCGGTTTGCCGCCTGCGAAACCGGGCGTTTGCGTGGGGAGTTGACAAATTCCGACGGATGTATTATTATAAGAATGAACTGAATTGGGGCGCTGCGTAACCGCGGCTGAGATGGAGCGAAGTGACGCTCATGTCCCTTGAACCTGATCTGGGTAATGCCAGCGTAGGAAAAAACGAGGTCTTTAGACCCGCGCTTTGCTGTGGCTTGCCATTTGCACTGCGCGGGCTTTCCTTTTTTCAAGATGGGTTTGCGGTTCAAATTGAATTGACGGAGGTTTTTTATGGCTACGCAAGCTGCAAAGGCTGCGCAAAAGCGCAGCAATGTTCTGCGCATCACGGAGAGCGCGATTATGATCGCTTTCGCCACGGTGCTCAGCGAGGTCAAGGTGATGGATATGCCCATGGGTGGGTCCATTACCGCGTTCAGCATGCTGCCGGTGGCGATCATCGCTTACCGCTACGGCATGAAATGGGGGTTCTTTACCGGGTTTGTCAGCGGATTGTTCCAGATGCTGCTTGGAATGAAGAACCTGCAATACGGCACCAGCTTCTGGGCTGTGGCATGTATTATTTTGTTTGATTACCTGGTGGCCTTCGGTGTGCTGGGCTTTGGCGGCTTGTTCCGCGGCAAAATCAAAAACCAGGGCCTGGCCTTGGCGGCAGGCAGCGCGGTGGCTTGTGTGCTGCGCTTTTGCTGCCATTTTATCACCGGACTGTTCATTTGGGGGGTGTGGGCGCCGGAGGGGATGCCCGCCTGGCTGTACTCGGTTGTCTATAACGGCTCCTATATGCTGCCGGAAACCATCATCACGGTAGCGGGCGCGCTGCTGATCTCGCTTTTCCTCGACTTCAGCAGCCCGAGCATTACCCGCCGCCGCGCCAAAACGGAGGAGGCTCTGCCGCGCAATAACGCGGCGCTCGCGGCAAAGCTGGTGGGGGTTGTTACCGTAATCGGCGGCATTCTCTACAGCGTTTCCAGCGTGATTTATACTTTCAGCGCCAGTGTGCAGAGCGGCACGGAGATGGAGCTTTCCTCCGCCGCCGTTACCGGCACGGTCGTTGTCTGCGCGGTTGCGGGCGTGGTGCTCTATGCGCTTGGGGAGATGGTACAGCTACTCTCGGACATCCGTGAGAATCAGCTGAAAAACAAGAAAAATAACACACAGGACTAATGCTGGGCCTTTTACAGGCCTGAATGGAACGCGCCTTTCCCGGCTGCTTGCGGGGGAGGGCGCGTTTTTTCACCACGTCTGGCTGTGCGGGGTTGTGCGTGCCGGTTTGCGTTTAGGCGGCGGTATAACGGGAAATAAACCGGCCTTTCTGGAAAATGCGAAGGCTGCCCGCCGCTCAGGATGGCTAAACCGGATAAGCGGGCGAGATTTTCTTATGGTAGACTATGGATTACCGGGCAGATTGCCGGGCGGAAGGGGGAATAGAAAATGGAGTACGAGGCGGTTGTCCAATCGGCCCTGGAGGAAATCGACCGGAGGATTAAGGGGGATATTTATGTGGAGGATTTGGCGCGCGCCGCCCATTATTCCACCCATCACTTCCGCAGAGTGTTTATGCGGGTGACCGGAACGCCGGTCGTGAGCTATATTACCCGGCGCAAGCTGGAGCACGCGCTGTATGAGCTGTCAAAGGGCAGGCGGATCCTGGAGGTTGCGGTGGAGTATGGGTTTGAGACCCACGCGGGGTTTACCAGGGCCTTTAAAAGGGCCTTTGGCTCCCCGCCCTCGCTGTACTGCCTGCATGTCCCGGCATGCCCGCCGGAAAGGGCGGCGGTTTACAGTGTGAGATTAAAACAGGAGGCAATGAATATGCAGGTTCAAATCAAGGAGATCCAGCCCTTCGACATCGTCGGCTACGCATCGCGCCACCGGCTGCCGGGCGTAGGGAAAATTTCCGACATCCCGGGCTACTGGGAGAAGATCAATCTGGAATACGGGGCGGCGCTTACCACGCTGCACGACACCTACCGGCAGTCGCGCCACTGCGAAGTCGCGGTCTGTTTTGACCTGGACGAGCGGCAGGCGTGCTTTACGTACATGCTTGGTGTCGGGGTTGACGGGGCGGATGCCGCCGTCCCGCAGCGCCCGGGAACCTACCGCCGCCGCATACAAGGCGGCCTATATGCGGTCTTTACAACACCGAGGGTCGCGGAGGACCAGTATGTACAGTCCATACACGACACCTGGGGGCAGGTTCTCGGCAGCTGGCTTCCCCAATCGGGCTATGAATATGACGAGGCCCGGGAGGGCTACGAATATTATGATGAGCGCGACCACGGAGAGACGGCACAAATGGATATTTACGTGCCCGTTCGTAAACGCGGTAAGGCGTAGGCCGTATGGTGTAAAGCTGGAAAAGCGCCGGTCCTGTTTTTTTAACAGGGCCGGCGCTTTTTACCGGGTACGCACTGGTACCGCTGCGGCGCTAAGGCCAATTTGGGTACACGGAACACATTCGCCTGCCCGGCGCCCACCCGAGCCTGAGAAGGGAAGAATAGATCGGGCGGCGGCCATATAGCGGCGCCGGGAGCAACGCGCAGGCCTCTGCTGGGCTGCTGGTTTGCTGGTTTGTCCCGGCCCGTGTTCAGTGGCCTGAGCTGGCAGCTTTCAGATAGCCGCCGATTCCGGCGGACCCGGAGAGGCTCATCGCCTCTGCGGCCACATGGCCCGCGGCCTCCTTATGCCAGGTGGAAATATGGCGTCTGGTTGCCAATACGGCGGAAGGGCTTACGCTGAATTCATCCAGTCCAAAGGAGAGCAGGAGCGGAATCAGGCAGGGGTCTGCGGCGGCCTCGCCGCACATGCCCACGGGGATCCCGGCCGTCTTTGCGGCGGTGATGATATTTTGAATGCTGCGCAGGACAGCCGGGTGAAGCGGTGTGTAGAGCTTTTCCACCTTGGCGTTGCCGCGGTCCACTGCAAGGACGTACTGAGTGAGGTCGTTGGTGCCTATGCTGAAAAAGTCGGCCTCTTGGGCGAACAGGTCGGCTGTCAGCGCTGCGGCCGGTGTTTCCATCATTACACCGAGGGCGATTTGCCCGTCGTAGGCCTTTCCCTCGGCCTCCAGCTCCGCCTTGCATTCTGAAAGCAGGACCTTGGCGGCGCGGACCTCATCCACGCTGGTAACAAGCGGGAGCATGACCTTGATATTGCGGTGCTGCGCGCCGGCCCGCAGCAGGGCCCTCAGCTGAACCCGGAACAGATCCGGGCGGTCCAGGCAGTAACGGATGGCGCGGTGCCCGAGGAAGGGGTTCTCCTCCTTGTCCATGGACAGGTAAGCGATGTCTTTATCCCCGCCGATGTCGAGGGTGCGGATGATGACCTCCTTGCCCTGCATGAGGGAAGAAACCTGGCGGTATACTTCATACTGTTCCTCCTCACTGGGGAGTGCAGGGCGGTCCATGAACAAAAATTCAGTGCGGAAAAGGCCGATTCCCTCCGCGCTGGAGGCTGCCGCGGCTTCGGCGTCCGCCAGGGAGCCGATGTTGGCATAGAGCTGGTAGGCGTTCCCGTCGGCATCGACAGTGGGCTTGCCCCGGTAAGCTTCGAGCAGCTCGCGCTGCTTCAGCTGCTCCGTCCGCTTTGCCCGGTAAGCCTCCAGGGTCCGTTCGTCGGGGGAGAGGATGGCCTCGCCGCTGTCTCCGTCCAAAATAACGCGGTCTCCGTCCCGCACCCGGCCCAGGTCCACGCTCAGCACGGCGGGCAGCTCCAGCGCACGGGCCAAAATAGCCGAATGGCTGGTCTTTCCACCCGTCCCGGTCAGAATACCGGCGATGTTCTCCTTTTTCAGGCCCACGGTCATGCTGGGGGTGAGGTCATGCGCCACCAGGACGGTTCCCGGCGGCAGCGCGGAGACATCGGCGCCCATTCTGCCCAGCAGAATGCCCAGCATGCGGGTGCGGATGTCGCGCACGTCGGTGGCGCGCTGGCGCATAAGCTCGTCGTCAACGCCGGCGAACATGCCGGCATAAAGGCTGCAAACGGCGTCTACCGCGGCCTCCGCACAGTTACCTGCATCGATGCTGTCGTTCATTTGGGACAGCATGAACGGGTCGTTAAGCATCATGATCTGGCCGGTGAGAATTTCGGATTCCTTTTCGCCCACGCGGGCCTTAATGTCGTCCGCCATGGATTGTGTGCGGGCCTGAAAGGCCTCAATGGCTTTTTGCAGCCGTGCCTTTTCCTTTTCCTTGCCGGCGGAAACAACCGCGGAGTAGTCGAGGTCCTGCTCTTGAATACAGACGGCGCGACCGATTCCAATTCCGGACGAGGCGCCAATACCGTGTAGTGTCATCACACGCTCCCCTTTCAGCTGTCGGTTTATCGGGTGCGCGCCGCTTATCGGGTGCGCGCCCGTTTGACTGCCCTTATTCGCCCAGGCCGGAGTCAATCAGTTCAATAATAGCCTTGAGCGCCTTCTCCTCGTCGGGCCCGTCGCAGCGGACCTCCACCTCGGCGCCCTGCTTAATGCAGGCTGCCATCAGGTTCATAATGCTTTTGCCGTTGATCTCCTTGCCGTTGGCCAGGAGGGTTACGTCACAGTTGAACGGCGTTACGGTCTGAATAAAGAGCTGCGCGGGGCGCATGTGCATGCCCATGGGGTTGACGATGGTTGTTTTTTTGGAAGTCATAATCAATTCTCTCCTTTATCAAACAGATGAATTTTATTTTTCAGCGGGGATTTATTTTGAGAGCTGTTCGGGGGTGCGGTTTTTCCGCAGCAGCGCAAGCAGCAGCATACCGATAATGGAGCCGGCTACCAGAGCCACAACATAGCCGAACACATTGCCGATGACGGGGAAGACAAAGATGCCGCCGTGCGGGGCCGGGAGGGTGCACTGGAACAGCATGCTCAGCGCGCCGGCTACAGCCGAGCCTACCGCGCAGGAGGGAATAACGCGCAGCGGGTCGGATGCGGCGAACGGGATGGCGCCTTCGGTGATGAAGCAGAGGCCCATGATGTAGTTGACAATGCCGGATTTGCGCTCATCCGGGGTAAACTTTTTCTTAAAGAAGGTGGTGGCCAGGGCAATCGCAATTGGCGGGACCATGCCGCCGACCATAACGGCTGCCATCATCTGGTAGGCAATGTCATTGGAAGCAGCGCCCGCCGCGGCGGCAGTAGCAATAGCGCCGGTGCCGGTTACATAGGCGGCCTTGTTAAACGGCCCGCCCATGTCGATGCTCATCATTGCTGCCATGACGGCGCCCAGGAGGATACGGCTGGATTCGCCGAGCGAGTTGAGGAAGGAGGTCAGCCCGGTGTTGATCAGGCTCATGACCGGGTTGACCAGGCACATGAACGCACCCATGAAGAGGACCCCGATGAGCGGATAAATCAGGATGGGCTTGATGCCCTCCAGGCTGCGGGGGAGCTTGTCGCAGGCCTTGCGCAGGCCGAGCATGAAGTAGCCGCCAGCAAAACCGGCGAGCAGCGCGCCTAGAAAGCCCGCGGGGATGGGGGCGCTGCCGGTTGAGATGGTCCAGAAGGAGGTGCCGACGCTGGCGAGATAGCCGCCGACAAAGCCAACAGCCAGGCCGGGACGGTCCGCAATGCTGTAAGCGATGTAGCCCGCCAGGATGGGCAGCATAAAGCTGAAGGCCGCGTTGCCAACCGTCTTGAAGAAAGCGGCGACAGGGGTGTTCATGCCGAAGTTGGCGGGGTTGATGGCAGCATCGTCAAACAGGAAGGCCAGCGCAATCAGGATGCCGCCGCCGATTACAAACGGCAGCATGTGGGAGACGCCGTTCATCAGGTGCTTGTAAATCTGGCGGCCGGCGGACTCGTTCTTTGTGGCGGCGCTGCTCTCGGCTGCGCCTTCATGCTTATAAACGGGGACATTCCCGCTTTCAATGCGCTGAATCAGCGCCTCGGGCTTGTGAATACCGTCGGATACGGGGACAAAGAGGACCCTTTTCCCGGAAAAGCGGGCAGTTTCCACATTTTTATCCGCCGCAATGATAATGCCGTCCGCCGCTTCGATCTCCTCAGGCGTAAGCACATTTTTTGCGCCGCCGCTGCCATTGGTTTCGGCCTTGAGGGGCAGGCCGAGCTTCTGGCCCGCCTTTTCCAGGGCCTCCGCCGCCATATAGGTGTGTGCAATACCGGTAGGGCAGGCGGTAACGGCAAGGATGCGGTAGCCGCTCTTTTCAGCGGGCAGGCTTTCTTTGACGTGCTCTGCCGGTGCGGCGGCCTCCTGCGCGCCGTATTTGGCCTGCTCATAACGGTCAATTACCGCGAGGAAGGCATCGGCATCCCCGGCTGCGCGCAGCTCAGCGGAGAAGGCGGGGTCCATCAGCAGCACCATCAGGTGAGAGAGAATTTCCAAATGTACATTTCCGTCCATCGGGGCGGCAATCATAAAGAATAGGTCGGAGGGCTGGCCGTCCATGGCGCCGTAGTCCACGCCGCGGTCAAGGGTGACGGCGGCAAGGCTGGGCTCGCGCACGCAACCGGCTTTGGCGTGCGGTACGGCAATGCCGGCCTCTATGGCGGTGCTGCTCTGTGCCTCGCGCGCCAGAATCGCCTGCTTATAGGCCTCTTTGTCCGTCAGGGCGCCGCCCTTTTCCTGTAGCCCGACCATCAGGTCAATTGCCGCATTTTTATCCGCCGCACTGGTGTGAAGAAGAATTTTTTCCTTGCTCAACAGGTCAACAATTCGCATGGTGGATGCTCCTTTCTCTGTGTAGGTTGTTCCTTTTTATTCCGTGCCGTTCAGGGCAGATTCTGAAAGAGCTTCATTACCGCGCCTTTGGTGGCGAGGCCGTCCGAAAAGGCGGTGGCGCTGCCAGTGGCGGCGCCCATTTTCAGCGCATGGGCATAGTCGCGCTTTTCCAGCCAGCCGGCCAGAAAACCGGCGACCATGGAGTCCCCCGCGCCGACGGAATTTTTTACCGTTCCCTCGGGGGCAAAAATTTTATGGTAACGCCCGGTTTCATCCAGTAGGATAGCCCCCTTCGCCGCCATGGAAACCAGGACGTTGCGCGCGCCGCGCTGCTGAAGAACCGCGGCACCCTGCCTGATCTCTTCGTCGGTCCGGAGCTCCCGGCCGAGAATGGCGCCGAGCTCAAGGTGGTTGGGCTTAATGAGAAACGGGCGGTAGGCGAGCACGTTGCAGAGCAGGTCGCGCTCGGCATCGACGGCAACCTGCACGCCGTGCCCGTCGAGCCGCGCCAGAATCTGCTCGTAAATATCATCCGGGAGCGAGGCCGGGATGCTGCCTGCCAGAACCAGGTAATCGCCCTGCCGCAGGCGGGAGAGCTTTTCAAAAAGCCCGTTCAGAGCCTGCGCCGGAATGTCGGGCCCCTGGCCGTTGATCTCGGTCTCGCGCCCGGCCTTGATTTTTACATTGATGCGGGTGAGCCCGGCGGGCAGCTCGATAAAATCCATCCGCACGCCGGCCTGTGCGAGCCCCTGTGCGACGGCCCGGCCGGTAAAGCCCGCCAAAAAGCCCAGCGCGATATTTTCGACGCCTAAATTGCGCAGGACCATGGAGACATTGATGCCCTTGCCGCCGAATTGGAGCTGCTCCTCCGTTGTGCGGTTGACGCTTCCGGCCTCGAAGGAGGACATGTGCACCACATAGTCGATAGCCGGGTTAAAGGTGACGGTGTAAATCATTGTGTTCATCCCTCCCGATGCTTTTTATTTATAGGTTGGGTTTTGCGGGGCGGCTTGTTTTTTCGCTTTTAGAGCCGGCCTCCACTTCTTTGATGACGGCGTGCTGGCGGTAGGCTTCGTCCGGCAGGCGGCTGGTGATGATGCAGACCTTGTTCATCGGGCAAATGGTCACCGCGGCGGCCTTGCCGAATTTGCTGGAGTCTGCCAGCACATAGGTCATGTAAGCCTGTTCCACGGCCTTGGCCTTGATGCGGGCCTCCTCGGTGTCGGGGGTGGTAACGCCTTCCTTGACTGTGACGCCGTTGGCCCCCAAAAAGGCCTTGGTAAAGTGGTAGCCCTGCAGGCCCTCCAGGGCGACGCCGCCGACAATGGCCTCGGTGCCGGGCTTGAGCAGCCCGCCCACCACGTAGGCGCGCAGCCCCATTTCTACCAGGCGGCGGGCGCAGGTGATGCCGGTGGTGACAAAGGCCGCCCGGGATTTTGTCAGGTGCTCTACCATGCGGATGACGGTGGTCCCGGCATCCAGAAAGACAAAATCGTCGTCGTTGACCTGCGCGGCAGCATAGCGGGCTATGCGCTCCTTCTCGTCGATGTGCAGCTTGGATTTTGTGACAAAATCCGGCTCGTCGGACCCGGACTGCACCGTCTCCCGCAGGGCGACGGCTCCGCCGTGTACCTTAGTAAGCCTTCCCTGCCGGTCAAGCGCCGTCAGGTCCCGGCGCGCCGTTGCCTCGGAGATGCCCAGCTTTTCACAGAGCTGAGAAATACTGACGGTCTGCTGCTTTTCCAGCAGCTCTAAAATGATGCCGAACCTTTCCTCCGCTAACATAAGACATTCACCATACCTTGCAATGATTTGCTGGAATTTGATTGATTTTCTTGGATTGATTTTAATATACCACATAAATCAGTCAAAATCAATTATTTTCAATCAAAATAAATCTTGAATAATATACAAATATTGAAGTTTGCTTTTGTATGATTTGGCAAAAAAAGCCTGGACAAACCGGCCAGTCCGCCCGGAATGGCCTTGAAAGGGCGAGGCGGCGGCGCTGGACGGCGGCGCCGGGTGACGCGGGAGAAACGGCAAAAGGCGTCAAAATGGCGCGGCGGGCGGGGTAAATTTTAGTATCGGATAAAAGCAAATGTTTTATGCGGAAGAAGCCGGAGGACAGGATTGTGCCGGAAAAAGCCATTTGTCCGCTGCGGCGGGCGAATTGACAAAAGCATATAAAACTATTAAAATCTTATTGACAAGGGGCCGCAGGCTCCGTTGGGGAAGGATGGATTTTATGAACAAGCAGCAGACTGCGGCGGACGGGATAAGGCGGCGGGACGGGTTTGCCTCGCATTGGGGGTATGTTCTGGCCTGCATCGGCTCCGCGGTGGGCATGGGCAACATTTGGATGTTCCCCAGCCGGGTGTCAAAATATGGCGGCGGGTCTTTTCTCATCCCCTATTTTCTGTTTGTCGCCATCATCGGTTTTTCGGGCGTAATCGGTGAAATGGCTTTTGGGCGGGCGACGCGTTCCGGCCCGGTGGGGGCGTTTCAAAAAGCGCAGGAATCCCGCGGGGGCAGCGGCAGGGCCGGCAGGGTGCTGGGCGCCGTGCCGGTTCTGGGTTCGCTGGCGCTGGCAATTGGTTATGCCGTTGTAATGGGCTGGATATTAAAGTACACCGTAGGGGCCTTTACCGGCGAGACGCTGGCGCCGGCGGATGTGGACGGCTTTTCCGCGCAGTTTGGGCAGATGGCCTCCAGCTTTGGGAACAATTTTTGGCAGGTAGCCGGCCTGGTGCTGGTGGCGGTCATTTTGATTGCCGGCATCGGGGCCGGGATTGAGAAGGTCAACAAGATTATGATGCCGCTGTTTTTTCTGATGTTTGCCGGGCTGGCGGTGTACATGGCCTTTCAGCCGGGCGCGGCGGCGGGCTACCGGTATATGTTTACCGTGGATGAAAACATTGCCAACCCTATGACCTGGGTTTACGCCCTGGGGCAGGCCTTTTTCTCGCTCTCCCTGGCGGGCAACGGCACATTGATCTACGGGTCCTATCTGAGGGACGATGAGGACATCATCGGCTCGGCATGGAAGGTCGCGCTCTTCGACACCATGGCGGCGATGCTGGCGGCGCTGGTTATCATCCCCGCCATGGCGACCGCGGGCGTCAATCTGTTTGACGGCGGCCCCGGCCTGCTGTTTATTCATCTGCCAAATCTGTTCAAGGGCATTCCCGGCGGCGCGGTGCTGGCAGCAGTTTTCTTTATCGCGGTGTTCTTTGCCGGCATCACCTCGCTCATAAATCTGTTTGAAGCGCCAATCGCCACCCTGCAGGAGCGGCTCGGGCTTACGCGCGCACAGGCGGTATTGGCCATTCTGGGCATCGGCACAGTAATAAGCCTGTGCATCCAGGCAATTGTCGGCGAGTGGATGGACGCGGTTTCCATTTACATCTGCCCCCTGGGTGCAGGAATGGCGGGTATTCTGTTTTACTGGGTATTCGGTTCAAAATTTGCCCGCGCGGAACTGCAAAAGGGCCGGAAGCGCCCCATTGGCCGCTGGCTGGAGCCAATGACAAAATATGTGTTTTGCGGGCTGACCGCGGCGGTTTTTGTCCTTGGTATTGTATTTCAGGGGATCGGATAAATTGCAAGGGGCTTGTTCCCCTGCTCAAATAGACAAACCAAAAGGACGCTTTTCCCGGCTGTGGGGAAAGCGTCCTTTTTAGATAGGATGGGCACATCACATAAATCAACGCAAATTCGATTACTGATTATATTGAATTACTTCTGAATGTGTGTTATTATACTGCTGTCAAATTCGGTAGCAGTATTTTTAAAGGAGGTTATCGCAATGTTTATGGAGGAACGGCAGCAGGAAATTGCGGAAGCTATCGCTAGGAGCGGCAAGATACTTATTGCTGAAATCGTGGAGAAGTATCATATCTCGGACGAGTCCGCCCGCAGGGACCTGCGCATGCTGGAGCAGAAGGGCTTGTGCAAGCGCACGCACGGCGGAGCGATCCGCCTGGGGCAGATTGACATGATTCCGCCGCGCGACCGGGATTACAGCGCTATGCCGGTTTTTGAGAACTACCGCCGGATTGCCCGGCAAGCGGTGAAGCTGGTACAGGAGAACGATGTCATCTACCTTACCAGCGGTTCCTTTGGGTTTATTTTGCTCTCTCTTTTACCGCGCGGCGTCCACTATACGCTGGTTGTCAACAGCGTTGACCTGGCGAAGGAGCTGCGCGCCTGGGACGGCGTCGACGTGTATAGCATCGGGGGAAAGATGCGGCAGAGCGGATCGGTGGTGGACAGCCTGGCTACCGCGTTTGTCGGGCGTTTTCATTTTGACCTCTGTTTTATAACGGGCGCCGGCCTGACCGCCGAGTTCGGCCTGACGAATAACACGGATGAAACGGCGGCGTTCCAGCGGGCGGTAATGAAAAACAGCCGCCGGCGGATCCTGCTGATGCCGGGTACAAAAATTGGCGCGGATTCCATGATCAAGGTCTGTGAAACAGAGGACTTCAGCACCATTATTACCGACTGGGACTGCGATGAGGAACAGGCCGGACAGTTGAGAGAAAAGGGGCCGCAGGTGATGGTGGTTGAAAATGGGGATGACACGTGAAGAGCGGCTGCGCAGCCTGATTTTGGACCGTTATGCCAGTGTCCGGCAGTTTTCTCTGCATGCGGGCGTGCCCTACAGCACGGTGATGACGCTTTTGGCAAGGGGAATCGGCGGCGCTTCCTTTGACACGGTGATGCAGCTCTGCCGGGAGCTCGGCTTGAACCCGTTTGAGCTTTATATATGAAAGCAGGGGCGGGGGCGTGCTATTGCGCGCCGCTTTTAAACAAAGGCCTATCAGGGCCAAGCACACGGGCCGGGCGGTAAAGGGCGGGCTGCCTGGGCGCGTTTACTTGCTTCCGCATGGGGCAGGCCTCTTTTTCTTCACAATAAAAATGCACAGTGCCAAGAAGGCGCACTGTGCATTTTTTGCAGGATCGTATGGGCCGGCTCAGCCCTTATAGTTGTGATGAATCCACTCGATGCTGCGCTGGACGTCGGAGAGGCCGTCGGGGGTGGGGTCGTCGTTTTCAACGACCACCCATTCCACGCCGATTTCAGCGGAAGCGCGGAGAATGCCGAGAATGTCGTTCTTTCCCTCGCCAATAGC
>JABLTR010047199.1_pt1 | contig 12206 bp, 7 predicted proteins | sample 7160071 | NCBI WGS metagenome assembly JABLTR01 (sample SAMN14651230, study PRJNA627086) | human gut metagenome | isolation source: feces | host: Homo sapiens
AGGTCATATGAACCATGATTTCCACTTTTTGATTTATCCATGGCTCTTGTTTGTTTAGGTTACTATAATCTATACTATATGATATTTGCTATTCCACATTGTATCTGCTAATCTATTATTATCCTTCTTTTGAACCCTCCTCCTTTTGGCGTCTCTTGCTTCTGCCCAAACCCCATACTTTATTCTACAATATAAGGACTTTTTTCTTTCTACATCATCGGTATATGCCTTCTCTTGAATCTCTTTATCTCAAGTGCTTTGATATATAAAATAATAAGAGCATGGTATAAAATAAATACCATGCTCTTATTATTTTACATTATTATATTATTCTGTAAGCAAATGCTCTACAAGTATTTTTATACCAATAATAATAAGTATAATACCGCCGGCAATTTCCGGACCTTTTTTAAATATTCGGCCGCATTTTGCTCCGATAAATACTCCGGCAAAACATATTATAAAAGTTACTATTCCTATAATACCTGCTGACATCCATATATTGACCTTTAACATAGCTAAGCTTACGCCAACTGCAAGCGCATCTATACTGGTTGCTATAGCCATAACTATCAATAACTTTGTTGAAGATGAACATGGTTGTTTTGTCTCATCATCTTTTTTAAATATTGATTCATATAACATTTTTCCGCCTATAAATGCCAGCAGTCCAAATGCTATCCAATGATCAAATGCAGCTATTAAATCACGAAACATTGTTCCGGCATAAAACCCAATGATAGGCATAATAGCCTGAAACACGCCAAATACTATTGCAATTTTTAATGCTGATGAAATTTTTAATCTCTTTGCCTGTATTCCATCGGCTATTGATACTGCAAATGCATCCATAGAAAGCCCTATAGCAGTAAGCAGTAATTCATATACTGACAAAATAACTCCCCCAAAGCACAAAAAATAACTACAAATAGTAAAATAGCTATTTTAATATCCTATACGTATTCTCCAATTCATCAGTTAATATAAAGGCTGTAGATAAAACTATAAAAAATAATGAGATAAAAATTGTATCATAAACCGGCGAAAAAAACAATCCCTCAAAAAAATAATATAACGATAATATAAATGCAATCGTTATTACAGCTGAATATAATATATTTTTAATAATACTTTTCTTTCTTTTACCTGTTTCTTTATATGCTATTCTACGCTGTTTTATATATTCTTTTTGAAGATGTTTTCTTTTTAATGCATTATCAGCAGCATCTATATACATTTCTATGCCATTTATTAATATTTCATTTTCATTATTATTTTGTTCCAATTCCTGTATACTAAAACTTACAGCCATATCTCCCCCGTCATTACTGTCCATAAGGCTTCCTATACATGAATTAGGTGATTTAATAGCAAATATATCTTCTATAGTTGTCTGATCAAAAGGGATATCTTTTAAATTTTTATTATTTGCTGTTATCCTACCAATATTTATATGCGAATAGATAGTATATATATCCTTACCTGACCTACTGACCTGGCTGTTTATTGTTAAATATTCATATTTATCATTGCGTTTTCTTCTAAAATGGGGAAAAACACCTTCAAATCCTTTATTTAATATATAATTATTTATATCTCCAAATTTTTCTTTTATTTTTAATATACATTTTCCAGTTATATCAAGCTGCATATTTTCATCTGAAGTTTTAATAATCATTTGAAACGCTCTATTTAGCAATATATTTCCACTTAAATTATTTTGTATCCTTATAAAATGATACATAACCTCAGAAAATTTTATACATGCTTCTTCAAAGCCTTTTTCATCATATTTTTGAATAGTATCTTCCAATGCCCTTGCTAATTCTTCATATTCAAAAATATCTCTTATTATATGAATTGCACGTTCATATTCTAATCTATTATCAATAAAATCCAAAAGCAGGGTTCGGCTAAATCCATCAAATTTTAATTTTTTCTTTTCTGATGCATTTAATCCGGTTATAGCTATTAATTTTGCAAATGGCAATAATCTTCTTTCATTACTATTTAATAAACTTGAACCAAATACACTATTTTTTCCTGCTATAGCCATGCATCCTTTTATTACAGCTTCATAATATGTGCATCCTTTTAAATATAATGTTTTTGCATAATCAAAAAAATTATATTTTACTTTTAATCCGCTGCATCTTATATATATTTCAGTAAAATTACCATTAAGACATAAATCAAAATAACCTCTATTATCATTTATTGGATATATAAGCATACGTATATTTATTTCATTATCATTATTTATATTATCTTTAACCGGTTCACATTCCATCAAAAACATACGCGCTATTTCCGGTAAATCAATATTATTTAATATTTTAGGATTTATAAATATTAAAGATGCTCTGCCCCAATCTTCCGGTATAAGATTCATTGCTAAATTATTCATATCATCTGCTGAAAAACTGATATCCCATGCAGCAGACCTGGTAAAAGCTTCTAAAAATTTACCTGTATCATAATCGGTCATATGCGCGCATTCATAAATTGACTGTATCCAATTATTATGAGCGCGTTCAGCTTTATTAATTATATCTTCACAAAGCTCGACTACTTTTTTAAATAAATAAAATTCCGATTCAGATGCTTTTTTACCTTCTCGTCCTCTGCTATATAATGAATATGGAATAATATCTTTTAATCCATATTTATCATCAGATAAATCAGATAACATATCAACAGCTGTTTGAGCAAACATCTTTTTTTGAAATGGAGTATTCATTTCAACATTATCGCAAAAATCATCATATCCCATAGAAATTGCTAAATCTAATATTGGAACTGATCTGATGTGTATTGCTGCCGCATTTAATTTTGTATTAATATAATTCAACTGTTTTACACTCCATGCAAATCAATAATACCTTATACATGATACGACTTTTCCTAATATTTCACATGTATCTATTATTATAGGTTCTAAAAAATCATTTTCCGGTTGTAACCGGTATTTTCCATTTTCTTTATAAAAACGCTTGACTGTTGCTTCATCCCCAAGCCTAGCTACAACTATTTGTCCATTTTCCGCATAATCTGTCTGTTTTGCTACTACAATATCTCCATCCATTATCCCTGCCTTTATCATACTTTCTCCCATTACCCGCAGGGCAAATAATTTAGAATCTTTTCCTAAATTTGATGGTATGGGTATGTAAGTTTCAATTTCTTCTACTGCAAGTATAGGCATGCCTGCAGTAACTTTACCTATTAACGGAACCATACATGCTGACTGTGAATTAATACGAATTGATCGATTCAGCCTGCCGTTTCTTGTTATATATCCTTCCTGTTCTAATATTTTTAAATGATAATGCACCGTAGACGTAGATTTTATACCTACTGCAGAACATATTTCTCTTACTGTTGGCGGTAATCCATTTTGTATGCTTTTTACTAAATATTCATATATTTTTTGTTGTATACCGTCAAGCTTTTTCATATGATTCATCCATTCTAATAGTGAAATAATTAATTATTATTTTTTATATTAAACCAATATACTCTATATAATTATATATTATAACAAGATTTAATAAATAATGCAAAACAATTGTTTATTACAAAATTTTAACTTCACTGATTATTAATTTTTAATACATAAAACCGACAAATACGGCTTATATAATAAAAATGTACCAAATAAGCAATTATTAAGTGCCGCGCTTAATATTGTTCAGGTACTTAACCCTCCTCAACCCCTCAAGCAAAATAGGACCGGCCGGTATAAATACCGGCCGGTCCTATTTCCATTTATATCTTAAATAAAATAAAAATTATAAGCTAACATCTGTTTTTACTTTAACAAAATTATATTAGAACTTTTTAATATTTAAATTTATCTTGCATTAAATTAATTATTCCTTAATTAATAACATAAAGTATATAGTGTTTATAACACATACAGGCAGTGGATACGTACTGCAAAATAAATATAATCTAAGCGCCTGATTTTAATCCACACTTTCCATAAAGGCAGTGACTTACAATATGGATTGTATTAATACCGAATGTAAAAATTTCAGTCTGCACTTCCCGTATGTATATTACAATTATATCGTTATAATATGATCCGGATAATTTCATTGTTTATCCTCCATACGATAATTTGTGCTGTTATAAAGGAAAAATGGACATATTTTTCTTATTAAAAATATTCTCGGACAAATTGCCTTAAAGTGGGGCGCCTGCGTGCAGCCATATTTTATATGGCTGCTTTACGCAAAATAATTTTTTAAATAATATGCTAAGAAATTTTAATAAAATATTTATTTATAAATACTCATCTCAACATACTTTAACACTAAATTATTTTGCTTTTAGCGCATCTTTCGATGCGCTGCGCAGGCGCCCCACTCTATACGATACTCTTACCGTATATTTTTTTATTAATATTAAATATTGTTTTTAGTTTTTTAAGATGTACTGTATAAAAGGCGTTTTTTCACCTAAATACATTTTGACTGCGGCTCATTTGTGATAGAATGGCAACGGACAAAATGTGGCGATGCAATCAAATAGCAACATAATGGACATCTCCCGCCAAGGCTGAAACGAACGGGCTTCGCCCTGCCTTGACCGCCGCCCGGAGTACTGTTGGGCAACCAATGGAACGACAACCCGGAGCACTGCCTATTCCTTTAATAGTGGACGCATCAGACCTGCAAACTGGAATTTCATGCCTTGTTGTTTGCCGTTCTATCTGCCGGCGTAATAAGTGTAATAGCAAAAACGGTTGAAATCTGCAGCGGGTCTGTTCCCATTACAGCATCATCGTAATACACCGCAATTTCATCACCAGCAACCAAATCGGTATAGCTATCCTGATTTTTGACTTTTAAAGGAATATTCCAGCGGGAACCATTCGGATACCCTTCTGCCGTTTCTGAATGCATAATGACATAGCCGTCATACACTTCTTCCACTATTCAAACTACGCTTGGTTTTGTTTGAAATAATATAATCCATGCTGTTTTGATTGCAACCATATAATGCCAGCATACAGGTCAACACCAATACGATTGCCGTTATCTTTTTCATACAATCCCCTCCACGATCAACTATGATTTGTCGAACTCACTCAATTATAGCGCAAGGGAAAAGCAAGATTAATAGGCAGGCTCAATCCCCTCTCTGCTAAGTGGCATGCTTACTCACCAGCGCCTGAGGGGCGGCGTCCTTTTTTACGGTTTAGTTTTCCACCCTATGATAGTGTCAAACGCGCCAAAAAAATGAAATGTTGCGATTCGCAAAAAAACATCCTTGACAAATGTTCTCCTATTATATAATTCTCTTATTCTATGCTATTTGACTTTTTATGGGCACATTACCTAATCAATACATTATCCTTATTCTATGTTCTTATTCTTATTCATATTGATTTCTGTTTAACTGAGCATTTTTTAATTGTTCAGATAATTCTTCCCATTGTACATACATATTATCAAGCGTTTTATTTTCTTCATCAAGCTGAGAATTGATCTGGCATATCTTCTCATAATCTGCCGCTATTTGAGGCGTACTGAGCTTTAATTGTAATGATGATATCTTTTCCTCTTGTTGTGATATATCTTCTTCCAAGCGTGATATTTGTCCCATGGTACGCCTTATAAGAGATTCATTTTCCTTTTTTAGTTTATATATATTCACTTTTGGTTTATTATTCTTTATCTCTGTATTATTTTCTATTTGCTGTGGGATATAATGCTGTTTAAAATAATCATAATCGCCGTCAAAATCAAGCAGCTTGCCCTTTTCCATATATAATATCCTATCAGCAAGTCTATTTATAAAATATCTGTCATGCGATACCATTAAAAGTGTACCTGGGTAGGACATAAGCGCCTGTTCCAGAGCTTCACGCGACGCTGCGTCAAGATGGTTTGTCGGTTCATCCAATAATAAAAAATTACATCCAGACAGCATTAATTTTAATAAAGCTATTCTTGCGCGTTCACCGCCGCTTAAACTTGATATTTGTTTAAAAACATCATCGCCAGTAAACAGAAATACAGCTAAAGCATTTCTTACCTGTGTTTGTGTCAATTTTGGATATGCGTTCCATACTTCTGATAATACATCGTTTTGCATATTAAGTCCAGATAATGTCTGGTCATAATATCCTGTCATTAGTCCTGTGCCTCGGCGTATATATCCAGTGTCCTGCGTTAGCTTACCTGCTAATATTTTTAATAATGTAGTTTTACCGCAGCCGTTTGGACCTAATAAGAATACACGTTCAGTTTTTTGTATATGTAAATCAGCTCCGGAAAATATAAGCTTTTCACCAAATGATTTTGATAAATTTTCCGCAATTATTACATCTTCGCCGCTTTCTTCTTTTATTTCAAAATTAAAACGTATACCGCTTTCTTCTTTTTCAGGTTTTACTAAAGTAGCTTTAAGCCTGTCCACCATTTTTTGCTTATTTTCCGCTGTTCTTATATTTTTTTCACGATTCCATCTGCGCTGCTGTTCTATTATACCTTCAATACGTTTTATTTCACGCATAGTATTTTCATAATGATGTTCTTCAATTTCTCTTGTGCGCACCTTTTCTTTGAGGTATTCTGAATAACATCCATTAAACATTCTTAATTTTCCATTTGATAATTCAAATGTTTTTTTAGTAACCCTGTCAAGAAAATATCTGTCATGTGAAATTACTATAAAAGCGCCTTGATATGATATAAGAAAATCTTCTAACCATTGTACTGAATCAATATCCAGATGATTGGTAGGTTCATCTAATAATAAAAATTTTGAATTGCTCAGCAGCATTTTCACTAAACTAATCTTAGATTTTTGTCCACCGCTTAAAGTTGATACTTTTCTATCTAAATCTTCCTTTGAAAAGCCCATTCCTATTATGGCTGATTTTATCCTGTTTTTATATGTAAGCCCGCCTAATAGTTCATATCTTTCCAAAAGTTCCTGCTGCTTTTTTATTAATATATTTATATCGCTTTTTCCATTATGTATATCCTGCGCAATTATATCAAGCTGGTTTTCCATTTGTATAAGATTATTAAACCCACGCAATACTTCTTCATATACCGTACAATTCATATCAGAACAGGCATGCTGTTCCATATAACCTATATTGCTATCTCTTGATATATGCACCTGACCTTCACTTGGAGACATCTCACCGTTTATTATTTTAAACAATGTAGTTTTACCTGTACCATTTACTCCAACCAGGCCTATTTTATCATTATCCTGTACATGAAAGCTTATTTTATCAAATAAAATTTCTTCGCCAAAACTTTTACTAAGCTGGCTGCAACTCATTACTACCATTATGTCACCTTAATTTAGTATATACTTAAATATTGATCAATGTTATTTTTATTACTATTCTATAATCACCCAATATTATATAATAAAATATTGGGTAAAGTTAAATCTATATTTTATAATTATAGATAAAGCTACCGATTACCTTAAAAGGGGGGCGCCTGCGTGCAGCTATATTTCATATAGCTGCTTTATGCAAAATAATTTAATATATTAATCCTCTGTCTAATAAAGGAAATATATGTTTTTATTTTCATTATGTCTATTTTATAAACTATTATTTTGCATTTTAAGCGCATCAACAGATGCGCTGCGCAGGCGCCCCCCTCTTCTAAACGGTAGTTATACACTTTTTATAATATTTAGTATAATATTATAAAATAAAATTTCTATTTTATGTCATCTAATTAACTATCTCAATATTATAATATATAATATTGATAAACGCAACTCACTATTATATGTAATCCTATTGTCTCATTGCGTTAATATTTATCACATTACACCATCTTTTATTGCAATATATCTTCACATATTGTATAATTTATCCAAAGGCGGTGTATTTTTTTATGTTTAATGAGATACATAGCATGGGTTTATATGGATTAAATGCATATCCTATATCAATTGAATGTGATATATGTACTGGAGTACCATGCTTTGAAATAGTAGGCTTACCTGATACCGCTGTAAAAGAATCGCGCAATAGGGTACGTTCTGCTTTTAAAAATACTGGATTTGAATTTCCTTCTTCACATATAACAGTTAATTTAGCTCCTGGAAATATAAGAAAAGAAGGTCCTTTATATGACCTTCCTATTTTAATAGCCCTTTTAATATCCAGCGGACAATTTGTACCTGAACATTTTAATTTTAATGAATGTATTTTTACAGGTGAATTATCTTTAACCGGCGAAATCCGTCCTGTTAATGGTATATTACCTATAGCAATAGAAGCTGGTAATAATGGTTTTAAAAAAATATTTGTACCATATAATAATTGTAAAGAAGCTTCAGCAGCTGAAAATATTGAAGTTTATGGCGTACAGACTGTATCTCAGCTTTTAGATCATATAATGGGTATAACATTAATTGATAAAGCCCCAAAATTAGAGTTTAAGCAATCATTACAAACTGATCTGCCTGATTTCTCCAACGTACGCGGACAATTGGAAGCAAGGCGTGCTATGGAAATAGCAGCTGCTGGCGGACATAATATACTGCTGATCGGCCCTCCCGGTTCTGGTAAAAGTATGCTTGCAAATCGATTGCCTTCTATATTGCCTGATATGACTTTTCATGAAGCTATAGAAGCTACAAAAATCCATTCAATCGCAGGTATTCTTCCTAAAGATACTCCTTTATTAACATCGCGTCCATTCCGTGCTCCTCATCATACCGCATCGCCCGGTGCTTTAGCCGGCGGCGGTATTGTACCTCGGCCCGGCGAAATATCATTAGCTCATAATGGGGTATTATTTTTAGATGAATTGCCGGAATTTAGTCGAAATTCTTTAGAAGTGCTCCGTCAGCCTATAGAAGATGGTTGTGTTAAAATATCACGTGTTTCCGGTACATTAAATTATCCCTGTTCTATAATGCTGGTTTGCGCTATGAATCCTTGTCCATGTGGATATTATGGGCATCCAACACGCAGATGTAAATGTTCATCCCGTGCTATTACTAATTATCTTTCACGTGTATCCGGCCCTTTGCTTGATAGAATTGATATTCATGTTGAAGTGCCTCCGGTTGATTATGAAGCAATATCCGATTCAACGCCTTCTGAAAGTTCTGCCCAGATACGTAAACGTGTTAATAAAGTAAGACAAATACAAGCTGAACGATTTCATGATACAAATATACCTTACAATGCCAGGATGACTGCTGATAATATCAGAAAATATTGTCCTTTAACAGATGATGCTAAAACGCTTATGAAAAATGCATTTGAAACTTTAGGATTATCTGCCCGTGCGTATGACAGACTTTTAAAAGTATCACGTACCATTGCTGATATGGATAATGAAGATATTATTGGCTCTGCTCATTTATTAGAAGCTATTCAATATAGGGGCCTGGATAGAAAATATTGGATGGATTAATAAAAAAATTAAACTGTTAAAACTAGTAAAGCAGAAGTATTATATTACTTCTGCTTCTTCTAAACCTTGAAAAATGTAATATCTATCCTTAACTTTATTTAACTGCTCAGCCAACATATCCAATCCTTTACTATATAAAGAAAAAATTGTCTCATCATCATTGTAATTTATAGAAACATATTTTTGTATCATTGCATAAGCCATATCCATAAAATGTTCATACCTAATATTTTTATAATTTACATGACAATCTGAATTTAAAGTATCAAACAAATCTTTGCCCATATAATACATTACAGGTATATATTGTCTGAAAAAATCAAGCAATATCATACATTTATTTTCTTCTTTTAAAAAAATTTCACTGCCTCTTTCAAGAACCTCATCTATAAATCTTAATTTTGTTTTCAATTCTTGTTTCACTGTTGATATCTTTGAAACTTGGTCTGAAGTATCCAAACCATGTACCATTTCAACCGGTTCATACTCATCATCTGCTGGCATAAGCTCATCAATATTTAGCGAATCAAGTTCTTTTTCTAATGCAGGATACCATTTTTCAAAAGATTTTTCAAAATGTGCATCTGATAATCTGCCTTCACTACATAAACCATTTATAGTTTTCATAAGTCTTTTTATATCCTCTTTATCAAAAATTGTAAATTGAAATTGTGATATAGGCCCACTTATTTCAGATGGATTAATATCAAATAAAAACGGCGCCACATTGGATTTATCTATGGTTTTTGATAAAGCTCCAGCTTCAAAATTTATCCACGGCGCATTTATATTACTTTTTGTTATACAGATTATTCCAAAATGAGAATCTTCAAGTTCTTTAGCAATATCAGTACTCCAGCGCGCGCCTTTATCTATATCTTTAGATGAAACATATGGTTTAATAGATTGAATGACACAAGGTATCCATTCTCTTAATATATTAGCAATTTTATTACTTTTTTCTCCAGACCAGCTAATAAATACTTTCATATTATTTCACATCCTAAATTATACTTAAAGCAATATAATTATACAAAGAACACGTGAATATATCAATATTATTGTGAATTAATAGAATGTATAAACAAAATGATTAGTATATTATCTAAAATATGTATAATAAAAATAAAGTATATAATATTTTATTAAATAAAACATACTAGGTTACGTTATCACAGAAAAATGGGGCGCCTGCGCGCAGCTATATTAATATAGCTGCTTTATGCAAAATAATTTGATAATATAAATCCTCTGTTTAATAAATAAAGCATCTGGTTTTATTTCTATTGTGTCAATTTTATAAACTATTATTTTGCATCCGGCGCATCTAAAAGATGCGCACGCAGGCGCCCCCACACTGTTATAAAAGTATACTGCTCTAGTTTTATATAAATCACAGTAAATAATTATACAACAATTATAATAGCTTAATCATAAGATCTCATTATTGAAATATTTGTGGAGATATAGGCAAGAAATCATAAATACAATTTCATTATAGTATTTTATGGCGTACTCATAATACATGAATATTCAGTAAAATTTATCTATGTAAAATATACGTTAAGCCGCAATATTTACAATAATATACATAGATGTATATTATTAAAACACAAATAAAAATTATTTATTATTACTCAATCTTTTTATTTCCCTAAAACTATATAATTAATTTTTTATAACAAAAAAGCCCCGATTTAAAATCGGAGCTTAAACTTTTTTATTAATATTTCAATAGGACTCACACCCTAAAAACTGAATAACGATGTATAGAAGATAAAAGGAAGTAAAGAAGGTCAAGCCCTCGACCTATTAGTACTGCCAAGCTAAACGTATCACTACGCTTACACATGCAGCCTATCAACCTCGTAGTCTACAAGGGGTCTTACCAGCTTAACGCTGTGGGATATCTAATCTTGGAGCCGGCTTCACGCTTAGATGCTTTCAGCGTTTATCCGATCCGCACTTAGCTGCCCAGCCGTGCCATTGGCATGACAACTGGTGCACCAGCGGTGCGTCCATCCCGGTCCTCTCGTACTAAGGACAGAGCTCCTCAAATATCCTGCGCCCACGACAGATAGGGACCGAACTGTCTCACGACGTTCTGAACCCAGCTCGCGTACCACTTTAATCGGCGAACAGCCGAACCCTTGGGACCGAATTCAGCCCCAGGATGTGATGAGCCGACATCGAGGTGCCAAACCTCCCCGTCGATGTGGACTCTTGGGGGAGATCAGCCTGTTATCCCCAGGGTAGCTTTTATCCGTTGAGCGATGGCCCTTCCATGCGGAACCACCGGATCACTAAGTCCGACTTTCGTCCTTGCTCGACCTGTATGTCTTGCAATCAAGCTCTCTTTTGCCTTTACACTCTTCGTACGATTTCCGACCGTACTGAGAGAACCTTTGAGCGCCTCCGTTACTTTTTGGGAGGCGACCGCCCCAGTCAAACTGTCCACCTGACAGTGTCCCAAGACCAGATTCATGGCCTCTGGTTAGAATCCCAGTACTACAAGGGTGGTATCCCAAGGATGACTCCACACAGACTGACGTCCATGCTTCATAGTCTCCCACCTATCCTGTACATGTAGCACCGAGACTCAATGTCAAGCTACAGTAAAGCTCCATGGGGTCTTTCCGTCCTGTCGCAGGTAACCGGCATCTTCACCGGTATTACAATTTCACCGAGTCTGTTGTTGAGACAGTGCCCAAATCGTTACGCCTTTCGTGCGGGTCGGAACTTACCCGACAAGGAATTTCGCTACCTTAGGACCGTTATAGTTACGGC
>JABLTR010051202.1_pt1 | contig 12198 bp, 12 predicted proteins | sample 7160071 | NCBI WGS metagenome assembly JABLTR01 (sample SAMN14651230, study PRJNA627086) | human gut metagenome | isolation source: feces | host: Homo sapiens
CGGGCGATGTCCAGGCCCAGTCCCGCGCCCTGGCCGGGCATGGCGGGGGCAGTGCTGGGCTGGGAGGAGGGCTGGACCAGCTGGGCGAAGAGCTCCTCGGGCACGTCGCCGCTGTCGCTGAAGGACAGCACCGCCAGACGGTCCCGGCGGCGCAGGCTCACGGTGACCTCGCCCCCCTTGGCCGCCCGGGCGGCGTTGGAGATGAGGGAGAGCATCATGTGGCTGAGCAGCTCCCCGTCGCCGGCGACGAGCAGGCCCTCGCTCTGGCAGCGGAAGTTGAGGGTGACCCCGGCCTCCTGCAGGAGGGAGGCCGTCTCCAGGCACAGCTGGCGGCTGAACCCGGCCAGGTCCATGGTCACGGGGCGGAAGGCGCCGGGCTCCTCTCCGGTGAGGGAGCGCAGGCAGTCCAGGTTGCCCACCAGGCGGCAAATGCGGTAAAAGCTTTTATAAAACGCGTCGATGCGGCCGCCGGGCTGGGCGTCCTGGCCCTCGGCGTGCTCGGTAATGAGCTGGAACTGAATAAGAATTTGCTGCAAAAACTCCCGCAGCTGCCGGACAAAGCCGTCCAGCTGGCGGGGGGTGATGGCGGGGGAGACGGCGGGGTGGAACAGCAGCAGCTGGCCCTGGTCCAGGGGCAGGCGGCTGTAGAGATAACGCACCCCCTGAAAGACAAAGCTGCCCGCCGGCTGGGGGTCTTCCGCAGCCTGAGCCAGGCAGGGGGGGAGCGGGTCGCCCTGGCGCAGAAGGGGGAAGCGCTCCCGGGCGGTGCGGTTCAGGGAAGAGACCGCACCCTGATCATACTGGACGGCCCCGTCGGGGAAATCCTCCAACAGGGCAAGAGGGGAGTGAGACATGACGACCTCCTGAAGGCCAATGGCCCAAAACGAGTGGTTGCTCTCTCTATTGTGCGCCGCTTAAAGGGGGCGCACACTGTAAAATGAAGTATATCAAAAAATGGAAGAAACAACAAGGCCCCCAATCCCTTGGGATTCGGGGGCTTAAGGGGCGTCTGAGGCACTCAGGCGGCGGCTAAAGGGAGCGAAGCGGGCACGGATTTTAAATAAGTTTTTCCTTATCCCTGCTGTATGGCTAATTTTGCCGGAAAATTTCGTAAAAATATATGAAAAAAAACACTACCAAAACGGGTTAAATCGGGATATAATAACCGTGACCACAGTAGAAGCCCCGATAGGGGGCAATCTATTACAGAAAAGGAGAAATTCAACATGAGCATTAAAGTTGGCATCAATGGCTTTGGCCGTATCGGCCGCATGGTGTTCCGCGCCAGCCTGAATCACCCCGAGATCGAGATCGTCGGCATCAACGATCTGTGCCCCGCCGACTACCTGGCTTACATGCTGAAGTATGATACCATGCATGGCCGCTGCGAGGCTGAGATCGGTTACACCGAGAACGCCATCGTGGTCAACGGCAAGGAGATCCCCGTCTCCGCTGAGCGCAACCCCGCTGATCTGCCCTGGGCCAAGCTGGGTGCTGAGTACGTCGTGGAGTCCACCGGCCTGTTCCTGACCAAGGAGAAGGCTCAGGGCCACCTGGACGCCGGCGCCAAGAAGGTCGTCATGTCCGCTCCCTCCAAGGATGACACCCCCATGTTCGTCACCGGCGTCAACCTGGACAAGTACACCACCGACATGAACTTCGTGTCCAACGCTTCCTGCACCACCAACTGCCTGGCTCCCATCGCCAAGGTCCTGAACGACAAGTGGGGCATCAAGGACGGCCTGATGACCACCGTTCACTCCGTTACCGCTACCCAGAAGACCGTTGACGGTCCTTCCCTGAAGGATTGGCGCGGCGGCCGCGCTGCTTGCGGCAACATCATCCCCTCCTCCACCGGCGCCGCCAAGGCCGTGGGCAAGGTTATCCCCGAGCTGAACGGCAAGCTGACCGGTATGTCCATGCGTGTTCCCACCCTGGACGTGTCCGTTGTTGACCTGACCGTCAACCTGGAGAAGCCCGCCAAGTACGAGGAGATCTGCGCCGCCATGAAGGAGGCCTCCGAGGGCGAGCTGAAGGGCGTTCTGGGTTACACCGACGAGGACGTGGTTTCCTCCGACTTCCTGGGCGACACCCACACCTCCATCTTCGACGCCAAGGCCGGCATCGCTCTGACCGACACCTTCGTGAAGGTCGTTTCCTGGTACGACAACGAGATCGGCTACTCCAACAAGGTTCTGGAGCTGATCAAGCACATGTACTCTGTCGACCACAAGTAATTTTGTGATCGTCCAAGCGCCGCCCCATCGGGGCGGCGCTTTTTTTATGTCCGCCGGAAAGAAAATACGAAGGGCTTTTTGTCCAAAGCGTACAAAGGAACCAGGGGGGCGTCGGCCTGCCGTTCTGAAAGAAAAAATCTGTCTCCAAACCGGGAGATTTGGCCCGAAAACCCGCCTTGACGGGGGAAAAATTGGTTGATATGATGCGGGAGAAAAGAGACCGCGGCACGCGGCCGGCAAAAGGAGAAGGTTTTATCATGAAGGAGAACAAGCTGAGAAGCCTGCTCAACGCGGGCAAGCCCTCTACCTCCACCCGCCTTTGGAGCACCTGGCCCTTTTACACCGAGGTGCTGGGCTGCTGCGGACATTTTGACTACATGGAGTTTGTGGCCGAGTACGCCCCCTTCACCCAGGCCGACCTGGAGAACATGGCCCGGGCGGCCGAGCTGCACGACATGGGCAGCATGATCAAGGTGGACTTTCAGAACCGGTTCTACGTGGCCCAGAAGGCGGTGGCCGCGGGCTTCCAGGCGGTGCTCTTTGCCGACCACCACACCGCCGACGAGGTGCGGGAGACGGTGAAGATGATGAAGCCCGACCTGCTGGGCCGGGGCCGTTTCGGCTATCCCAACCGCCGTTTTATCCACACGGCCTCCCATCTCAGCCAGCTGGACCACGCCCAGCGGGTGGATGATGTGGTGCTGTGCTTCATGATCGAAAAGGGGGACGCCGTGGACCAGGTGGAGGAGATTTGCTCCGTGCCCGGGGTGGACATGGTGCAGTTCGGTCCCTCGGACTACTCCCTGAGCATGGGCCACAACATGGCGGGCTATGAGGAGGAGTATCTGGCTGCCGAGCGGAAGATGATCCAGGTGGCCCTGGCTCACGGGGTCCAGCCCCGCTGCGAGATCCAGAGCCCCCAGCAGGCCCAGTATTACATTGACCTGGGTGTCCGACATTTCTCCATGGGCGACCAGCTGAAGGTGCTCAAAGAGTTCTGGGAGACCCAGGGCAAGCAGATGCGGGAGATTGCCGACAGTCTGATTTGACAATCAAAAAGGAGGACGCGCTTCATGATCACCATGGAAGAGGAGCTGCGCATCATCCAGCAGCTCAAGGAGTTTGACACCCCCACCATCACCAACGTGGTGGCCACCTATCCCGGGGCGGACACCTGCCTGAGCCTGTACCACCCCTGGGATACCAACTGGTACACCGACCAGCGGGTGCGGGCCATGTTCCCCGAGTTGGGCCGGACCTGCGGCTTTGCGGTGACCTGCACCTACGGTCTGCCCGATCCCACGGTGACCCAGGGCCCCTCCTTCCGGGAGGTGCTGCGGGCGGCCAGCGAGTCCCCCAAGCCGGTCATCATGGTCATCAAGCAGGATTTCCCGCCCCATTTGAAGGGAAAGGTGGGACTGTGCGGGGGCAACATGGCCACGGCCTTCCGCTCCCTGGGCTGTGTGGGCATCCTGTCTGACGGCCCCTCCCGGGATCTGGACGAGGTGCGCCCCATGGGCATCCAGTACATGCTCACCGGGGCCACGCCGGGGCACGGGCCCATGGCGGTGAAGGCGGTGAACACCCCGGTGGAGATCTGCGGCATGGACGTCTGCCCCGGAGACGTGATCCACATGGACGAGAACGGGGCGGTGCGTTTCCCCAGAAAATACCTGCCCCAGGTGCTGGAGAACTGTCTGCGCCTGCACCAGGAGGAGGCGGAGAAGATGGCCAAGCTGGCCTCTACCGACGAACCCGATCTGCTGGCAGACTACATGGAGGGAAATTATCACTGAGGAAACAGCGGGCGCCCTACTTTTCTTGAAAAGAAAAGTAGGCAAAAGAATTTCCTGCGAAACTTCGTTTCGCCTCTGCGCCCGTTTTGAACACAAAACAAGGGAGCGGCCTTTCCGGTCGCTCCCGCTTTTTTATATTTTCAGCTGCAGGCTTTTCCGTAGGGGCGGATGTCCTCATCCGCCCGCAAAAGGAGGATTCCGCCGCTCCGGCGGCGGGTTCCTTTGCCCACGGCGGCAAAGGAACCAAAACGCCGTTTTTTGCGGCCCCTTTGGCGGGAAATCCCGTCCGGCGGGCAAAATTTGAGTGGCGTGTACCCCTCCTTCCGGGCCACTGGGCCCTGGCGTGGCGGAGGATTGGGCCTGCCGCTCCCACCGGGGCCGCCTGGCCTGTGCCATGCTGTTTGGCTGGGAGGTGGACCACGGGCCGGTGGGGACACCGGCCCCTACGGAAAGGCTGCCGTGTTGGGGGTAGGGGCGGATACCATCCGCCCGTCGTATCCGCACCAGCTTCTACGGCTGCTTGCACCAGGCGCGTTTTTCCGTCCAGCCGGACTGTTTTTTTGGATTGCCCAGCCAGCGGCAGCGGCGGGGAAGCGGGGGCAATCGACTGCACCGCCCGCGCCGGATGCGAGGAACGGCCCCAGGGAGGCGTCCCCCGTAATGGGGTCCGGGGGCCGGCGACTGGAGTGCTTGCACTCCTCGGAGCCGGTCCCCGGGGATCTTTGGTTCTTTCCATCCCGGGAAAGAACGACAAAAACAACGTTTTGCGGGTTCAGAGGAACGGGACGGGCCGGTGAGACACCGGCCCCTACTTCCGGGGTGCGTCCCGTAGGGGGCGGTGTCCCCACCGCCCCGCTGCGGGTGCTTGCAGAGGAAGGGGGATGCGCATATAATATACTCAAATTGAAGATTATACTGTCGGAGATTGTCAATATTGAAAAATAAATCTTCTAATCGAGAATATTATAAAAGAAAATCCTCAGAATGAAGAAAATAGTTCTGAGGTGATCGGCATGAGTATTCACGAGCGGCTTCGGGACTATATGGAAGATCATGACGTGCGGCAAAAGGAGCTTGCTGCCCGGCTGGGCATTCCCAAGACCACATTGAACGGTTACTTGACCGGAAAGCGCCAGCTTCCCCATGAAGTGGTGGAAAAGGCCGCCCGCGTGCTGGATATCACAACGGATTATTTATATGGCCTGACGGAAGTTCCCCAGGGCCCGTTGTCCTTAACCAAGGGGAGCGCGCCCTGGTGGAACAGTTCCGGGGCCTGACCCGGGAACAGCGGGAGCTGATCTTGCAGACCATGCGTCTCATGGGCGAGCAGAACGGCCGGGGCCGGGGATAGAAGGGAGCAGAAAAGATGGACCACAAGGACTATATGCGCCGCTGCCTGGAGCTGGCCCGTCAGGCCGCCGGACACGGGGACGTGCCCGTGGGCTGCGTCATCGTCAAGGATGGGGAGATCATCGGCGAAGGCCGCAACCGCCGGGAGGAGAACGGCGACGCCACCGCCCACGCCGAGCTGGAGGCCATCCGGGACGCCTGCCGCCGTCTGGGGTCCTGGCGGCTCCACGGCTGCACCCTGTACGTTTCCCTGGAGCCCTGCCCCATGTGCGCCGGGGGCATTATCAACTCCCGCATCCGGGAGGTACACTACGGGGCCCGGGACGAGAAGGCGGGGGCCTGCGCCTCGGTGCTCAACCTGTTTGAAGAGCGCTTCAACCACCATCCCCGGCTCTATCGCGGGCCTTTGGAAGAGGAATGCCGGGACATGTTACAGGAATTTTTCCTCTCCCTGCGGGACCAGGAAAAGGCGGGAGCAGACGTTTTGACTGACGGGGAAAAGATTTAATGGTTTTGTAACAACATTGGGTGTATTTATTCATAATCCCCGGGTACAATAAACCATGCAAGGCGAGAGCAAGTTTCTTTTCATTCGATCCTCCAATTCTTCCGGAAAGGGCCGGCGCACAGGCGCCGGCCTTCTTCGTTTCCAGAAAGGAAATTCGTTACAAATTGTCCACGGAGATTTAAAACTTATGTAACATCTTGACGGAGTTTTTGTAACAACTCTTTGCTACTATCTTCCTTGCAAGAGACAGTTCGTTTCATTTTAATCCTCTTTTTCAGGTAGAGCCCGGGCGCTTTGGAGCAGCGCCCGGGTTTTGCTATGTTTTTGAAGTTTTGTTGTTATAACAACAGACAGGGAAGAGAAGATGGGATATCATAGGGCCAAAGCCAATGAGGAGGAACGAATCATGATTCGACGGATCATTCATATTGATGAGAGCAAATGCAACGGCTGCGGGGCCTGTGCCGCCGCCTGCCACGAGGGCGCCATCCAGATGGTGGACGGGGTGGCCAAGCTGACCCGGGAGGACTACTGCGACGGCCTGGGGGACTGTCTGCCCGCCTGCCCCACCGGGGCCATTACCTTTGAGGAGCGGGAGGCCCCCGCCTATGACGAGGCGGCGGTGAAGGCGGCTCAGGCGGCCAAGAAGGCCCAGGAGCCCCTGGCCTGCGGCTGCCCCGGCAGCGCCGCCCGGGCTCTGGAGCGTCAGCCTCAGCCCGTCCAGGCCGCCCAGGTCCAGGAGGAGAGCCAGCTGACCCAATGGCCCGTGCAGATCAAACTGGTGCCCATCCAGGCGCCCTATTATCAGGGCCGGAAGCTGCTGGTGGCCGCCGACTGCTCCGCCTACGCCTACGCGGGGTTCCACCAGAAGTTTATCCGGGATCATGTGACCCTGGTGGGCTGCCCCAAGCTGGACGGGGTGGACTACGCCGAGAAGCTCACCGCCATTTTGCGGAGCAATGATATTAAGAGCGTCACGGTGGTGCGTATGGAGGTGCCCTGCTGCGGCGGCATCGAGCTGGCGGTGAAGAAGGCACTCCAGGCCAGCGGCAAGCTGATTCCCTGGCAGGTGGTCACCATCTCCACCGACGGCCGCATCCTGGACGAGACCTGACCTACTTTTCTTGAAAGAAAAGTAGGCAAAAGAACTTCATGCGAAGCTGCGCTTCGCCTCTGTGCCCGTTTTGAAAACAAGACGTGGGAGTGGCCTTTCCGGTCGCTCCCACGTTTTTTTATTTGGATATGGGGGAATTCCGTCATCCCGTCGGGGTCGCCTGGCTGGTGCCACGCTGTTTGGCTGGGCAGTTGACGGCGGGCCGGTGGGGACACCGGCCCCTACGGAAAGGCTGCCGTATTAGGGGTAGGGGCGGATGATCCCTACCCCTTTTGGCCTTCGGCCATTTCCCCCTGATAGGGGGAATCGGCCTCATCCGCCCGCCATAACCGCCCAACTTCTACGGCTGGTGGCAGCCGGCGCGCTTTTTCCGTCCAGCCGGACTGGGTTCTGGATGTTGCCCAGCCAGCGGCAGCGGCGGGGAAGCGGGGGCAATCGACTGTACCGCCCGCGCCGGATTCGAGGAACGGCCTTAGGGAAGCGTCCCTCGTAATGGGGGCCGGGGGCAGGCGACTGGAGCGCTGGCGCTCCTCGGAGCCGGTCCCCGGGGATCTTTGGTTCTTTCCATCACTGGAAAGAACACACCCCGCCCAATGGATAAACCTTCCCGCGGCAGCACATACTACCGGGGCGAAAGGTGTGATGACATGGCTTTCTTCAGCCCCCAGGGGCCCCGGTCTGAGCCTCATCCCCGGCGGGAGCCCCGCTTTGACCGCCCCCTGACCCTGGACAACCTGGCCCTGGTGTTTCAGGACTGCGCCGACTTCATGCAGCGCCGGGTCTATCTCCACGGGGACCGGAACCGCCCCGTGACGGTGTGCTATCTCCTGGGCATGACCCGCAACGAGCGGCTCAGCGACTACATTCTCCGTCCCCTGGCCCAGGACTCCGCCCTCAGCCGGGCCTCCATGGAGGAGATTCCCGACCTGCTGCAATACGGGGCCCTCTATAACCTGGCCGCCCTGCGCCGGGACACTCTGGACCAGGTGGCCGACGACCTGGTGGCGGGCAGCTGCGCCCTGTTTTTCCCTAAGGGTGGGCCGGTGCTCACATTTCCCGTGGTCACCGAGGAGAAGCGGGGTGTGGGCGAGCCCTCCAACGAGCCCGCTCTGAAGGGCTGCCGGGAGTCCTTTGTGGAGTCCATCCGCACCAACACCGCCATGGTCCGCCGCCACCTGCGGGCCCCCGAGCTGAAAATCAAGGAGCAGATCGTGGGCCGCCGCTCCCGCACCCAGGTGGATATCCTCTATTTGGAGGGCATCGCAGACCCGCACACCGTGGAGCGGGTGGCCCGGCGGCTGCAGGACATGGACATCGACGGGGTGGAGGCGGCGGGCAACATCGAGGAATACCTCACCGACCACCTGAACACCCCCTTTCCCACTATGCCCTTTACCCAGCGCCCCGACCGCTTTTGCCAGGGGCTGCTGGAGGGGCGGGTGGGGCTGCTGGCCGACGGTATGCCCTTTGCCTGGATGCTGCCCGGCACCATCGACCAGTTTTTCAAAACCAGCCAGGACCGGGCCTTCCACTGGATGGCGGCCTCCGCCCTGAATCTCATCCGGTGGCTGTGCGCTCTGGCGACTCTTTTGGTGCCCGGGCTGTATATCGCCCTGGTCACCTTCCATCCCGAGGCCATCCCCGTCAAGCTGGCCCTGTCCATTGTGGCCGCCAAGCAGGAGGTGCCCTTTTCCACCGTGTTTGAGGTGCTCATCCTCCTCTTTGCCTTTGAGGTCCTCCAGGAGGCGGGGCTGCGGCTCCCCGGGCCCATTGGGGCCACCGTGTCCATCCTGGGCGGCCTGGTGGTGGGCAACGCCGCCGTGGAGGCCCATATCGTCTCTCCCGCGGTGCTCATCGCCGTGGCCATTGCGGGGGTGGCGGGGTACACCATGCCCTCCCAGGACTTTTCCGGGGCCCTGCGCCTGTGGCGCTTCCTGCTGGCCATTTTAGCCAGCGTCGGGGGGCTCTTTGGCCTGGCGGCGGGCTGTGCCGTCCTTATTTATCATTTGGCGGGGCTGGAGACCTTTGGGGTGCCCTATCTGGCTCCCTTCACCAGCGGAGCGGGCCACCCCAAGGGACACCCCAGCATCCTGCGCCTGCCCCTGCCCCGGATGAAGTGGCGGGACGGAGCCCCCTGGGGGAGAAACCGGAGGAATCAGCGATGAAAGGACGGATTCTGGCCCTGATGCTGGGGCTGACGGTGCTGCTCACCGGCTGCGGCCGGGTGCTGCCCTACGCCCGGGAGATGGGGGATATGGCCCTCATGCGGGTCATGGGGGTGGACGGAGAGGAGGATGGGCTCTCTGTCACTGTCTCCACGGGAAAGCGGGCCAGCGGCCTGCAAAACGAGGAGGAGGGGGCTTTAATCCTCTCCTTACAGGGGCAGTCCCTCAGCACGGTGTGTCAGGCCATGCAAGGCGCCAGCGAGAGCTATGTGTTTTATGGATATGTGGACCAGCTGCTTCTGGGGGAGGAGATGGCCCGCCAAGGGGTGTATCCCGTGCTGGACTACTTCTCCCGGGACACCCAGCTGGGCCTAGGCGCCCAGCTGTGGCTGGTCCGGGGGGACCGGGCGGAGTCGGCGGTGCGCTCCGGGGGCGAGGAGGGCATTGACGCCCGCCTGTCCACCTTACAGACCGACAGCCGCATGGGAACGGCGGGGGTGACCCGCACGGCGGGGGAGGTGTTCACCGACCTGCTGGAGCGGGGCAGCGCCTACGTGCCCGTGTTGGAGGTGACCTCCGACGACCAGGGGGAGACCGCCCTCATGGAGGGCGGGTATGGCGTACTGAAGGACGGAGTGCTGGCGGGGTTTCTTACCGGGGAGCAGGCCAAGGGCCTGGAGCTGCTGGAGAGCCGTGCGGCGGGAGATCTGCTGGAGGTGACCCTGCCATCTGGATTAGTAGTGGTGCGGGTGAACTGGTCTGGACTCACCGTGGAGCCGGAGACGGAGGGGGACGGGCTGACAGGGGCCAGGCTTACCTGTCTGTTGGCGGCGGAGCTGGTGGAGTTTTCCCAGGAGCTCACCGGGGAGGAGCAGGAGCAGGTGCGCACCGCTCTGGAGGACCGGGAGCGGCGGCGCTTGCAGCAGGCCTTGGCGGCCCTCCAGGGCTGGGGGACGGACTGCGTGAATTTGGGCGGACGCATTGCAGTCAGCGAGCCCGGCCGGTGGAGCCGGGCGGAGGCGGACTGGCCGGAGGTGTTTTCCCAGCTGGAGCTCCAGGTGGAGGTCCAAGGCAACCTCACTTACTTTTCTTGAAAGAAAAGTAAGCAAAAGAACTTTCTGCGAAACTCCGTTTCGCCTCGGCAGGTTTAGGGGCTGGTTCAGGACAAGAGGCCGGAGGTTTCTCCGTGGATTGGGCGGGGAAGATATGGCGGGAAATGCGTAGGGGCGGATAGTATCCGCCCGCCCGGGCAGTCCGAGGGATTGGGCTAGGGGCCGGTGTCCTCACCGGCCCGCAACCTGAACCAACCCCTACGGCTGGTGGCAACCGGCGCGCTTTCTCCGTCCATCCGGACAGCTTTCTGCCCATTGCCAGCCAGCGGCAGCGGCGGGGAAGCAATGACAATCGACTGTACCACCCGCGCCGGCGTTGCGGTATGGCTTTCCGGGAAGCGCCCCCCGTATGGGGTCCGGGGGCAGGCGACTGGAGTGCTTGCACTCCTCGGAGCCAACCCCCGGGGCATTTTTGGTTCCTTTTTGGGCAAACAAAAAGGAACACTCCCGTAAAAGGAAATTGCATAGGAATGAAGAGGTGACGAACATGGACACAGACCGCATTTCCCAGACCCAGCTTTGCGCCCTGCTGTGGGCGGGCCTGTTGGCCCCTGTGGCCGAGCTGCTGCCCGGCGTGGGGCTGGAGCAGGGCGGACGGGGCGCCTGGCTGGTCCCCCTGCTGCTGTTTCCGGCCCTGGCGGCCGTAGGCGCGCTGCTGGCTAAACTGGGTCAGCGGCCGGGGGGACTGGCCGCTGGGATTCTCCAGGCTCTCGGCCCGGTGGCGGGCCGTGCCGTGCTCCTGGCCTATCTGCTGTGGGGAGAGGTGCTGCTCACCCTGCGCCTGCGCCTGTGCGCCCAGCGGCTCATCACCTCCGGGGAGCGGGATGGGTCCCTCTGGTTCTTTTTGCCTGTGGTGGCCGCCCTGGCCCTGTGGATGGCCCGGGGTAAGACCGCGGCCTTTGCCCGGGCGGCCCAAATCTTTCTGGGGGTACTGCTGACGGCGGCGGGAGTGGTGCTGGGTCTGGCCCTGCTGCGGGTGCGCCGGGAGAACCTGCTGCCCCTGTGGTGGGAGGACGCCCTGCCCATCCTCCGGGCCGTTCCAGGTCAGGCGGGGGTACTGGGCTGGGGAATCTACGCCGCCTTTCTATTAGGAGAGACCAAGCCCGCGCCAAGGGCCCGCCGGGATTGGCTCATCTGGTGCGGGGCGGGCTGCGCCCTGCTGGCCTTAGAGCAGGTGGTGATCGTGGGTAATTTCGGGGCCGCCCTGTGCCAGCGGCTCAACACCCCCTTCTTTGCCCTGGCCAAGAGTGTAGGAGTGGAGGGAGCCTTCCAGCGGGTGGAGAGCATCATTGCCGCCCTTTGGATCTTGGCCGACCTGGCATTGCTGACAGCCATTCTCCTGGCCCTGTGGAGGCTGGCTGCCGCGCTGCGCCCCAAGACGGGGCAGAAGAGCGCGGTGACCGCCGCGCTGCTCCCGGCGGTGGTCATGGCCTTTGCCGCCTTTCCCGATGGCGTAGCCGCGGAGAGAACGGGACGGGGCACGGTATTATGGGGGAATCTGATCTTTGCCCTGGGGCTTCCGCTGCTGTGTGCGGGGGTAGTTTGGATCAAAGGAAAGAGAAATATATAGGAATGGGGGCAGATATGGTATAATAGAAGAGGAGAAAAGCGGCAGATATAGTTGCTGTTTGGGCCCCGAGAAAAAAGATGGAAAAAATCGAAAAAAACTGTTGACAAGAGGGCCTCTCTCTGATATCATAAGCAAGCGCTTTCCGAGAGGGCAAAAACCTCCGGGAAATGCATAGGAAAACTACAGATCGCTCCTGAGTCTGGAACAAAAAGTTTGAAAAAACTTGAGAAAAGTTCTTGACAAGGGAAATGAGATGTGGTAACCTATATGAGTCGCCTGCGAGGGCGGCGCGAAATAAGGGAGCGGCCCGCCGGGCTGGCTGAGAGCTGAAAAAAGTTTTGAAAAA
>JABLTR010080559.1_pt1 | contig 12197 bp, 8 predicted proteins | sample 7160071 | NCBI WGS metagenome assembly JABLTR01 (sample SAMN14651230, study PRJNA627086) | human gut metagenome | isolation source: feces | host: Homo sapiens
ATCTTTTCATAATATTTTGTTTATAACTTAAGAGTTCTTCTATCTTTTCATCTATTAAAATTATTTCTTTATTTAATATTTCTTTAGTACTTTCAATATTTCTATCATCTAAATATTCCTTTATCTTCTTCATTGGAAAGTTTAAACTTCTAAGTTCTTTTATTAGGTTTAGTCTCCATATATCAGATAACTTATACATTCTATATCCATTTTTATCTCTAAATGGCTTTAGTATTCCTATATCTTCATAATACATAAGTGAATCTCTACCAATACCATATATTTTTGATATTTCACCGATTTTATAATAATCTTTCATAGTTAATTATTCTTCTCTCCCTTTATTTATGCATAAAGCTATGAGTATAAACTCATAGCTTTATATTATTCATATATAATTTCATCATCTATTTCTTCTATATTATCTTTATTGTCCTCATCATCTTTATAAATTATACTTATAATTTTTCCACTTATTGTAACTGCTATTATTGAGAAAAATACTTGTTTTATATCTAAGTAAACTAATGACATTAAAAGAACTATTGCATCTGTTGCTAAATAAACATGGTTAACTTTTAGTTTAAGAAGTTTATTACCTAAAAGAGCTATTACATCATCGCCTCCAGAGGCTCCTCCTCCTCTAACTACAAGTCCAACACCAACTCCTACACCTATACCAGCTAATATACTTGCTATTAACATGTTATTTGTAAAACTCGAGACTAAAAAGCCTATTTTTTCCCATATCTTATAGGTAGATGAGAACGTAATCGTAGATAAAATAGAGTATAATAAAAATTTCTTTCCAAAGAATTTTGATCCTATTGTAAACAATGAAAAATCTATTACTACACTAGTTATTGATGGTGATATATTAAAAACATGCTGTAATAATAATAATAAGCCTAAAACTCCACCTTCTGTAACATTATTTTGATAATTAAAGTTATAACTCCCAAATGATAAAATTGTTGCTCCTATTATTATTAGCAATATGCTTTTCAATGTTCCATTTTTTATATACCGCAAAGTATCACTCCTAATATTTATTATTTATACATAATATTATATACCTTAGTATAATACCAATGTATATAATAAATTTTTATTTATATTTATTAATACTATTAAAAAAATCCCTAGCTAAGATATATTTATTATACTTTAGCTAGAGATTTATATGTTTTTACCCTAAATTATTTTATTTTAGATTGTATGTTTGCTATTCTTTCAAGAACTGAATTCATCATTTCTTCAAATTTAGCTTTTTTAGCTTTTTCTTCATTAACTAAGCTTTCTGGAGCCTTAGCTAAGAATCCTTGATTTGAAAGTTTTCCGTTAACTCTCTTTATTTCACCTTCTAATTTAGCTTTTTCTTTATTTAATCTGTCTAATTCTTTAGAGAAGTCAACTAATTCATCAAGTGGTATAAATATCTTAACTCCTTCTATAACAACACTTACTGCATCTTCAGGTATGTTGTTTTCATTATCAACTATTTCAACAACTGATGCAGATGCTAATGTTACAAAGTAATCCTTACCTGCTTCCATAGCTTCTTTCTTTTCAGCTGTAGGAACTATTATAACCTTAGCTTTCTTTGATGGTGGTACATTCATCTCAGCTCTTACGTTTCTTATGTTTCTTATACCATCCATTGTTAAGTTCATCATTTCTTCTTCTTTAGCCATGTTATCAGCTTCGTTATAGTGAGGGAACTGTGCTATAACTATACTTCCTTCTACTGTTGGAAGGTGAGTGTATATTTCCTCTGTTATAAATGGCATATATGGGTGAAGAAGTTTTAATATCTTCTCTAATACATATGTTAATGTGTATAAAGCAGTTTGCTTAGCAAGCGTATCATCAGAATATAATCTTGGCTTAACTATTTCTATATACCAGTCACAGTATTCAGACCATGCAAAGTCGTATATCTTTTGAGCAGCTATTCCAAGGTCAAACTTATCCATGTTGTCTGTAACTTCTTTAACAACATTGTTTGCTCTTGATATTATCCACTTATCAGCTAAAGTCATATTAGCTTCAACTGATTCTCTAGTTACACCATTCATTATCTCTTCATCTATATTCATGAATACAAATCTTGATGCATTCCATAATTTATTTGCAAAGTTTCTAGCAGCTTCAACTCTTTCCATGTAGAATCTCATATCATTTCCTGGTGAGTTTCCTGTAGCTAACATGAATCTTAATGCATCTGCTCCATATTGGTCTATTACTTCTAATGGATCTATACCATTTCCTAAAGATTTACTCATCTTTCTACCTTCAGAGTCTCTAACAAGTCCATGTATTAATACATGCTTGAATGGAGTTTCTCCCATACAGAACATTCCTGCAAATGCCATTCTTACTACCCAGAAGAATATTATATCGTATCCAGTAACAAGTACACTTGTTGGATAGTAGTAATTTAATTCTTCTGTATTATGTGGCCATCCTAATGTTGAGAAAGGCCATAATGCAGAAGAGAACCATGTATCAAGTACATCTTCATCTTGTTTGAAGTGAGTATGTCCACACTTACATTCTTTTGGCATTTCTTTAGCTACTACTACTTCACCACATTCTTGACAGTAATAAGCTGGTATTTGGTGACCCCACCATAATTGTCTCGATATACACCAATCTCTTATATTTTCTAACCATTGAGTATAAGTTTTATCAAATTTATCAGGAACGAATTGTAAATCCTTATTTCTAAGTATTTCTAAAGCTGGTTTAGCTAATTCATCCATCTTAACGAACCATTGATCTGATAATCTTGGCTCAACAACAGTTCTACATCTGTAGCAAGAACCTACATTGTGGTTATGGTCTTTTATCGCTATTAAGTATCCTGCTTCATCTAAGTCAGCTATAAGTTGCTTTCTGCACTCATATCTGTCCATACCTTCGTACTTACCAGCTAACTTATTCATTGTTCCATCTTCGTTCATTACATTTATCTTTTCAAGATTATGTCTTTGACCTACTTCAAAGTCATTAGGGTCGTGAGCTGGAGTCATTTTAACTGCTCCTGTACCAAACTCTAAATCTACATAATCATCAGCAACTATTATAAGTTCTCTACCTATTAGAGGAAGTATAGCATGCTTACCTACCAAATGCTTATATCTTTCATCTTCTGGATTTACAGCTATACCAGTATCTCCTAACATTGTTTCTGGTCTAGTTGTAGCTATTTCTAAGAATTCATCACTACCTGCTATTGGATACTTTAAGTGATAGAACTTTCCATCATGTTCTTCATGTTCAACTTCAGCATCTGATAAAGTTGTTTTACAATCTGGACACCAGTTTATTATTCTATTTCCTCTGTATATCTGACCTTTTTCATAAAGTTTCACAAAGAACTCAGTAACTGCTTCGTTACATCCTTCATCCATTGTAAATCTTTCTCTGTCCCAGTCACAAGAATCTCCTAACTGCTTCATTTGGTCTACTATTTTTCTACCAAATTCATTTCTCCAGTCCATAGCTCTCTTTAAGAATTCTTCTCTTCCTAATTCGTACTTTGTTTTTCCTTCTTGTTCTTTTATTCTTTCAACAACCTTAACTTCTGTTGCTATAGAAGCATGGTCAGTTCCTGGTTGCCATAATGTTTCATATCCATCCATTCTCTTCCATCTTACAAGTATATCTTGTAAAGTATGGTCAAGAGCATGTCCCATATGTAATTGTCCTGTTATATTTGGCGGTGGAAGCATTATTGTAAATGGCTTCTTATTTGGGTTTGGCTTAGATTTAAATAATCCATCTTCAACCCACTTTGAATATAATCTTGATTCAAAGTCTTTTGGATTATACGTTTTTGGTAAATTAGTATTTTCCATTTCATTTCCTCCTTAGTTTTATGTAATAAATTACTTTGTTTCATATTTATTAGTGAAATCTATTTTACTCAAATATATTGAGCATAAAAAAGAGCTTTTCATCCTATAAATAAGGACGAAAAGCTCGCGTTACCACCTTAATTCCATGCTTATATATTTATTATATAATAAATAATAAAATCATGACTCTCAATAGATTTTATCGATTCTCACCGTCTAAACTTACTATTATTTCAGTCTAGAAACTCCGAAGCTACCTTCTGTAAACCTATACTTGAAAAATTTTTCAGCCTACGAATTTTTCTCTCTTTTAGTAGTATTTACATACTCCTCTTCATCAACGTCTTATATTTAATTTATTTCTTAATTATATCTAATTAACATTATTATTGTCAATTATTTATGATAATATATCTTATTTTGAAAATATATATTTATAAGTTTTTATTCCAAAAATTCATAGCCTCTTTCTCTTCTGTTATCGGAAGTATTTTATATCCTCTTTCTTTTAATATCATTATAATACCATCTAATGCTTCAACTGTTTGCTCTTTCTCATGTACTAATAAGACTAATTCATCTTTATTTCTTCCATTTAAAAGAACATTACTTACAATATTATCAGTTGTAGATTTCCAGTCTTCTGTATCTAAATTCCAATCCCATACTAAAAATCCATTTTCGACTAATATTTTATATGATTCTTCTGGAGTATTTGGTTTACTTCCATATGGAATTCTTATTAAATTTGAAGTTTCACCCGTTATTTCTTCAAATGTATTCCTACATATAGAAAACTCCTCAAGTGTAGATTGTGGTGTCTTATATAATGTTTTTACATCATGACTTACACTATGAAATCCAGCTCCATGTCCTTCTTGTTGTATTCTCTTAACTTCGTCTTTATATGTATTCATATTTCTATTTATCATAAAAAAAGTAGCCTTAACATCATTTTTATCTAGTATATCCAATATTTGATTTGTAAACTTTGACGGTCCATCATCAATAGTTATATAAGCTACTTTATCATAAGTTATATTGCTACTTTTCACTGAACTTTCTAAGTCTTGATTAATTATTTCAGTTATAGTCCTAGTTTTTATAGTCCTATAAACCTCATTATTATAATAACTTACATCTTCTTTTAAAAAAATTTTTTTTAATACTAATGAACATAGTACCATTATTAATAAAGAAATAAATATTAATTTTGAATTCCCCTTAAAATTGGCTTTCATCCCCCAACGCTCCTTCTCTAACTCCTAAAACTAATTGCATCTTGTATATTTAAAAATATAGATTAAAAATATAAGCAATTTGTTTTTACTTATTTTTCCCATAAAAATTCTATTCTCTTTAAAAATAGTTATGCTAATTATTTATTAAACATTCTTAATTTCTAAGTTATTAACATTATGATTATTGATTTGATACAATGTTCTAATATAATTTCTCATAAAAAATACAGTACATCATAAATCTATACTTTTAAGACTTATGATATACTGTATTTTCAATCTATATTTTTTAATCTATCTATTATATTTATTTCTTCTAATATCTTTGATAAATGATAGTTGAATACTGGACTTTTTTCATTATCTATCTTCCAATTTAAAATATCTACATTATACATTTCTTTAATTTTTAAATAATTATCATTATTTATATATATATCTTCATCAATAAGCTGTATAGATTTAATATGATGATTTATTGATTTATATAGTAAAATCTCATTTTCTATTATATCTATATTTACTTGATTTTTAGTATATTTCATTTCATCAACTAACTTTTGATATATCATCTCTAATTTACTAATTTTCTTTCTTAGCCTCTCTCTATCGAAAACTCCATTATTTATTATTCCAGATTTAATACACTCTCCTACAATTCTCCTAGCATTTTTTAAGCTTTTATCAGTTATTTCTAAGTAATCAGGTCTTGCTAATACATAATTTATAATTACACCTATAACAACGCCTACAGATGTGTCCATTACTCTCTGTATAGAATAATAAGCTGGGTTTGAATCTATAATGCCTAAATGTATAGATAAGAACGTGACACTAGAAACTATTATTCCAGAATTTATCCCAAGTGCTGTACAACTATATATAGTAGTCATTATTCCAATACCAGCTAATATAGGGTTACCTGGGCTAATCAGTACGCATAAAAAACCTACTAATCCACCTATCATCGTTCCCTTTACCCTATTAAATCCTAACTTTAAAGACCCTTTTACCGTATCTTGTACTGATGCTACACACCCTACGCCTGCAAACATTGGATTTTCCACTAAATACTGTGCCAATAATGTACAAAGAGAAACAGCTATACCTGTTTTAACAGTTCTCATACCGATCTTCTGCAACTTCACCTTGTTTCCTCCTAATGATATAAATACTTTGTCAACTATTTATTTTACTATAATAATATAAATAATTCATTTAAATCTTAATCTTTAACAATTTTTTCATGTTTATATATCCTAATATAAGAAGTTTACAGCAAATATAAAGAAGCAATTAAGTATTTTTTAGATAGAAAATATAAATATTATGTGAAGTATACAAAATTGAGAGTTTTATCGAAAACTCATATGAAGGTTAGCCTTATTTTCTTATGCATATGCCTAAAAAATTGACTAATTTGATGTATAAAGATACATCCAGTAAGTTGAGTCTAACTTCTATATTTAGTATCTTATAAATAAAAATCTTCATAAAAAAAGAAATAGCCATTTTATGCAAATTAAAAATGGCTATTTATCTACAATATAGCTAAAAAAATACTATAATAGTATTTTTATTACTTTTCTACCGTACTTTTTAATATATTTATATAATTTAACAAGTCTGATATTCTTATTATTGCTTCTTCTTTAAACTTACTTATATTATATCTTTCGCTTTCCCATACTTCCTTAAAGAATCTTTTAAATATATTATCTAACCTATTATCTCTTATTATTAGATATTTATTTTCATATTCTGAGTATTCATCAAAATTTCCTTTTATAATATTAATATTTCTAGATAAATAAGCTGTTGGATTTTCCTTATTTTTAAAATCATCTACTAAATTTCCATTTATCAATTTTATATCAATATCTTCATTTTCTTTAAGAATCTTTTCCATATACTCTATATGCCTTTGCCTTTGTTCTAAAGATAAGGTTATGGTTGTATTAAAGAAACTTAGTCTACCATTAGATATATATTGTCTAATAGCATTTTCGTACATAAGTATTTGTATGTTTGATTTATATATAGCATTTTGAAGTATAGCATCTATATTTTTTAATTCATCAACTATTTCTTTTGATTCTCCGAATACTATTTTACCTATTTCTAAGAATAAATCTGATGGCATAAATAGTTCACTCATATTTCCTATCAACCATCTTAAATCTCTTCCTATCATATATTCTATATAATTTTTTTCTAATATAATCTCTCTTGGATTTTTTTCTAAAAATGTAATTCTAGACCTAGTCTCTATCATTTCTTCAAGAGATTCATATATATCTTGTACTACTTTCGGATCTTGTGAAACATTTGTAAACAAGCATTGTTTAGTATCTGTATATACAGTATAAGTAAAGCTATTTTCTTTTATTACTGATGTTAGTGAGTATTGAGCATGTTTACAACTATAAAATGTAAAGTTAATATTTGAATAAATTTTAATCATATTCATAAGTAATATTGTATTAAAAATTATATCATCTGCATTTTCATCAAAACTTATTAAAAATCTAATTCTTACATTTTTCATTTCTGTTTTTATAGTAGAACCACTTCTTATTCCTGCAATATGAAGTTTATCATCTTTTCCTAGAGAAAATTAATCAGCTAATAAGATTACATCATTTTTTATTTCTTTTTTAGTCAAATCCATAATCTCTTCATCTAAATGTTTCTTTAATAATCTTGGTTTTATATATAATAAACTATTACATTGCTCTGTATTTTCTTTTCCTACTTTTATATAATTTTTATTAGCTTTCTTCTGACTACTAAATAAATATGATTCATTAAGCATATCTTGTATATACTGTATTATACTTTCATCACTACTATACTTATTTATATCTAGTTTATAATACGCTAAAATTTCACACGTATGTATTTCTGTTGCATTATCTACTACAAATTTAGCAGTCTTCTCACAAATATTTTTTATATTCTTTGATGCAGGAAGCATTGCACCACTTATCCACTTACTTATATAAGATACGTCATATCCTAATTCTTTTGCTAATGAGTAATTCTTTTGACCTGAAAATTGTATCAATTTCTCAATATTTTTACCAAATTCCATGTTTACCATATTTGGACTCCTTTGATTTGAATATACAACTTATATATATGTATAATAACATACTTTCATACAAAACCAAATATTGAATACTTATACATACATTGAATCAGTTGAGTCAATATATATCAATTGATTCACATTTCATCAGTTGTTGTCGAATAACGTCGTATGATAATATGTATATATTGTCTAAATTTATTTAATTTTGCTTAATATAGTTAAATTTAAAACACAATAATTTATAGGAGGATGATATTGTGGATAAGAAAAAAATTATATCTAGTACAATAGTATTTTTCATTACAACTTCTATTGTTCTATTATTTTCAGGTATATTTGGAGGAGAAAACGTATTAGTTGGTGTTCAAGGTACTGCAGCGGTATTATTTCTTTTAACTATTGACTTCAGTCTAAATCCAGTTAAAAACACTATATATTTTGTACTTCTTGAATTGACTATTGGTTTAGCTGCATATATAGCTTCTTTAAATCCTTACTTAGCAATAATAAGTACATTTTTAATGATGTTTTATATATTTTATACTTTCACTTACAATACAAAAAAACCTGCTTTTCTACCATTTTCATTAGCATTCATTTATATGCTTTATGATCCTGTAACTGCTCAACAGTTACCAAAAAGATTCCTAGGTTTAATTGTTTGTGGACTTGCTATAATGTTATTACAAATATTAGCTAACAAAGATAGACTAAAAAAAGAATCTGTATCTAAATTAAACAATGCTTTAGAATCTATTAATAAACAAATAGAATTAGTAAACACTAATTCTACAGAAAGATTAAGCTTAAATAAAGATGCTGAAGTAAATTTAAATCAATTAATAGAATCTTTTACATTTGCTATTAACCAAAATAAATCTAAAGTATCTATAGATTTACTTAAATATTTATCTATTGCTCAATTTTTAGATAGTTTAAATATAGAGTTAAATAAAACTAATAAATTTACAAATACAGAAGATTTATCAGCTTTACTTAATAGCATAAAATTATATGTAAATAATGAATCAAATATAGATAGTATTTTAGATAATATATCTGTATACGAGTCTAAAAATCTAGAAAACTACAATAATAATTTAAATTTAGTAGTATATCCTTATGTTGCAAAATTAAAAAGAGACTTACAACAAACTAACGCTGATAAAATTATCAATGAATACTCTAGAAGTAAATTCTTTGAAAACTTTAACTTAAAAAATGATTTATCTTTTAAATCTGCTAAATTTACTTTTGCTTTTAGAGGTGCTTTACTTTTAAGTATTGGAGTATTCTTAGTAGCTTTATTTAATATAGAAAACGGTAAGTGGATAATCTTTACTTTAGCAGCTATAAATCAACCTTATTTAGATAAGGCTAATATAAAACTTCGTGATAGAATGGTTGGTACTCTTGTAGGGGCTGCAATATTCTTTGTTGTTTACTCTATAGTTAAAGATGATTCAGTTAGAATGGCACTTCTACTTCCTGTAGGATATGCTATGACTTATATTACTAATTATACGTATAGTGTAATATGTGTTACATTATTTGCATTAGGATCTATATCTGTTGGAGCTAATATACCTTTTATAGCTGTTCAAAGATTAATCTTTGTATTAATAGGTTGTGTTATTGCTATAATTGCAGATAGACTTATATTCCCAACTTATGCTTATAAGTATACGCAATCAGCTATCAATAAATCAATTGCTACTAATAAAGAAATAGTTGATTTATTATCTAAAAAAGATATATCTGTTGAAACATTTGCTAAAAATGTACAACCTTTAATAATTAGAAATACATGGCTTAATAAATATATAGCTTACAACAATACTACTTTAAATTCTAAAGATGTGGATGAATTTATTTATAATCAAAATATTTTTATAAATGATGTAATAGCTTTCGAAAGTTTACTTTACACTCATGATAAAAATTCAATTGATAAAGCTAGTTTAGAAAAAGATTTTAATTATATTATAAATAATAACTTATCTAATGACGATGTTGTTAGACTTATGGATGCAAAAGATTGTCATTTTAATAAACTTATTTTAAATAATTTTATCAATATTAAAAATAATTTATCTCATTCAAATAATTTAAGCAATAATGCTATTAAATCAATTTAATTAAAAATAAAGAGGTTATTATTATGATTAAATCATATATAATCCCTTTTTTCAGAGCGTAGACAAAGCCTACGCTCTTTTATTTTTTAATACACTTTATTAGTTTATAAATAAAAAAATAATAGATAAAATATCAGATTTTTATCTATTATTTTTATATTGTAATTATATTATTCCTTGGCTCATCATTGCATCTGCTACTTTTTAGCAACGGATTTATCCGCAGCGGCAGCAAAGATATATCGTTGGCGATCTTTATTAATACATTAACCTAATTATAAAATTAAGCTACTATACTATCCCTTGACTTACCATAGCATCTGCTACTTTTAAGAATCCTGCTATATTGGCTCCAATTACATAATTTCCTGGAGCTCCATAGTTTTCAGCTGCATCTTTAGATACTTTAAATATATTTTTCATTATTATCTGTAATTTTTCATCTACTTCTTCAAACGTCCAAGATAACCTCATACTATTTTGAGACATTTCAAGTGCTGAAGTTGCAACTCCACCTGCATTTGCAGCCTTGGCTGGAGCTACTAATAATCCTTTTTCTAAGAAATATTTTACAGCTTCGTTTGTACAAGGCATGTTAGCACCTTCTCCTATTACTGTAGTTCCATTTTCAACTAATATTTTAGCATCATCTAAGTTTATATCATTTTGAGTAGCACATGGAAGAGCTATATCGCACTTAACTGTCCATATTCCCTTCTGACCTTCAAAATACTGAGCTCCCTCTTTTCTAGCTATATATTCTTTTATTCTATTTCTTTCTACTTCTTTTATTTGTTTAACTATACTTAAATCTATTCCATTTTCATCTACTATATATCCAGATGAGTCACACATTGCAACTACTTTAGCTCCATAGTCTATAGCTTTCTCAGCTGCATATATTGCAACATTACCAGAGCCTGAAATTACAACTCTCTTATTTTCAAAACTTTGGCCATGATAATTTAACATTTCATTTACAAAATATATAACGCCAAATCCTGTAGCTTCTTTTCTAGCTAAAGACCCACCATAAGCTAATCCTTTGCCGGTTAAGACACCAGCATCATAAGAATTTCTTAATCTTTTATATTGTCCAAATAAATATCCTATTTCCCTTGCTCCAACACCTATGTCTCCAGCTGGAACATCTAAGTTTGGACCTATATGTCTACATAATTCAGTCATAAAGCTTTGACAGAATCTCATTATTTCATTATCTGACTTTCCTTTAGGGTTAAAATCTGAACCACCTTTACCACCACCTATAGGTAAACCTGTCAAAGAATTTTTAAATATTTGCTCAAATCCTAGAAACTTTATTATGCTTAAGTTAACTGATGGATGAAATCTAAGTCCACCTTTGTATGGTCCTATAGCATTGTTAAATTGTACTCGAAACCCTCTGTTAACTTGAACATTTCCATTATCATCTACCCAAGGAACTCTAAACATTATTTGTCTATCAGGTTCAACTATTCTCCCTAATATATTTTGCTTTATATACTCTGGATGCTTAACTAATACAGGTTCTAATGAATGTAGTACTTCTTCTATTGTTTGGTGAAATTCACTCTCACCTATATTTCTAGCCTTTACTTGATTTATAATTTTCTCTATAGTTTCTTTAGCTTGTGCTTCAATAGTGTTTCCTAATACATCTTTATTTTCAAATCCCATTTTAACAGCCCCCTTTTATATAAAAGCACCTTTCAAGTAAATTCTATTATTTCTTAAAAACATTTTTAATATGTTTTTATTAAAATTTATTTAAATCTTCCTATTAAAGCTTTTCTATATTTAAATAAATCTTTTGAGAAAAATACCTTATTTAAATAAGTATTATTTACTTTATCTTATA
>JABLTR010094019.1_pt1 | contig 12192 bp, 9 predicted proteins | sample 7160071 | NCBI WGS metagenome assembly JABLTR01 (sample SAMN14651230, study PRJNA627086) | human gut metagenome | isolation source: feces | host: Homo sapiens
CGTGCATGTCGTCGGCCCGGTCGCCCACCATGAGCACCCGCGCGCCCTGCAGTTCCGGGCGCACCAGCACCGTGCGCATCACAGCGGTTTTGGTGTCCACGCTTTTGTCTTCGCTGGCGCCGCCGATGAAGGTGAAATAATGCGCCAGCCCCTGTTCCTGCAGGATAGGGGTCACCACCGAAGTGGGTTTGGAGGTGGCGGTGTAGAGCTTCACGCCTGCGCTTTTCAGCCGCTGCAGCATTTCCGGCACACCGGGAAACACCTGGCACAGATGCTGGCCCACCTCGTGATAGCGGTCACGATAGATGCGCACCATGCGCTCCACATCCTCTTCCCTGCGCATATGCTCGGCAAAGCTGCGCCGGAGCGGAGGCCCGAGGTATCGGGTGAGGTCGATCCCCGCAGGGTCGATGCCCACCGTGCGGAAGGTGTACTCCATGGTCGCGAGGATACCGGGACTGGAATGGATCAATGTGCCGTCCACATCAAACAGCACTGCGTCAAAACAAGCCAAGCTGGCACCGCCTTTCCTGTGTTGGGCGCGGCTTTCCTGCCGCGCCGCAGGCGCCGCCTGCCGTTCACAAAGAACAGACCGGGAGGACCCGGGGCGGCACCGGCACAGTTATTATACCATTTTTCCTGTTCCGACACAACGCAAAGGTGTGGAATTTCACCAGACCACGCTTATAATACGATAAGCTTCTCCCAAATATTGCAAAATGCCCGGCGCGTCGCCGCGCCGGGCAAAAAATCGCATATTCAGGAAAGGAGCATCCGGTCGTTGTCCAGTTCGCTTCCGCTGGCCTGTTCAAATTTCAGAAGCAGGTCCGCCACTTTCAGATTCTTCTTCTCTTCGCCGCTCACGTTGTAGATGACGCGGCCCTCGTGCATCATGATGAGCCGGTTGCCGTACTGGATGGCATCCTTCATGTTGTGGGTGATCATCAGCGTGGTGAGGTTGTGCTCCGCCACGATCTTTGCGGAGAGCTCCAGCACCTTGGCCGCCGTTTTGGGGTCCAGCGCGGCGGTGTGTTCGTCCAGAAGGAGCAGTTTGGGCTTTTTGAGGGACGCCATCAGCAGCGTGAGCGCCTGACGCTGGCCGCCGCTGAGCAGGCCCACCTTGCTGGTGAGCCGGTTCTCAAGGCCCAGGCCCAGCATCTTGAGCTGCTCTTTGTACTCTTCCTGTTCCTCCCGGGTGATGCCGGGGCCAAGGCCGCGCCGCTGGCCGCGCCGGGCCGCCAGGGCCAGATTTTCTTCGATCTGCATGGTAGCGGCGGTGCCGATCATGGGGTCCTGGAACACGCGGCCGATGTACTTCGCCCGCTTGTGCTCCGGCAGGCGGGTGATGTCCACGCCGTCGATCATGATGGTGCCGGAATCCACCGGCCACACGCCCGCAACCGCGTTCAGCAGCGTGCTTTTGCCCGCGCCGTTGCCGCCGATGACGGTGACGAAGTCGCCCTCGTCCAAATGCAGAGACAGGCCGTTCAGCGCCACCTTTTCGTTGACGGTCCCGGCGTTGAAGGTCTTGGAGATGTTCTTGACATCAAGCATTGCGGGCGCCTCCCTTCTTCACCGATTTGGAGAAATAGCGGTCCTTCCAGTAGGGCACCGACAGGAACAGCGCCACCACCAGCGCCGCCAGCAGCTTGAGGTAGTTGGCGTTGAGGCCCAGCGCCAGCACCGCCTGCAGCACGATGTAGTAGATGATGGAGCCCAGCACCACCGCGAACAGCTTGAGGGCGAAGTTGATGAACACCTTGCCGAAAATGACCTCGCCGATGATAACGGCGGCCAGACCGATGACGATGGCGCCGCGGCCCATGTTGATCTCGCTGGCACTGTTGTACTGGGCCAGCAGCGCGCCGGAAAGGGCAACCAAGCCGTTGGAGACCACCAGCCCCAGCACCTTGGCGAAGTTGGTGTTGATGCCCTGGGCGCGGGCCATGTTGGCGTTGGCGCCGGTGGCGCGCAGAGAGCAGCCCAGCTCGGTGCCGAAGAACCAGTAGAGCACGGCGATGATGGCCAGGGTGAACAGGCCGCCCACAAAAATGGGATGCCGCCAGAACGGACGGGTTCCCTTGGCCACATCGGTGACGAAGCGCAGGGAGACCAGCAACTTGTCCAGCATTTCGTTGGTGGTCACGTTGATGGCCACGGTGGCCTTCATGCCCATGATGGCCATGTTGATGGAATACAGCCCCAGCTGGGTCAGGATGCCCGCCAGAATGGCCGGGATGCCGCAGGCCGTCTGCAGCAGGCCGGTGACAAGGCCCGCCGCCATGCCCGCCAGCGTGGCCGCCAGCATGGCCAGCCACAGGTTGACCCCGCCGGTGAACAGCACCGCGAACACCGCCGCACCGGTGCACAGAGAACCGTCCACCGTGAGGTCCGCGATGTCAAGGATGCGGAACGTGATGTACACGCCGATGGCCATGATGCCCCAGATCAGCCCCTGGGACACGGCGCCCGGCAGCGCGTTGAGAAAATCCATGAGTCTTCCCTCCTGCGGGGTGAAACTTCACCCCGGTGATGCTTTACCCTACTACTATAACAAAAAGCAGAGGAAAAGGAAAGCCTTTTCCCCTGCTTTTTTCGCGCGATCAAAGCAAATCATTCGGCAGCGATCGGCTCGTAGCCCTCCGGAGCGGTCAGGCCCAGATCGGCCACGATGGCTTCGTTGTATTTCTTGGTGAACTGGGGCGCATATTCGATGGGCATTTCGGAGACGTTGGCCTCGCCGGTGAGGATCTTCACCGCCATCTCGCCGGTGGCAACGCCCAGGTCGTAGTAGCTGATGGACAGAGTGGCGACGCCGCAGCCGGAGCAGATGCCCTCTTCACCCGCGATGACAGGCACGCCCGCGGGACGGCAGATGTTATCCACCACGCCGGTGTTGTTGGCCACCGTGTTGTCGGTGGGCACATAGATCACATCGCTGTTGTCGGCGGCGTTCTGGGTGACGGAAGCCATGTCGTTGGTGTCAGAGAAGGCGTACTGGGTGCAGGTGTAGCCCAGCTTTTCCAGTTCCGCCTGCACGACGTCCACCTGATACTGGCTGTTGGGCTCGGCCGAGCAATAGAGCAGGCCCACGTTCTTGGCGTCGGGGAACCACTCCTGCAGCATGGCGGCCTGCTGGTCCAGCGGGGCCAGGTCAGAGGTGCCGGACACATTGGTGCCCACGGTGCCAGAGAAGTCCTCAATGCCCAGGGCCACGCCGTACTCGGTGACCGAGGTGCCCAGGATGGGGATGTCGGAGGTGGCGGCCACGGCAGCCTGCAGACTGGCGGTGGCGTTTGCCATAATGAGGTCGACACCCGAGGAAACAAAGCCGTTGACGATGGTGGCGCAGGTGGGAGAGTCGCCCGCGGCATTCTTCACTTCAATGGTCACCTGGTCGCCCAGGGCCTCTTTCAGGGCGTCCTGGAAGCCCTGGGTGGCGGCATCCAGTGCGTCGTGGGGCGCCAGCTGGCACACACCCACCACATAGGCGCCGTCAGCACCCTGAGAAGTGGGCGTGGAACCGCCTTCGGAAGCGGGGGTGGACGTCTGGCCGCCGCAGCCCGCCAGCATGGAGACGGCCAGCAGCGCCGCCGTGCATGCACAAATCAGCTTTTTCATGGTCAATTCCCTCCTGTTCGGGCCAAGCGGCCCTTCACATCCGCGGCCAGTTTATTGCCGCAATGTGTTACTGCACTAAAGTATACCACTGAATCCCCCGCCTTGCAAGGGTTTTCTCCCATTATGCCGCTGTTTGTTCAAAACGCGTCCTTTTCGAGCGGGCAGGCTGCGGCGGCTTTCCCGGATGACCTGCGGGCTGAGCCAGAGCAGCGCCGCCAGATTTGGCAGAGCCATGAAGCCGTTGAATGTGTCGGAGATCTCCCACACCAGTTCCAGCCGGGTCACACAGCCCAGCACGATGACCGCCACGAACACCGCTTTATAAATCCCGGCCGCCCGGCCGCCCCACAGATATTCCGCCGCCTGCGCGCCGTAGCAGCTCCAGCCAAGCAGGGTCGAAAAGGCAAACAGGGACAGGCTGACCGCCAGAAACACGCCGCCCCAGGGGCCAAAGGCGGTGCGGAACGCATCGGCGGTGAGGGCCGCGCCGTTGGGCAGCGTTTCCAAAAGCCCCCGGGTCCCTGCCTCGACATAGGCTTCCAGGTCATAGGCTCCGCTGCACAAAATGGCAAGAGCGGTGAGGGTGCACATGAAAAGGGTGTCCACCGCCACTTCCATGATGCCCCACATCCCCTGTTCCACCGGCGTGCACCCGGCGGCGGAGTTGGCCATCACCGAGGAGCCCAGCCCCGCCTCGTTGGAGCTTACCCCGCGGGCCACCCCCACCGACAGCGCTCTGGCAAGGCCGTAGCCTGCCGCCCCGCCAAGGCCTGCCCGGAGAGAAAAGGCCTCCCGGAATATCATGGTCAGCACGCCGGGCAGCTGCTGAATGTTGAGCAGCACGATGAGCACCGCCCCGCCGGTGTAGGCCAGGGCCATGAAGGGCACGATCTTTTCGCTGACCCTTCCCACCCGGGCGACACCCCCGGCGATGGTGAGGCCTATGACCCCCGCGACCACAAGCCCGGTGGCCAGAGGCGGAATGTTGAAAGCGTCCCGCAGGCCCTCGGCGATTGAGTTTGCCTGGGCCATGTTGCCCATGCCCAATGAACCCAGCAGGCAGAAAAAGCTGAACGCCGCCGCAAGGCGGCGGCTGTGCAGGCCCTTTTCGATGTAGAACATCGCCCCGCCCACCGGGTCGCCTCTGCGGTCCGTGCCACGGTACAGCGCGGCGAGGACGTTCTCGGCATAGGCGGTCATGGTGCCAAGCAGGGCCGAGAACCACATCCAGAACACTGCCCCCGGCCCTCCCGCCACCAGCGCGGTGGCCACGCCGGCGATGTTTCCTGTGCCCAAAGTGGCGGCCAGCGCCGTGCAGGCAGACTGGAAGGCGGTGGTCGCGCCCCGTTTGTCCTCTCCTTTGAAGGCCGCGCCCAGTGTCCGCCCCAGCCAGAAGCGCACGCCGCGCAGCTGAAAAAAGCCTGTGGCCGTGCTGAATACCACGCCGCACAAAGCCAGCAGGCAGATGGTGCCCGGCCCCCAGGCCAGCTGATGGAGCGCCTCCATCACAAACCCCAGTGCCCGTTCCACAGTCTCCATGTTCCTTCTCCTTTTTGAATTTTTGAAAGAGTTTCAGGACATGTATATGCGGCGGCCCGGCCCGGGGATGTGCCCGCCGAAAAACAAAAAGGCGAGGCTCCCGTTCAAGGGAGCCTCGCAGAAGGATTTTTTATTCGTGCCGGATGGCCTCCAGCGCGCTGATGCGGGTGGCTTTCACCGCCGGCCACAGGCCGGACAGGATGCCCACCAGGGTGGAGAACCCAAGCCCCAGCAGCACCAGCCACGGGGGGATGATGGAGATCTGACCGCCCATGCCGCCGTACATGCCGCCGATGCTGTTCAAAAGGCCGCTCAGGTCGATGCCTCCGCCGCCGAACAGCGCAGCAATGGTGTTGATGTTGTTGAGGATGGCCGACGCGGCATAGCTCAGGGCCACGCCGATGATGCCGCCCAGCAGGCCGATGGCGCCCGCCTCCACCAGGAACATGTTGCGGATCTTGCCCACCTCACAGCCCAGCACTTTCATCACACCGATCTCTTTGGTGCGTTCGTAGATGGACATCATCATGGTGTTGGCGATGTTCAGCGCCGCCACCAGCAGAGCCACGGCGGCAGTGCCGCCCAGAATCATCTGGCTCTTCACCACACTGGCCTGCATCTCCTCGCGGATCTGTGTCAGAGAGTTGGTCTGCTCGTAACCCAAATCGTGGATCCACTCTTCCACAGTGCCCACATTCTCCACGTCGTCCACCTTGACGTAGACTTCCTGATAGCCGTTGTCCTGCTCACGCATGACCGTGCCGTTGGAGATCATCACGCCACCGCTGGAATTGTTTTTCTTGCCGCTGAGGCGCTGATACTCTTTCTCCAGCATCTTCATATCAGACACGCGCATGGCGATGCCCGATTCGGTGAAATAGTGCTTGGACGTGTCTGACACAAAGGTGCCCATCACCACCAGCTGGAACTCACTGGTCTTCTCGTTGCCATTGTTGTCATAAGCGGTGAGTTTCAGGGTGAGTTTGTCCTTGTTGACGTCTACAAAGGGCGGGATGGGATTGCCCAGCGAGTCGGTCTGACCCGCCCAGCGCTGGCGCTTGCCGCTGTTGTAGCTCTTTCGGGTATCCTGGAACTGATAGGCAAAATTGGCGCCTACCAGCACGGGGATCTTCTTTTTGCCCAGGTTCACGTCGTCGGCGATCCAGCTGCCGCTTTGCAGCTGAAACTCCATTGCCTCCAACGCGTTCATGTCCACGCCGTAACAATCCCACAGATACGCTTCATACCGGTCGCCCTTGCCGGCGTAGACATTGCCGTTCATGGAGTTGGAGGAATAGAACGGCGTGGCCGCCACCACATGTTCGTGGCTGCGGAATGTTTCCAGCATTTCGTCGTCCAGCTTGGGAACGTCGCCTGCGGCGCCGTAGGAATAGTTATAGATCTGGATCTGGGTCAGATCGCCCCAGCTTTGCAGCATGGCTTCGTTCTGGGCATTGCTGGCGATGCCAAGGCTGATCATAACGATGATGGCGAAGGTGCCCACCACCACGCCGATAACGGTCAGGGCTGTGCGGCCTTTGCGCCGCCGAAGATTATCCGTGCTGAGGCGCAGCAGATCAGATATCTTCATCTTCGTCCTCCAGCTCTGCCAGTTTCTTCGCAGCCTTCTTCTTGCGGATCACCACCACGACGACCGCAACAACAGCGCCCACGCCCACAACGATGAGGGCCCAGCCCCAGATGGGCATGCCGGTGCTCACATCCTCGCCCATGGTGGGGTCCATCATGCCGGGATCCATCATGCCGGGGTCGTCGTAAACGGGCATGGCCTCCACGGTGCAGGAGAATTCCTTCTCCAGCGTGGCCACTTCGCCCTTGGAGTTCTCATAGCTCAGGATGACCTTGCCGTTGATGACGCCTTCGGCGGAGGCCATCACGCTGAAGTCCACCGAGTTCTCGGTGCCGGCGGCCACGTTGCCCAAAAACTGGCTCTGGCCGGGGTTGGCCAGGTTCTCGCCCTGGATCTCGGCGGTGAGGTTGTTGATGGCGCTCTTGCCCTTGTTGACGAAGGTGACCGAGAGGTAGCCCTCCTCGCCCATCATCATGGTCTCGGGAGCTTCCACATTGGTGATCTCAAAGCGCTCGGGCTGGGTCACAGGGATGGAAATGGGAGAGGTCGCGGCTTCGCCGTTCTTGCTGGTCAGCTGCACGGTGATGTTCACAGAGCCGGGCTCCATGGTGGCGTCGGTGACCATCTTGTAGCTGATGGTGCGGGTCTCGTTGGGAGCCATCGCGCCCACATAGGTGTTCATGCTGCCGCTGGCAAGGCTGACGTTCTTGGAGTCCGTGGGGAAGGTCAGGCCCACCATCACGTCCTCCAGGTTGGTGTTGCCGCTGGTGGTGAACAGGGTCAGCTCCAGGGTGAACTCCTTGCCGGCCTCCACGCTGTTGCCGCCGAAGGTGAAGTCCTTCACCATGATCTTGGGCACCTCGGCAGGCGCGGGAGTGGGCGCGGGAGTGGGCTCAATGGCCTCGGCGCACTGGATGATGGTCTGAGTCAGCTGCTGGACCTCGCGGGGCTCGTCACCACCCTCGGTGATCACGTCAAAGCTGAATTCGTTGCTGCCGCCGTTGTAGGTCACATCCGTAAACACAAATTTGTATGTACCGTCGCTGCGCTTTTCCGCAATGGCGTCTTTGCCAGAAAAACTGCTGGTGTTGATACGGCCGCGAAGGCCAGCATTTTTGCCTTGGGCCCATTCATCGGACACGGTGATGCTGATGTTGGCCTTCTCACCGGGACGCAGATGGGCGCCGAAGCTGCCGCCCACATCATAGTTGGTAATGTAAGGAGCGGTAGGTGCAGGGGCCGCACTGGGATTCGGGTCCTCTTCGCCTTGCACCGTTGTCAAAGTGTTGTCATTAGTGGCAGTGCCTTCCCCTTCCGCGTACACCGGCGCGCCGGCAAACACGCCCAGCGCAAGGGCCAGCGCCAGGGACAGGCTGATGATCTTGTTCTTCATCTGTTTCATGGATGTGATTCCTCTCATTCGTCGGTGATACTGTCTGCCGGTACGGTGGTTTGAGGCTCCGGCGGCGCCTCTTGTTTCGATTCCAGAATATCCTTGAACAGTTCGGCCTGCTTTTTCGCCTTTTCCTGTTCGTCCAGAAGGATGTTGCTCTCCACCATGCCGTCCCGGATGGTGATGACCCGGTCCGCCACATCGGCCAGGTCACGCTCGTGGGTGACCATCACGAAGGTGATGTTGTTCTCCTTTGCCATGGTAAGCATGCGGTAGAGCACCTGACGGGTGGTGAACGAGTCCAGGTTTCCGGTGGGCTCGTCGGCGAAGATGACCTTGGGCTTTGCCACGAACGCGCGGGCAATGCCCACGCGCTGCTGCTGGCCGCCGCTCATCTCGGTGGGCTTGTGGTTCGCGCGCTTGCCCAGGCCCATGCGCTTGAGTTCCGCCTTGGCCATTTCCAGCCGCTTTTTGCGGGGCACGCCCTTGAACATCAGCGGAAGCGCCACGTTCTCGGCGGCGGTGAGGTTGGGCAGCAGGTTGTAGCTTTGGAAGATGAATCCCAGATGCGCCTGGCGGAATTTCGCCAGCTGGTTTTCGTTCATCGCGCTGATCTCGTGCTTGCCTATGTACACACTGCCCTTTGTTGGCTTTTCCAGCCCCGCAAGCTGATTGAGCAGGGTGGATTTGCCGCTGCCCGAAGGGCCCACGATGCAGCAGATCTCACCGGGTTCGATGGCAAGGTTCACGTCGTTCAGGGCGATGACCTTTTCCTTGCCCACCCGGTACACCTTGCGCAGATGTTCCACGCAGATGATTGGCGCCATTCTTTCACCTCTTCACTGCGGCCTTTCGGGCCGCCGTTCTCATAAAATACCCACAAGCGGGCTGATCCAGCCGCTCTGGCTCGTTTTGAACACCCAGTAGTAAAGCACGGCAAAGACCTCCCGCATATAACAGGGCAGCACCGAGTTGAGGCCGATGCTCGCGGGGATGGAACTCACCTGTTCAAAGCCCACCAACCGGGCGTAGCAGCGGGCGCGGTAGCAGTGGAAGGCGTTGGTCACCACGGCCATGGGTTCGTCCGCGCCGATGCCCCGCTCTTCCAGCAATTCTTTTGCAAACAGCAGATTCTCTTCGGTGGAGGTGCTCTTCTGCTCCACCACGATCTGCTCCTCCGGCACGCCCTTCTCCTCAAGATAACGGGCCATCGCCACCCCTTCCGGGATGGTCTCGCCGTTGCCCTGCCCGCCGGTGACCGCGATCACCACTTCGGGATTTTCCAGGTAATAGGCATAAGCCGCGTCCAGGCGGCGGCGCAGCAGGTCGGAAGGCACGTCCTTTCGCAGGCCCGCACCCAGCACCACGATGGCCTTTTCCGGCCCGGAGGCCGCGCCTGCGTAGCCGCTGACGGCCACAAAGCCCAGCAGCAGGCAGAAAACGCCCACACCGCAGAAGAACAGGATCTTCAGCCAGCGGCCCACACCGTCCGCACAGAAAGCGTCGATAGGGCGATGGAACACGGCATAGGCCCAAAACGCCGCCGTGAGGAGATACATCAGGAGAAGGCCGAAGTTGAAGTTGGAGCGAAAACTGCGCAGCACGCTGTCGGCCAAAAGGACGACTGCCAGCACCCACACGATGATGATTTTGATCTGCATTTTGTTCCTTTTCAATGGAATTTCTCACTTTCCGCTGCGGGCCGGCGGTCCCGATTCAAAAGAGTCTCACAGCGTAAACGAATCGAGCGTGAATTTTATTTCACCCGTCGTGAGAGTTCAGTCGAAAATTTTCGCGGCCAGGTCCTGGCCGTCCAGTTTTGCATCCACGCCCAGCGCCGTGCAGATGGTCTTGCCGATGGCGCCGAAGCCCAGCACAGTGCCAAGGTTATTGTCCTTCTTCACCTCGGGGCCTGCCACCAGCAGCGGCACATACTCGCGGGTGTGGTCGGTGGTCTTGGTGAAGCCGGGGTCACAGCCGTGGTCGCCGGTGATCATCACCACGTCGCCCGGGCGCAGCTTCTGAAGCAGCACGCCCAGGCCCCGGTCAAACTCGGACGCCGCCGCCGCATAGCCGGAGATGTTGCGCCGGTGGCCGTAGATCATGTCGAAATCCACCAGATTGATGAAGGCAAGGCCCTCGAAGTCCCGGTCCGCCAGCTCCAGCATCACCCGGATGCCGTCGGTGTTGCCGCTGGTGCGGATCTTCTCGGTCAGGCCTTCGCCGTCGAAAATATCGTAGATTTTGCCCACGCCGATCACGTCCTTGCCGGCGGCCTTGAGATGGTCCAGCATGGTCTTTGCGGGGGGCTTGAGGGAGTAGTCGTGGCGGTTGGAAGTGCGCTTGAAATCCGCCGCGCAGCTGCCCACAAAGGGGCGCGCGATCACGCGGCCCACGCCATGCTCGCCTTTGAGCATATCCCGGGCCATCTGGCAGTATTCATACAGCTGCTCCAGCGGCACCACCTCTTCGTGGGCGGCCACCTGGAACACGCTGTCCGCCGAGGTGTACACGATGAGCGCGCCGGTGCGCATGTGCTCCTCGCCGTAGTCCTTCAGCACCTCGGTGCCGGAATAGGGCTTGTTGCACAGCACCTTGCGCCCGGTGAGCTTTTCGTACTGCTCGATCACCTCGGGCGGGAAGCCGTCGGGATAGGTGGGCAGCGCCCGCTCGCTTTCCACGCCGGCGATCTCCCAGTGGCCGATGGTGGTATCCTTGCCGTTGCTGGCCTCCTGCAGGCGCACGCAGCTGCCCGCCACAGGATGCACCGGCGCGCCGCACTGCACGCCGTCCAGATTGAACAGGCCCAGAGAGGCCATATTGGGCACCTCAAAGCCAGGGTCATTGGCGATGGAAGCGAGGGTGTTGGCCCCCACGTCGCCGAATTTATCCGCATCCGGCTCGTAGCCGATGCCGAAGCTGTCCAGCACGATCAGAAAAACGCGCTTTGTCATGATGATATTCCCTCCTTGGAATGGTCTTATGTCTAAAGGTGGTTCCATTATACAATATTCCCCAAAGGAAGTTAAGCCGCAGGGCAAAGATTTCTCCTCCGATTTGCACCGGGACGTCAAAACTTTAAAAAAATTGCTTTCAGACCTTTGACGCTCTTGCATTCAGGTGTATAATATATGCTAGCAAAAATTTGAGGTTCTTTGATTTAAGGAGGTTCCTTATGAACAGAATGCGCAAAACCAAAATCGTGTGCACCCTGGGCCCTTCCACGGACCGGGAAGATGTACTTCGGGATATGATCCTGAGCGGCATGAATGTTGCTCGCTTCAACTTTTCTCACGGCACCCATGAGGAGCACAAGCGCCGGCTGGACACCCTCAAGCGCCTGCGCGAGGAGCTGAACCAGCCCGTGGCCGCCCTGCTGGACACCAAGGGCCCTGAAATTCGTTTGAAGCAGTTCGCCGGCGGCAAAACCGAGCTGGTGACCGGCCAGACCTTCACCCTCACCACCCGGGATGTGGAGGGCACCAACGAAATTTGCTCCATCACCTACAAGGACCTGCCCGGTGACCTTTCTGTGGGCGGCACCGTGCTGCTGGCGGACGGCCTCATCAGCCTGACCGTCACCAAGCTCACCGACACCGACATCACCTGCAAGGTGGAGAACGGCGGCCCCATCAGCAACAACAAGGGCGTGAACGTGCCCGGCGTTTCCCTGTCCATGCCCTACATGAGCCAGCGGGACAAGGACGACATCCTCTTCGGCATCGAGCAGGGCTTTGACTTCATCGCCGCCAGCTTCACCCGCAGCGCCCAGGACATTCAGGAAGTGCGCCGCCTGCTGAACAGCCACAACTCCCACATCCGCATCATCGCCAAGATCTATAACCGCGAAGGCGTGGACAACCTCGACGAGATCCTGACCGCCGCCGACGCGGTGATGGTGGCCCGCGGCGACATGGGCGTGGAGATCGACTTCACCGAGATCCCGGTCATTCAGAAGGAGATCATCTACCACAGCTTCTCCAGCGGCAAGCCGGTCATCACCGCCACCCAGATGCTGGAGAGCATGATCGAGAATCCCCGGCCCACC
>JABLTR010074854.1_pt1 | contig 12188 bp, 10 predicted proteins | sample 7160071 | NCBI WGS metagenome assembly JABLTR01 (sample SAMN14651230, study PRJNA627086) | human gut metagenome | isolation source: feces | host: Homo sapiens
GTGCGAGATCCAGCTTTCCTATGCAATTGGTGTTGCACATCCGACTTCTATTCATGTAGAAACATTTGGCACAGGTAAAGTATCTGATGCGAAACTGGTAGAGATCATCCGTGAGAACTTTGACCTTCGTCCGGCTGGAATCATCAAAATGCTTGATCTCCGCCGCCCGATCTACAAACAGACTTCTGCATACGGACATTTCGGCCGTACAGATGTAGATCTTCCGTGGGAGCATCTGGACAAGATTGATGATCTGAAGAAATATCTTGCGTAAAATTTGGTTAAAAGAAAATGGCTTGTATTGAAGCCTGCTTGAAAATTCCATATTAAAGTTAGAGCCTGGAAGAGACTGGTATATAGCAGAAGAAGTCTTTTCCAGGTTTTTTATGTTGAAAAACTGAATATTATAGAGCTATTTTTTATAGAAAATTAAGAGATGAAATCAGAGCTTTATGCTATAATCTATATAAATCCGGTGAAGCAGCTTCATACGACAGGGAAGCTGTTGAAAATTTCCGTAAAAAGAAGAAAAAGGATAGAACTGTTATGAAGCTAAAAACAAGAATCATTCTGGGATTCACCATGATCATTCTTATGCCTCTGCTTCTGTTTGCCGCCACTTTGTATGGATTCAGCCAGTCACAGGCGCAGAAAGCACAGGCAGTGACTGAGAGCGATGGAACAGTATATGATATTTCCATAACAGACTCAGCCGACAGTCAGGGCAGGGTACATGTAATGGCCAAGGATTTGTTTATCAGTGCGTTTGTAATCCTGATCTCCGTTGCTTTGGTAGTTGGTCTTTGGGTATATCGCAGCATTGCCGTTCCATTGGTTAAATTAAAAAAAGCGACGCAGAATATAAAAGAGGGCAACCTGGATTTCGTTCTGGATGTAGAAGGAAAAGACGAATTTTCTGAACTCTGTCAGGATTTCGAGGAAATGCGCCGCCGTCTGAAAGAATCTACAGAAGAAAAAAGCCTTATAGAAAAAGAGAACAGAGAGCTGATCAGCAACATTTCCCATGATCTGAAAACTCCGATCACAGCAGTGAAAGGATATGTAGAGGGAATCATGGATGGAGTGGCAGATACCCCTGAGAAAATGGATCGCTATGTCCGCACCATCTACAACAAGACAAATGAGATGGATCATCTGATCAACGAGCTGACTTTTTATTCCAAAATCGATACCAACCGCATTCCTTATACTTTCAACAAACTAAATGTGGAAGATTATTTTGAAGATTGTTCAGAGGAAGTTGGTCTGGAACTTGAGACCAGGGGAATTGAGCTGGTTTATGCCAACTATGTGGAAAAAGATGTTATGGTAATTGCCGATGGGGAGCAGATCCGCCGTGTTATCCATAACATTATCAGCAACGCTATCAAATATATGGACAAGCCTAAAGGAATCATTCAGATCCGAATCAAGGATGTGGGTGATTTTATCCAGATTGAGATTGAGGACAATGGAAAAGGTATTGGCCCGAAGGATCTGCCTTATATTTTCGACCGTTTTTACCGTACAGATGTTTCACGAAATTCTTCCAAAGGCGGAAGCGGAATCGGTCTTTCCATTGTAAAGAAAATTCTGGAGGACCATGGGGGAAAGGTATGGGCCACAAGCCGTCTTGGAATCGGCACGATCATGTATTTTGTACTTAGAAAATACCAGGAGGTACCAATGAAATGAGCAGAATTCTGATCATTGAAGATGAAGAAGCAATTGCAGAGCTTGAGAAAGACTATCTGGAGCTCTCAGGATTTGAAGTTATAATCTGCAACAGAGGCGATCTGGGGCTTAATATGGCACTGAAAGAAGATTTTGACCTGATTATTCTGGATCTGATGCTGCCGGAGATAGACGGGTTTGAAATCTGCCGCCAGGTAAGAGAAGCTAAGAATACTCCGATCATTATGGTTTCCGCGAAGAAAGATGATATTGACAAGATCCGCGGTCTTGGACTTGGGGCTGACGATTACATGACCAAGCCATTTAGCCCAAGCGAGCTTGTTGCCAGAGTAAAGGCACATATGGATCGCTATAATCGTCTGATCGGCTCCACCACGCAAAAGAACGATATTATTGAGATTCGTGGAATCAAGATCGACAAGACCGCCCGCCGCGTCTGGGTAAACGGCGAGGAGAAAACTTTTACCACCAAGGAATTTGATCTGCTCACATTCCTGGCACAGAATCCAAACAGAGTTTTTACAAAGGAAGAGCTTTTCAGGGAAATCTGGGATATGGAATCGGTAGGTGATATTGCTACAGTTACGGTTCATATCAAGAAAATCCGTGAGAAAATTGAGTATAATAATGCCAAGCCGCAGTATATCGAGACCATCTGGGGCGTGGGATACAGATTTAAAGTGTGATAATTTCTGAGAAAATTGAGAGGTAAAATGAGAAGACTATATAAAGAATTGGAGAACTACGGCAAATCCGACTTTTATCCTTTCCATATGCCCGGTCACAAGCGGAATAAGGCGTGCATAGAGGGGGATTTTCCTATTGAACGTGATATTACGGAAATAGACGGATTCGACGATCTGCATCATTCTGAGGGAATTTTACTTGAAGCGCAGAATGCCTTATCCAGAATGTACGGCACCAGGAAAAGTTTTTTTAGTGTCAACGGAAGTACGGCAGGAATTCTTACTGCCATTTCCGCATCTGTGAAAAAGGGTGGACAGATTCTGGTGGCCAGAAACTGTCACAAGGCTGTTTACCACGCAATTTACCTTCGGGAACTGGTTCCCACATATATTTATCCACAATCTGACAACGATTTGGGGATAAATGGTTCAATTTCCGTATCCCGTGTGGAAAGATATCTTGAGGAAAATCCGAAAATTGAAGCAGTCCTTATTACATCGCCTACTTATGATGGTGTGGTTTCAGATGTGCGCAAGATTGCGGAAACTGCCCACAAACATGGAATTCCGCTGATCGTGGATGAAGCCCACGGTGCTCATTTCAGATTCTCTGACTATTTTCCTGTTTCAGCAACAGATCTGGGAGCAGATGTGGTGATCCAGAGCTTTCACAAAACATTGCCGGCCATGACCCAGACTGCAGTGCTTCATCTGTGCAGTGAACGTGTAAGTGAGAAGCTGATCCGCAGATTTCTTGGAATTTATGAGACCAGCAGTCCGTCTTATATACTTATGTCCAGTCTGGATGCCTGTGTAGCGAAGCTGGAAAAAGACAGCGGACGATTATTTGATGAATTTACGGAAAATCTGGAAGCCGCCCGCAGACAGCTTGGTCAGCGCAGGTATATACGTCTGTTACAGACACCGGAAGAGACTGGGGAAGAAAAGGACGAACAGGGCACAACAGAAATATTTGATTATGACCGCTCTAAGCTGATTCTGTCCACATTGCACAGCAGTTTAAATGGTCCGGAACTTGCGGGAATCCTTCGAAGAAAATATCATTTGGAAGTTGAGATGACTACAGAGAATTATGTGCTTGCGCTGGCAGCAGTTGGAGACACCAGGGAAGGATTCCGGAGGCTTTGCAAAGCTATAGAAGAAATCGACAGACAGGAAGCTGAACTGGCAGAGAAGAGCAGGAATATAACAGAGAAAATAGCTGTTGGAAATTCAGATTATGTACCGGAAGTGGAAAGGCAGAAGTGTGTTAAATGTAATTCTGAAGATTGTGAAAGATGTGAAAAAAAGGATACCCGCAGCGATGGCTTGCGAAATGAAAAATATGCCTGCAAGTGTGGTCCTATGAAGCAGCTTATGTCCATTTCCAGGGCAATGGATGCCCCATCCCAGCTTTGTCTTCTGGAAGAAAGTGCAGGGAAAATTGCCGCAGAATTTGTATATCTTTATCCGCCGGGGATTCCCATTATTGTTCCAGGCGAACAGATTACTGGACTTTTTACAAGGAATGTGAGAAGATATATGGAACAGGGACTGAATCTTCACGGTCTTTGCGGAGAAAATAACGAAACAATAAGCGTAGTAAAGGAGCAGGCAGAGGTGTAACCCCTGCCTGATACATTATGGGAAAAATATTTTACATTATGGGAAAAAGCGCATCTGGTAAGGATCATATATATGCCAGGCTGGCAGCACATGAGGGATTGGGACTTAAGAAGCTGGTTCTTTATACGACCCGCCCAATCCGTGCAGAGGAAGAGAATGGTAAACAGTACTATTTCGTGGATGATAAAAAGCTGGAAGAATTTCGAGAAAGCGGAAATCTGATCGAGGCCAGAGCTTATCATACAATACATGGAATCTGGACTTATTTTACGGCAGATGACGGTCAGGTGGATTTGGAAAATGCTGACTATCTGGGAATCGGTACACTTGAATCTTATGTGAAAATGAGAGAATACTATGGAAAAGAGAATGTTTGTCCTGTTTATATCGAAGTGGAGGACGGAGAGCGTCTTGCAAGAGCATTGAAAAGAGAGCGTGGTCAGGAGATACCCCGCTATGAGGAAATGTGCAGAAGATTTCTTGCAGATCAGGAGGATTTTTCCGAAGAAAAAATTGCTGCTGCCGGGATTACGAGAAAATTCCAGAATGTTGATCTGGAGGAATGTGTAGAAGAAATTGCTGAATATATTAGACAGGCATAATGTGCATCGCGAAGCGCGTTACTGGTCACGGAGTGAACAGTAACACATTTTTTGTTGATAAGTGAATAAATTCACAAAAAACTATAGCATGATTTTGTCGTACATGATAGAATTAAAGGGTAAATACATTTAGAGTGTATTTGTACAAAATAAGCTATGCAGGGGTGCTGACCGCAGCCTTTGACAATAGCGAAAATGATAGGGTGAGGTGATTCCGATGTTAGGGTTTAACGACATTATAGGACATGAAGAGATAATCAGACATTTGAAGAATGCCATACAGACAGAGAAAGTGTCCCATTCGTATATTTTTACAGGTGACCCTGGTTCTGGAAAGAAATTGCTGGCAGGAACCTATGCGATGACATTGCAGTGTGAAGAGGGCGGTACGGAGCCTTGCGGACATTGTGATTCCTGCAAGAAGGCAATCGGTAAGAATCACCCGGATATCATTATGGTGACCCATGAGAAGCCAAATGTGATTACAATTGACGAAATCAGGGAACAGATTATCAATGATGTGGATATTAAGCCATACTGCAGCCCATACAAGATTTATATTGTGGCAAATGCAGAGCTGATGAATCCCCAGGCACAGAATGCTCTTCTGAAGACCATTGAAGAGCCGCCGGAATATGCAGTTATCATGCTTCTCACAAGCAATATTGATGCTCTGCTGCCGACCATTCGTTCCAGATGTGTACGTCTGGATCTGAAGGTTGTAGATGACGGTCTGGTAAAGAAGTACCTGATGGAACATCTCCATATACCGGATTATCAGGCTGAGATCGATGCTTCCTATGCTCATGGCAGTATTGGCAGAGCGAAACAGGTAGCTACTTCCCAGGAGTTTGCAGATATGACCCAGAATGCACTCCGCATCCTGAAGAATGCAGACGGAATGGAAGTATATGAGCTTACAGAAGCAATCAAGGAGCTTTCCAATGATAAGCAGAACATCAGTGACTATCTGGATCTTTTCCAGTTCTGGTTCCGTGATGTACTGATGTTTAAGGCTACACGGGAAGTTGATAATCTTGTATTTAAGCAGGAAATAAATTATATAAGGGAACAGGCAAGCCAGCGTTCCTATGAGAACCTGGAGAAGATTCTGGATGCACTGGAGAAAACAAAAGTACGTCTTCGTGCCAATGTAAATACAGAACTTGCTCTTGAGCTTCTGTTCCTTACAATCAGGGAGAAATAGAATGGCAAAAGTAGTAGGCGTAAGATTTCGGAATGTAGGTAAGATCTATTACTTCAATCCGAAGAACTATAAAGTGAAACCGGGCGATCATGTAATTGTGGAGACTGCCCGCGGTGTTGAGTATGGAAAGGTGGTGCTTGCCCCTAAGGATGTGGTTGATGACCAGGTGGTACATCCTTTGAAGGAAGTGCTTCGTGTGGCTACCAAAGACGATGATGAAAGAGAGAAGTATAACAGGGAGCGTGAGAGGGACGCTTTCAAGATCTGCCAGAAGAAGATTCGCGAGCATGGACTTGAGATGAAGCTGATTGACGCAGAGTATACTTTTGATAACAATAAAGTGTTGTTTTACTTTACAGCAGACGGCAGAATTGATTTTCGCCAGCTGGTAAAGGATCTTGCATCTATTTTTAAGACAAGAATTGAACTTCGCCAGATTGGTGTAAGAGATGAAACAAAAATTCTTGGAGGAATCGGTATCTGCGGCAGATGTCTCTGCTGTCATACTTATCTTTCCGAGTTTGCACCTGTATCCATCCGAATGGCCAAGGAACAGAATCTCTCTCTGAACCAGACGAAGATTTCAGGTGTATGCGGAAGACTGATGTGCTGTCTGAAGAATGAGCAGGAGACCTATGAGGAGCTGAATCGCAGACTTCCGGGAATCGGAGATACGGTAACTACTCCAGACGGAATCCAGGGCAATGTACAGAGTGTAAATGTACTCCGCCAGCTTGTAAAGGTAGTAGTAGAAATTGGTGATGAGAAAGAAATTCAGGAATTCCCTGTAGGCGAACTGAAATTCCGTTCCAGAAAAAAGAAAGTAAAAGTCTCTGAACAGGAATTAAAGGAACTGAAGGATCTTGAAGATAAAAAGGGAGATTCCAAATTAGATGATTAATGATCTTGTGAAGGAGAATGAGCGGGTAGATGATCTGCAGAATGGCTATTATATCATTCAGGATCCCCGGAAATTCTGCTTCGGTATGGACGCTGTTCTTTTATCTGGGTTTGCCAGAGTGAAGAAGGGAGAGAAGGTTCTCGATATGGGAACGGGAACTGGTATTATTCCGGTACTCCTTGCTTCCAAGACTGTGGGAGAGCATTTCACAGGTCTGGAAATCCAGGAAGAGTGTGCTGAAATGGCGGCAAGAAGTGTGAAATACAATAACCTGGAGGACAGGGTCAGTATCAGACAAGGTGATATTAAGGAGGCTGTCAGTATTTTCGGGGCAGCTTCTTTTCATGTTGTCACCTGCAATCCGCCCTATATGATCGGGCAGCATGGACTGACCAATCCGCATATGCCAAAGGCAATCGCCCGACATGAGATCCTTTGTACTCTTGAGGATGTGGTAAGCCAGGCTTCGAAGCTTCTTGGAGACAGAGGACGTTTTTACATGGTACACAGACCGTTCAGACTGACAGAAATTATGCAGGTTTTGACGAAATATAAGCTGGAGCCTAAGCGTATGCAGCTTGTTTATCCATACATTGACAGGGAGCCTAATATGGTGCTCATAGAAGCCCTGAAAGGCGGCAATTCCCGGATTACTGTGGAAAGACCGCTGATCGTGTATGAGAAGCCGGGAGTCTATACAAAGGACATTCTGGAAATGTACGATATGATTTAAAAAGATCGCAAATAAAAAATGAAAAACAGATGATTGCAGAAGGGAGAAAAATATGAGTGGTAAATTATATCTATGTGCCACGCCAATCGGAAATCTGGAGGATATTACGCTTCGCGTGCTCCGTGTTCTGAAGGAAGTGGATCTGATCGCTGCGGAAGACACCCGCAACAGTATCAAGCTTCTCAATCATTTTGACATAAAAACTCCAATGACCAGTTACCATGAGTACAACAAAGTGGAGAAAGCCTACACCCTCATTGAGAAAATGCAGGAGGGTCTGAATGTGGCTCTGATCACAGATGCGGGAACACCTGGAATTTCTGACCCAGGGGAAGTATTGGCTGCTATGTGTTACGATGCCGGAATTGAAGTAACTTCGCTTCCAGGCCCGGCAGCATGCATCACGGCTCTTACCCTGTCCGGACTTTCCACCCGCAGATTTGCATTCGAGGCCTTTTTACCTCCGGATAAAAAAGAGAGGAAAGCCATTCTGGAAGAGTTGAAAAACGAAACCCGCACCATCATCCTTTATGAGGCACCCCATCACTTGGTTGGTACCCTGCAGGAATTGTACCAGGCTCTTGGAAACCGCAGAATGACTCTTTGCCGTGAGCTTACCAAGAAGTATGAAACGGCATTTCGGACAACAATCGAAGATCTGATTGCTTTTTACAAAGATCAGAAGCCCCTTGGAGAGTGTGTCCTGGTGATCGAGGGCAGAAGCCGAAAGGAAATGGAACAGGAGTCACAGGAATCCTGGAGAGACATCTCCATTGAGGAACATATGGCGATTTATGAGAATCAGGGGATCGCACGCAAAGAGGCAATGAAGATGGTTGCAAAGGATCGAGGTGTGACAAAAAGAGATATTTACCAGGCGCTTTTGCTGCAAAAATAGAGAAGAAACTGTTCTGGCAGGTGTTATTCCTGACAAGCAGACATATAGGGGGAGATAAGGCGTATTTTTGACGGATATCCGTTGAAAATACGCCGTTTTTTTTACATCTTGAAATGGCTTTTAACTGGCAAAAACGGGGATTTTGTGCTATAATAAATCTGTATTTTTATGCGCAAAAACAGGAATGAGATTTGGCAGCAGAAATGAGCCGTAAATTCCTGTAACTTTTTAATAGATCATAACAGGAGGAATATCATGGGCGAAACAAATACAGAATACGGAGCGGACCAAATCCAGATTCTGGAGGGTCTGGAAGCCGTACGTAAGAGACCTGGTATGTACATTGGAAGTACATCCAGCCGTGGTCTCCATCATCTTGTATACGAAATCGTGGACAATGCCGTAGATGAGGCACTGGCTGGTTACTGTACAGAAATAAATGTAGCGATCAATCCTGATAACTCCATCACAGTTGTAGACAATGGACGAGGCATTCCGGTAGGAATCAATCATAAAGCCGGCATTCCAGCTGTAGAGGTGGTATTTACCATTCTTCATGCCGGCGGTAAGTTTGGCGGTGGAGGATACAAGGTATCAGGAGGTCTTCACGGAGTAGGTGCATCCGTTGTTAATGCACTTTCTGAATGGCTTGAAGTATCAATCTGCAGAGATGGAAAGAGATATGAGCAGCGTTACGAGCGTGGTAAGACAATGTATCCGCTTAAGGAAGTTGGAGAATGTGGTGATTCTACCGGAACTACTGTTACTTTTCTCCCGGACAAGCAGATATTCGAGGAGACTGTATACGATTACGATATCCTGAAACAGCGTCTCCGTGAAATGGCTTTTCTTACCAAAGGTCTGAAGATCATTCTTACTGACAAGCGGGAAGGTATGGAAAGGGAGAAAACTTTCCACTATGAAGGTGGTATCCGTGAATTTGTAACTTATCTGAACAGAAGTAAAGAAGCTCTTTATCCGGAGATCATTTACTGCGAGGGTGAGAAGGACGGTGTGGCGGTTGAAGTTGCCATGCAGCACAATGATTCTTATACAGAGAATACTTACGGATTTGTAAACAATATTAATACTCCTGAAGGCGGTACCCATATTACTGGTTTCAGAAATGCCATTACAAACACATTTAACGATTACGCCAGAAAGAATAAGCTTCTCAAGGACAGCGAGCCAAACCTTTCCGGTGATGATATCCGAGAAGGCCTGACAGCTATTGTCAGCGTTAAAATTGGCAATCCGCAGTTTGAAGGCCAGACGAAGCAGAAACTTGGCAACAGTGAGGCCAGAGGAGCTGTAGACAGTGTTGTAAGCAAACAGCTGGAGATTTTTCTGGAACAGAATCCTGCTGTAGCCAAGGCAACCGTAGAGAAGTCTGTACTTGCCCAGAGAGCCAGAGAGGCAGCGCGTAAGGCCCGAGATCTTACCAGAAGGAAGTCTGCCCTTGACAGTATGTCCCTTCCAGGCAAGCTTGCCGATTGCTCGGACAAGAATCCGGAAAATTGCGAAATCTATATCGTAGAGGGAGATTCTGCGGGTGGTTCTGCGAAGACAGCACGTAACCGTGCTACACAGGCTATCCTACCTCTTCGAGGAAAAATCCTGAACGTAGAGAAAGCCCGTCTGGACAAGATTTATGCAAACAAAGAGATCAAGGCTATGATCACAGCCTTTGGTACCGGTATTCATGATGATTTCGATATTTCCAAACTGAGATATCACAAGATCATCATTATGACTGATGCCGATGTTGACGGTGCCCACATTGCCACACTGCTTCTTACATTCCTGTACAGATTTATGCCGGAACTGATCAAGCAGGGCTATGTATATCTGGCACAGCCGCCGCTGTACAAGATCGAGAAGAACAAGAAGGTATGGTACGCTTATGATGACGATGAGCTGAACGCCATCCTTACAGAGATAGGACGAGACTCCAACAATAAGATCCAGCGTTACAAAGGTCTGGGAGAGATGGATGCAGAGCAGCTTTGGGAGACTACCATGGATCCGGAGAAGCGTATTCTTCTCCGCGTTACAATGGATGAGGCAGCTACCTCCGAAATTGACCTTGTATTTACCACACTTATGGGTGACAAGGTAGAACCAAGACGTGAATTTATCGAAGAGAATGCACGCTTTGTAAAGAATCTGGATATCTAGGGGAGATAGAACAATATGGATGACAAGATTTTTGACCAGGTCCATGATGTGGATCTGGAGAAAACCATGAAAGAATCTTACATCGAATATGCTATGAGCGTTATTGCTTCAAGAGCGCTTCCTGATGTAAGAGATGGTTTGAAACCGGTACAGCGTAGAGTGCTGTATTCTATGATCGAATTGAACAACGGTCCGGATAAGCCACATCGTAAATGTGCCCGTATCGTTGGTGATACCATGGGTAAGTATCATCCTCATGGTGACAGCTCTATTTACGGAGCACTTGTAAATATGGCACAGGACTGGTCTTTCCGCTATACTCTTGTTGACGGACATGGAAACTTCGGTTCTGTGGACGGCGACGGCGCAGCTGCCATGCGATACACTGAGGCCCGCCTGAGCAAAATTTCCATGGAGATGCTTGCTGACATTAATAAAGATACTGTAGACTTCCAGCCAAACTTTGATGAAACTGAGAGAGAGCCAAAGGTGCTTCCTTCCAGGTTCCCGAACCTGCTGGTCAATGGTACTACAGGTATTGCTGTTGGTATGGCTACCAATATTCCGCCTCACAATCTTCGTGAGGTTATTAATGCTGTTGTAAAAATTATTGACAATACCATCGAGGAGCAGAGAGAAACCACAATTGAAGAGCTTCTTGACGTTGTAAAAGGTCCGGATTTCCCTACAGGAGCTACTATTCTCGGAAGAAGGGGAATCGAGGAGGCATACCGCACAGGCCGCGGAAAGATCCGTGTACGTGCAGTATCAAATATTGAGACCTTACCAAATGGAAAATCACGTATTATCGTTACGGAGCTTCCCTATCTGGTAAATAAAGCCCGGCTGATCGAGAAGATCGCAGAGCTTGTCCGTGATAAAAAGATTGATGGAATTACTGACCTGAATGATCATTCCAGCCGTGAGGGAATGCGTATTTGTATTGACCTGCGTAAAGATGCCAATGCAAATGTTGTTCTGAATCAGCTGTACAAGCATACCCAGCTGCAAGATACTTTTGGCGTTATTATGCTTTGCGTGGTACCTCAGGGCGACAGCCTTGTACCAAAGGTACTGAATCTGAAAGAACTTCTGGAGCATTATCTGGCTCATCAGGAGGACGTTGTTACCAGAAGAACCAAATATGATCTGAATAAAGCACAGGAACGTGCCCACATTTTGGAAGGCTTGCTGAAAGCCCTGGATAATATCGACGAAGTTATCAGAATCATTCGTGCTGCCCGCAATGTTCAGATTGCGAAGCAGGAATTGATGGACAGATTTGAACTGACGGATGTGCAGGCTCAGGCTATTGTAGATATGCGTCTGAGAGCTCTCACCGGTTTGGAAAGAGAGAAGCTGGAAGCAGAATATGCAGAATTAGAAGAGAAGATCCGCAAATTCCTGGCAATTCTTGCAGACAGAAATCTCCTTCTTCGTGTTGTAAGGGAAGAAATCCTCGCAATCGCTGACAAATACGGCGATGAGAGAAGAACTGCCATCGGATATGATGTCTATGATCTTTCCACAGAAGATCTGATTCCAAGGGAAAATACGGTCATTACTATGACAAAACTTGGTTATATCAAGAGAATGACTGTAGATAATTTCCGCAGCCAGAACAGAGGCGGAAATTATCTACAGTCATTCTCTTGATATAAC
>JABLTR010106741.1_pt1 | contig 12182 bp, 10 predicted proteins | sample 7160071 | NCBI WGS metagenome assembly JABLTR01 (sample SAMN14651230, study PRJNA627086) | human gut metagenome | isolation source: feces | host: Homo sapiens
CCCTTCCCCCGATTTTCTCCTACTGCATCTTGTTAATAGGCGAACCGTAACCCTGCACGCGGCGGACGGCGAGCTTGTGCTGGACGGTGCGGGTGTGGCCGCTTCCGGGTTGATCGTCGCGGTAGTTTTCGTGGAAGGCGCGGAGCCGCCGCTGCATACGGAGGATGCGGCGCATGATCTCGCTCATGCCGAAGTAGGCGGCGGAGAACAGCACGCTGCAAAAGAGCAGCAGGAACGCCCCGTAGATAAACAGCTTGTTGGTTTCCGCATCCGGGCTGTCCGTCTGCCAGAGAAGGACGAGAAAACCGATGGTCCCCACCAGCCAGAGCAGGTGGCCGCAGGCTTTCAGGAACGTCTCCATCGGCATCCGGGTATAGGGGTTGACCTCCACGAGGCCGATCCACTCTTCACTGCCGCATTCAGGGCAGCGGGCCAGATAGTCGGGGAAGATGGCCTTGCAGCGGGAGCACTGCAATTCGCGCTCGACTTTGACCTCGACGGAAGTGGAGGACGAAGAGCCGCGCGAGATCAAGCGCTTGCGGCGGAAAGGCGTTTTGGTCCTCATGCTGCGGCCTCCGTGGTCTGCGTGGTGCGGGCGTGCTGCATGTAGGCGAGCAGGCCCATGATGCCGATGCCGATGAGGTAACCCCAGTACCGCTGATCATGCGGCAGGAAGAAGCCCGTCAGTAGGGCCGGGTAGAGCATGATGATCGTGGAGCACGCGAGGAGCAGGGCGTCCGGCAGGGTGTTTTTGGCGATGAACCAGCCCTGCGTGAGCGAGGCGAAGGACATGCAGCCGAGCACCGTCATGAAGAACAGGAAGATTCCCTCGGGCACGCTGTCGACGCCCCACAGGATGATGTCATGGTTGAAGATGAACATCAGGGGCAGGATGGCCGTACGGATATCGTACAGGAAGCCCTGAATGCCCGTGGCGATGGGCGACGTGTCCGCAATGGCCGCAGCGGCGTAGGCGGCGAGGCCCACGGGCGGCGTGTCGTCCGCGAGGATGCCGAAGTAGAAGCAGTAGAGGTGCGCCGCTATCAGCGGGACGGCCAGCGCCTCGCCGCGGACCACGAGGCCGGTGGCGAGCTGCACCAGAATGGGCGCGGTCAGAGACGCCATGATGATGTAGTTCGCCGTGGTGGGCAGGCCCATGCCGAGGAGCAGGCTCGCCAGAGCGGTGATGAGCAGCAGCAGGAAGATGTTGCCGCCGGACAGGATCTCCACGAAGGACGTGATCTGCTGCCCGAGGCCGAGCGAGACGCAGCCGACGATGATGCCCGCCGAAGCCGTGGCCATGGCGACGCCCGCCATGTTGCTGCCGCCGGAGGACAGGGACAGGAGAAGCGTCTTGATGCCTTCCTTGAGGGCCTTGCGCTTGGACTTCTTGTGAACGAAGGCTTTCACGACGGGCTGGCCGAGCATGATGAGCGCGAGCACCACGATGGCGCGGAACACGGACATTTCGGCGGAATGCTGCATGATGATGAGCTCATACAGCAACATGCAGATGGGGATGAGGAAGTGCAGCCCCTCTTTGAGCGTGGTCCAGAAAGACGGCAGTTCGGATTTGGACAGGCCGCGCAGCCCGAGCTTGCAAGCTTCCACGTGGGTGATCCAGAGCAGGCCCGCATAGGCGGCGAAGGCCGGGATGGCGGCCGCCTTGGCGACTTCGATGTAGGGGACGTTGACGTATTCGGCGATGATGAACGCCGCCGCACCCATGACAGGCGGGGCAAGCTGGCCGTTGATGGACGAGGCCACTTCCACGGCCGCGGCCTTTTCGGGCGGATAGCCCACCTTCTTCATAAGCGGGATGGTAAAGGTCCCGGTCGTGACCACGTTGGCGATGCTCGAACCGGAAACCACGCCGGTGAGGGCGCTGCCGAGGACGGCGGCCTTGGCTGCACCGCCCCGGAAACGTCCGAGCCCGCTGATGGCGAGCTGGATGAAGAAATTGCCGCCTCCGGCCCGTTCGAGCATGGTCCCGAACAGCACGAAGAGGAAGACGACGGTGGCCGAAACGTGCAGCGGCACGCCGTAGATGCCTTCCGTATCCATCGTCATCTGGGAGATGAAGCGGGACAGGGATGCGCCCTTGAAGGCAAGGAAATCGGGCAGATGCGGCCCGGTAAACACGTACAGGATAAATATGCTGGCGATGATCGGCAGGGCGGGGCCGATGACCCGGCGGGTGGCCTCCAGCAGGAGGACGACCAGCATGAGGCCGAAGATGATGTCGCGTGTGGTGGGCACGCCCGCGCGCGAGGCGATGCCTTCGTAGTCAAGCACGATGTACAGCGCGGAGACGGCGGCTATGATCCCGAGCAGGTAGTCGAGGATCGTGACCCGGTTCATGGCGAGCAGGATGCGCAGATCCCAGCGCCATGAGGTTCCCGAGATTTTGATCATGGGGATATTGAAGTAGACGAGGCTGATGGCAAAGGCCAGATGGATGGCCCGGATATAGACGGTATCAAGGAGCAGGATGCTCGCCGAGGCGAGCTGAAACAGGGACCAGCAGAGAGCGAGGATCATCGTGATGATGCGGGTGATGCCTACCGTATCGCCGCGCAGGCCGTGCTCGGCGGCTACCAGCTTTTCCCTGTAGTCATCCCCGTTGGGGGACTGCTCGATGTGCTCTATCATTTTGTGGGGCATGTGACTCCCGGCGTGATCTGAGGTGACGGCGACGCGGGGCGCCGCCCGGATAAACTCGGGCTGATTGCAAGGATGCCGGGATTGGGCGATATGTCCAATCCCGGCCGAAAGGCTTCACGGTGAAGCGGAGGGAGGAACGGGGTGTTCCTCAGCCTACTTCATCAGGCCGGCTTCCTTGTAATACTTCAGGGCGCCGGGATGGATGGGGGCCGTCAGGCCTTCGAGCATGGTCTCGCGGGTCAGGCCTTCGAGGGCGGGATGGAGCTTCTTGAACTCGTCGAGGTTCTCAAAGACTTCCTTCGTAATGGCGTACACGACGTCGTCCGGCACCTTGGCTGAGGTCACGAAGGTGGCGAGCATACCCACGGTGGTGACCTTTTCATTGGCGTTGGTGGCTTCGGGATACTGGGCCATGTCGATGTTGGTCAGAGAATAGTAGGGGAACTTTTTGACCAGCGGCTCAATGTCGGTGATAGACACGATGCGGGTCTTGCGCTTCCCGGCGGTGGCTTCCTTGATATTCCCGTTGGGATGGCCCACGGTGTAGAAGAAGCCGTCGATACGGCCGTCCTGCAACATGCGGGGCGCGTCGGCGGCCTTGATGCTTTCGGCCTTGAGGTCTTTTTCGATATTGATGCCGGCGGCTTCGAAAACGTCAATGGCGTTCTGGCGGTTGCCGGAGCCGGGGTTGCCGATGTTGACGACCTTGCCCTTGGCATCCTTCAGGCTCTTGATGCCGGAATCTTCGGCGGCGACGAAAGTGACGGCTTCGGGAGCCAGCGCGAACACGGCGCGGAGATCCTTCTGGGGCTTGCCTTCCCATTCGGAAAGTCCGTTGTAGGCCTGATACTGGCGGTCGGCCTGCGCGATGCCGAATTCAAGATCGCCCGCCATGATGGCGTTGATGTTGAATACGGACGCGCCGGTGGATTCGACGGTGGCCCGGATGTCGTACTTGTCCTTCTTGGCGTTGACGATCTTGGCGATCGCGCCGCCGGTGGGGTAGTAGACGCCGGTGATGCCGCCGGTGCCGATGGTAACGAACGTCGTCTTGGCGTGGGCTTCAAGGGCGGAAGCGCCCGTCATGGCCACAGCAAGGCTGAGAACAGCCGCGAGCAAATGTTTGTGCATGTCGTTGTCTCCCTTTTGTCGACATTTTCTTGTCAATTATATGAAGAAGGGCTTCAAAGCAAGGGAGGTTTTCATGGTTTCAGGTATATTGGAAGTGTACATTTTTGTGAAGCGTGCCGTTTCCTTCCGGGATGGGAACCGTTTCGGGGATATGGGACAATGGTTCCGGGAAAATTGACAGGCTGTTTCCTTTGTCGTAACACTTTGATATTCTATTACCATTTTTTGTTATAACCGTTAGGGGGCCGAGAAGTCCCGGTGAGGTAACGTCTATGTCGGTTTCCTCTTTGCCTTTTTTGCATGGCGCGCTTGCCGCTGTGTTCCCAAAGCTGGCGGCGTGGCGGCGCGATTTCCATGCCCATCCGGAAGCCGGCTGGACTGAATTCCGCACGGCGGCCTTGATCATCAGGCGATTGCGTGAGCTTGGGTACGCGATCCGCATGGGCGAAGCCGCTTGCGCCTCCGACCGGAGGATGGGCGTCCCTTCTTCCGCTGTCCTTGCGGCGGCGCGGGAGCGTGCGCTTGAGCATGGAGCCGATGCCGAGCTGGTTGCGGGCATGGGGGACGGCTATACGGGGTTCTGGGCGGATCTGGATTGCGGCCCCGGCCCCGTGACGGCGTTCCGGTTCGATATGGACTGCAACGAAGTCGCCGAGTGCGCGGAAGAGAGCCATAGGCCCGTGCGCGAGGGGTTCGCATCACGTTGGCCCGGTCTGATGCACGCGTGCGGACACGATGGGCACGCCGCCGTGGGGCTCGGCTTGGCTGAAGTGCTTGTTTCGATCCGGCGGCACCTGCGGGGGCGGATACGCCTGATCTTCCAGCCCGCCGAAGAGGGGGCGCGCGGGGCCCTCCCGATGTCGGAGGCCGGAGCCGTGGACGGCGTGGATGTGCTGTTCGGTTTCCATATCGGTTTCAAAGCCGAGGGGCCGGGCTCATTGATATGCGGCACGCAAGGATTCCTGGCCACCACCAAGCGCGATGTCCTTTTCTCCGGAGTGCCCGCCCATGCCGGGGCCGCGCCGGAGGAAGGGAAGGATGCCCTGCTGGCGGCCTGTTCGGCGGTGGTGAACCTGCACGCCATTTCCCGGAACGGCAAAGGCGGCACCCGTATCGCCGTGGGCAGGCTGGAAGGGGGAGAGGCCCGCAACGTCATCCCCGCTTCCGCGAGGCTGTTCATGGAAACGCGGGGAGAAACCACGGAACTGGACGCCTACATGACCGCCGAGTCCGAGCGTATCCTGCGCGCTTCAGCCGATCTGTGGGGCTGCGCTTGCGAGTGGCGGACTGTGGGGAACAGTGCCGGGGGAGGGAGCAGCCCGGAGCTTGCCCGCCTTATTGCTACGGTCGCGGAAGCGATGGGTGGCTGGAAGACGGTTATCCCGATGAGCGGTTTCGGGGCGACGGAAGATTTCGCTTGCCTGATGAGCAGGGTTCAGGCCTCGGGAGGGCTGGCTTCCTACCTGCAGGTCGGGACGGACAGGGCTGCGGGGCACCACAGCGACCGTTTTGATTTTGATGAAACGTGCCTCGGGCGGGCGCTGGAACTGCTGGCCCGGCTGGCCGTGCGCATGGCGGGCGGCGGACAGGAAGACACTGAAACGGAGACGGAGAGCGACATGGAATTTTTGGATGAGGTCGTAAGGCGCAAGGGCATCCACGTGCAGCTATGGCTGGAGGGCGAAGATGGGGAAGGCTTCGGCAGGGGGCGTGTGGAGCTTCTCCAGCTTGTCGACGAACTCGGATCGCTGAGCAAGGCCGCAAAACAGCTCGGCATGTCCTACCGCGGGGCGTGGGGCAAGATAAAGAAGGCCGAACGCATCGCGGGCGAGACGCTTGTCGACGCTTCGGGGACCAAGCGCGACGGTTACTCGCTGACTCCGGCGGGGCGGGAGCTGGTTCAGCGTTTTCAGCAATGGTATGCGGATGTCGAAAGTTTTGCCAAGAAACGTGCGGAAGCCTTGTTTAGTGATTTCGATAAGGAATGATGATTCATTGTTTGCCCAATCTATATTCATTGAGTAAACAATCTGTATATCGCTGATAGAGAAGAGTATTTTTATATGCAAAAAGGCTTGCACTGCTATCTTTTTTTGACTAACAATAAGCAAAGAGGGCTTTGCATGGATAAAAAGCCCGCAGGGGGAGTGGAAGAGAGTCACATATTGACGGTATTGGGACCCTCAATAGATGACAAGCATAGTATGTTTTATGGAAAGATGCTTTTGGGGAAGCTTTTTCCTTTAGTGAAACATATATCAAATGCTGTTTAAAGATGGACAGTAGTGCTTTCTTATGCTTATTAAAGCCTTTTCCATTTCTCCTGTTTCGCGATTGCTTTCGCCGTTTTCAGCGCAAACCATCATAGTGTCCTGCGCTGATGAGCAGCAATGCGAGTGACGTGCGGAAGCGTGCTTTCTAACGCTTTATCCTTATCAGGGGGAGAAATGGAAGCTTTCATGGCATGGCTGAAGTCAGTCAACGACGTGGTTTGGGGACCGGGGATGCTGGTATTGCTGGTCGGTACTGGCCTGTATCTGACTGTCGGCCTGAAATTTTTCACATTCCGCAATTTTTTTAGAGGGCTCAAAAACCTGTGGGCCGGGCGTTCCAATCAGTCCGAGCAGGGCGAAATCTCTCCGTTCAACGCGCTGATGACCGCGCTGGCCGCCGACATCGGGACCGGCAACATCGTGGGCGTGTCGACAGCCATTTACATCGGCGGTCCCGGCGCGCTGTTCTGGATGTGGGTGACCGCCCTTGTGGGTATGGCCACCAAGTTCAGCGAAGTGCTCCTTTCCGTGCATTTCCGCGAAAAGACCCCCGCCGGAAACTGGGTGGGCGGTGCCATGTACTTCATCAAAAACGGGCTCGGACCCAAGTGGATGTGGCTCGGCTCGTGCTTTGCGCTGTTCGGCATCGTCGCCTGTATCGGTACGGGCGCTATGGTACAGGGCAACTCCATCGGTGAAGCCATACAGGCCAACCTCTCCATCCCGACGTGGTTTACCGCCATCGCCGTCTTCCTGCTGGCCGGAGCCGTCCTCATCGGCGGCGTGAAGCGCATCGGTGCCGTGGCCGGTAAGGTCGTGCCCGCCATGGCGGTGATATACGTCCTCATCTCCCTTATCGTCATCATCCTGCACATTGACCAGCTTCCCCGCGTTCTTGCTTGGGTTGTCGCCGAAGCGTTCACGCCTACGGCCGCCGAAGGCGGTTTTGCCGGTGCGACCGTGATGATGGCCATCCGAATGGGCATGGCCCGCGGCGTGTTCTCCAACGAAGCCGGACTCGGTACCGCGCCTATGGCTCACGCCGCCGCGACCAGCGCTTCACCGCTGGTGCAGGCTTCCATCGGTATGCTTGATACCTTCATTGATACGATCATCGTGTGCACCATGACCGGTTTCGCCATCCTTGTGACCGGCCAGTGGACCTCCGGCCTCACCGGGGCCGCCATGACCTCCGCCGCCTTCGAAACCTCGCTTCCCGGCATCGGCGGCATCGCGGTGACGATCTGCCTGACCTTCTTCGCCTTCACCACAGCCCTCGGCTGGTGCGTGTACGGCGAGCGCTGCGCCATCTATTTCTTCGGCGACAAGGCGCAGATCCCCTTCCGGATCGTCTACTGCATCGCCATCCCGGTGGGCGTGCTCACGCAGCTTGATGTGGTGTGGCTGCTTGCGGACACTTGCAACGCGCTCATGGCCATCCCGAACTTGATCGCCATCCTGCTGCTCAGCCCGGTGCTGTTCAAGCTGGTGAAGGAAGACGAATCCAAGGATTCCATCTTCAAGCACTAGTCTGCCGTTTTCGGCATAAGCGGGGAGGGGCCGAAAGGCCTCTCCTTTTTTCTGTGCGGCGATAGGGATGCGGCTTATCATAAGGGTAAAAAGGGTACGTCGCCTTTTTCAGATTGTTTCTCAAAGCCTTGAAGGTGGAAAAGGGGAGGTGAACACGCCGGAAACCGGAAAATATGGCCAAATCTATTCTCATCCCCTTGCCAAAAAAAGGAAGTTACGCTAGGAAAACGTCTGCGCCGCTTTCATGGCGCACGCCTGCCTTTTTCAATCACACATCTCCCCTATCTTAATCAGCGTTTGATGCGGCTGTGCCGTGTAATACCGTCTTGCCGTTCGGCAGGACTCATAACGTCCGGCGACACGCCGGGCGAACTTCCATTCACTCCCAAAACAAGTATCGGAACGTATGCGGAAGAAGAAAGTTGCCACGGAGGAGGTTCAGGAAGGCGCAACGATGAGCCTTACTGAACTGAAGAACATGAGCATGTCCGTGCTCATGGAGCTTGCGGAAAAGTACGAGATCGAAAACGCCAGTTCCATGCGGAAGCAGGAACTCATCTTTGCGATGTTGCAGGCTTGTGCGTCCCGGAGCGGTGCCATTTACGGCGACGGGGTGCTGGAAATCCTGCCTGACGGCTACGGTTTTTTGCGTTCCCCACTGTCGAGCTATATGCCCGGCCCGGACGATATTTATGTTTCCCCCTCTCAGATTCGGCGCTTTTATCTGCGCAAGGGTGATGTGGTTTCCGGGCAGATACGGCCTCCCAAGGAAGGGGAGCGTTATTTCGCCTTGCTCAAGGTGAAGGAAATCGGTTTTGAACCCCCGGAAAACGCCCGCCACGTCGTTCTTTTTGATAACCTCACGCCTATTTATCCCGATCGCAAGCTGATTATGGAAAACGGCGAGAAAAATTTGTCCTGCCGGGTCATCGATCTTATGTCGCCCATCGGGCGCGGCCAGCGCGGGGTCATCGTCGCGCCTCCCCGGACCGGTAAAACCATTCTGCTCCAGAGCATCGCGAATTCCATCAACGCGAACCATCCTGAAGTCTATCTCATCGTGCTGCTCATCGATGAACGTCCCGAAGAAGTGACGGATATGGAGCGCACGGTCAAGAATGCCGAAGTCATCAGCTCCACGTTTGACGAACCTCCGCAGCGCCATGTGCAGGTCTGCGAAATGGTGCTCGAAAAAGCCAAGCGCCTTGTCGAACGCAAGCGTGACGTGGTCATCCTGCTCGACTCCATCACCCGCCTTGGCCGCGCGTACAACGCCGTGACGCCTTCGTCCGGCCGCGTGCTTTCCGGTGGTCTGGATGCCAACGCCCTTCAGCGGCCCAAGCGCTTCTTCGGCGCGGCCCGCAACATCGAGGGCGGAGGCAGCCTGACCATCATCGCCACGGCGCTCATCGATACCGGCTCCCGCATGGATGAAGTGATCTTTGAAGAATTCAAAGGCACCGGCAACATGGAAATCTATCTTGATCGCCATCTCGCCGAAAAGCGCGTGTTCCCGGCCATCGACATCAACCGTACCGGAACCCGCAAGGAAGATCTCCTCCTCTCCGACGACGTACTCAAGCGCGTCTGGATCCTCCGCAAGATCCTTGCACCCATGTCTTCCATCGACAGCATGGAATTCCTGCTCGACAAGATGCGCGGCACCAAGTCGAACGAAGAATTCATCAATGCCATGAGCAAATAAGCAAGGGATGGGGAAAAGCTTTTCCAAAAGGGAAGTTTTCTCCAGATTCTTTAGCTGATTCTTCAAAAGAAAAACGCCGTTCCTCCACATGGAGGGACGGCGTTTTTCTATGGGACTCTGTAAGCGTTGTCTGGATGGGTCCGCTATTCCGCGGCTTCCTTCTGGAGGCGGAAAACGAGCTTGTCCATGTTGGCGATGCTGGTGACCTTCCAGCTCTCTCCGGAGGGGCTCATGCCCAGATCAACCTTGTAGTCACGCCCGTTGCCGAAATCATGGATGGTTGCGGGAAGGATGACGTTGCCGTTGACTTTGCGGGATGCGCCGCGTGGACGCAGCTCTTTACGCCCCGTGGAGACGTTGCCGAAAAGCGGTGCGAGCAGGCCTTTGGGTTTTGCGTTGGCTTTGGGTTTTCCGGCGAAAAAGCCGGATTCGATGCCTGAACGGGTGAACGTTCCGGTTTCTTGAACCAGCAACCCTTTGATCTGCTTCGCCATCGACGGGTCCTGCACAGAGGCGACCATCAGGGCGAGCATGGGAGGGAGGCCGGATGTATCGACTTGTCCGGCTTTTTGCAGCGCTGCAATCAGGGCTGAGGAACTTTGGTCGAGCAGGGCGTCCACATCGACGCGCCGCTCAAAGGCCGCCAGATCGCTGGCGTCGATGGCTGTCTGGATTTCCTTCAAGACAGCCTCCGGGGTCTGGCGGGCCAGGGCGGGGACCGTTACGAGCAAGAGCAACGGAAGGAAGAGAAAAAAGCGGAAGCAGCGGGAAATCATTGAGAGGCTCCTGGGTTTGCGGCCGCGGCGTCGAAGTGCCCCGCCAGATCGCGGAATAGGTTTGCGGCCTGTCCGGCAGCCGTGAGTTTTTCCGGGTTGTTGTGCGTGCGCCGATCGATCCATGAGGCGATGAAGAGCAGTGCGTCATCATCCAGATACCGGGCCTCCGGGGTCCGCTTGAGGGCCTGCACGAAAGCGCTCTTGGCCTGTTCGCGGGCGATGACGGCCTGTTGGTACTGCTGGCCCTTGGCGGCCATTTGCTGGCGCAATGTCGAGTATCTGGTCAGCTCGCCGTTGGAGCGGGCTTCATCGGCGGCGAATGTCAATTCGGAGTATTGGGCGTTGGTGTCCACGACACGCTGGGCCGCGGCGCTGAGGTTTTCCATTTGGCGGTTGAAGTCGGGCATGGAGGCAAGCGCCTGCAACGCCCCGGCAACACCACGGAACTGCCGGGCGTACAGCTTGAAGAACTCGCTCCGCTGGGCGGGCGAGAGAGCCTCGCCGCTCGGCAGGGGGGTAGCCGCGCTGCGATTTACGGCTTCCATGAAGCGGTCGACGTACAGCCGATAAATGGCGTCCAGCATACCCGGCGTGAAGAGATGGTTCAGCGCTGCGGTACGTCCTGCGGGCAGATCATCGCCGATCCATGCGAGGCCGGTCATCCCCATTCCATAACGGAGATTTGCTCCCTGCAGGCTTGCGGAAAGCCTTCCGCTCCGGCCCGGGGTCGCTGCGGGGACATAGTGGGAAACGAGCCATGAAGCCAAATCGTCGATAAAGGCGATGCGTACGACTTGATCGTCCTTGCGCCCCGCATCGGGAGGAACCTGTTCTCCGGGGGCCACAGGGCCGCGTACTTCGGCTCCGCCCGGCTGCACCGGCCTCTGTTCCGCAAGCGCCTCGTCCAGTTCAGCGGGCGTTTCGATGGGAGAACGGTATTTGGGCGGCGCTCCGGGCAGGCTGTTTCCCGCGACGGCTCCGACATCTGGAGGAGAAGGCGGTGTCGTTGTCCTGCTCATCAGGTCGGCGGCGAGGTTGATGGCCGATTCTCTCAGGTTTGCCATACGGTTGGAGAATTCTTCCCTTGCCTCCGGATCTCGGGCCAGCCAAAACCAGACCACCACTCCCGCGAGCAGGATAAGAATCAGCAGGGCCAACCCGTGGTGCCCCTTGCGTGACGGTTCCGTTTCGCGGTCATCGTCTTTGTCTGTCCGATAGCGGTTCGGCTTGCTCATGCCACCCTCCAGAGTCTCTTCCCGGATGAAAACGGGCTGTGTACAGGTATCATATTCACTGCAGAATACTCCATTTCATCCGCTCTGTGAAGCTGTAGAGCCGGGGGGGATCCAGCGATTGTGCACGCTTTCTAACTGGTTGGGGCGCGGAGGAGGCTCCGCTGTGAGAGATTCGCAGCGTATGGGAAAGAATCATGCTCTGGGAACTTGACTTCTTAAGAACCAATCCTAAATACTTAACGCTAAGGCTAATGACGCTCGACGCGCGCGGCGCGAACACTTTTTACTCCAAGGGAGCAAGACAATGGGATGCTGCTGCAATAATACGAAAGACGATAAGAATCAGAGCCCTGACTGCATGGCCAGCAAGAGCACGGTTGTCACCACGCCCGAAGGCGAAGATGTCGAAGTCAACTTCAACATGGGAACCGGTGAAGTGACCTATGGGAAGAAGACCGGATGCTGCTCGGACAAGTCCGACGGTACATCTTCCGGCGGTTGCGGTTGTTCAAAGTAAGGGATGAGAGCGGATTGTTTTTGAAACAGTTCAAAGTCGAAAAGCTCCAAGCCAAAAAAGAACGGAGGAAGATTGGTAAGGTGGGTATCCCTTGCACGCTCTTCCTCCGTTTTTTTAGAAACGGCTGATTGATAGTCTGCGTAAGGGGAATTTCCCTTGCGCTTTTTTATTCCACACGGAGCTTTCCAGAAAGAAATATGTCCCCAATGCCTTTGTTGCCCTGACTCCTCATTGTTCCAATAAATACCAATAGGCCCAATGCCATAACACAGGTTCCCATGAGTGGGAAACCCGAGTGGGGGATTCGATAACCGCGAAAGTCGTGGGAGAGGAAGGGGGGAGGTTTGGAGG
>JABLTR010043946.1_pt1 | contig 12155 bp, 7 predicted proteins | sample 7160071 | NCBI WGS metagenome assembly JABLTR01 (sample SAMN14651230, study PRJNA627086) | human gut metagenome | isolation source: feces | host: Homo sapiens
CAGCACCGTCCGCGCCCCGGGGCACAGGGCCTGGATGGCCGCCGCCCCCTGGGGGGACAAAAATGGCTGGAGGCCGCCCAGCGCAGCGGCACCCCATGCCGCCGCGCCAGCGGCCTTCCAAAGTCGTTCCATGTGGGATTACTTGTGGTTCTTCTTGGCGTCCCGGGCTTCCATGGCGGCGATTTCCCGCTGGGCGTCCCGGAGGGAGAGGTTCACCCGGCCCTTCTCGTCGATGTCGGTGACCTTCACCCACACCATGTCGCCGATGTTCACCACGTCCTCCACCCGGTTCACCCGGCGCTCGGAGAGCTTGGAGATGTGGACCATGCCGTCCTTCCCGGGGGCCAGTTCCACGAAGGCGCCGAAGTTCAGGATGCGCACCACCTTGCCGTAGTAGAGCATGCCCACCTCGGGGACGAAGACGATGGTGTCGATCATCTTCTTGGCCGCGTCGCAGCAGGCGGCGTTCTCGGCGGAGATATAGATGGTGCCGTCGTCCTCGATGTCGATCTTGGCGCCGGACTCGGCGGTGATCTTCTGGATCACCTTGCCGCCGGAGCCGATGACCTCCCGGATCTTGTCGGGGTCGATCTTCATGGTGAGCATCTTGGGGGCATACTCGCTGACCTGGGGCCGGGGGGCGGGGATGCAGGGGAGCATGATCTCGTCCAGGATGGCCTTCCGGGCGTCGCCGGTGATGTCCAGGGCCTCCTTGATGATGGCGTGGGAGAGGCCGTCGTTCTTAATGTCCATCTGGATGGCGGTGATGCCGGCCTTGGTGCCGGCCACCTTGAAGTCCATCTCGCCGTGGAAGTCCTCCACCCCCTGGATGTCGATGAAGGTGGTGAAGGAGCCGTCGTCGTCCTGGATCAGGCCGCAGGAGATGCCGGCCACGGGGGCCTTGATGGGCACGCCGGCGTCCATCAGGGCCAGGGTGGAGCCGCAGATGGACCCCTGGGAGGTGGAGCCGTTGGAGGAGACCACCTCAGAGACCACCCGGATGGCGTAGGGGAACTCCTCCACCGAGGGGATCACGGGGTCCAGGGCCCGCTCGGCCAGGGCGCCGTGGCCCTTTTCCCGGCGGTTGACGCTCCGGGCGCCCCGGGCCTCGCCCACGGAGTAGGCGGGGAAGTTGTAGTGGTGCATGTAGCGCTTCTCCTCTTCCTCCCAGATGGTGTCCAGCTTCTGGCAGGCGGAGAGGGTGTTCAGGGTTGCCACGGACAGCACCTGGGTCTGGCCCCGGGTGAAGAGGGCGGAACCGTGGACCCGGGGCAGGACCCCCACCTCGGCGGCCAGGGGACGGATCTCGTTCTTCTGGCGCCCGTCCACCCGGTGGCCCTGGAGGAGCCAGGCCTTGACGATCTTCTTCTGGAACTTATAGGTGATCTCTTCCAGGTACTGGTCCATGTCGGGGTAGTCCTCCAGGAAGAGCTCGTGCCAATGGTCGATGAGGGCGTTCCACCGCTCCTCCCGGACGTTCTTGTCGTCGGTGTCCATGGCGGCCTTGGCCTGGTCCATGGTGGCGGCCACGATCTTGTCGAAGAGCTCCTGGTCGAAGTCGGCGTGGTCGTAGGTCATCTTCTCCCGGCCGATCTCGGCGACAATGCCGTGGATGAAGTCCACCTGGGCGGCGATGGCCTCGTGGGCCTTCACGATGGCCTGGTACATGACGTCGTCGGGGATCTGGTCGGCCCCGGCCTCGATCATGACCACCTTCTCCTTGGAGGCGGCCACGGTGAGGTCCAGCTTGGAGGCATGCTTCTGGGCCTGGTTGGGGTTCAGGACGATTTCGCCGTCCACATAGCCCACCTCCAGGCAGCCGATGGGGCCGCCCCAGGGGATGTTGGACACGGCCAGGCAGGCGGACACGCCCACCATGGCGGCAGCCTCGGGGGAGCAGTCCCGGTCCACGCTCATCACGGTGCAGGTGACCACCACGTCGTTGCGGAAGTCCCCGGGGAAGAGGGGGCGGATGGACCGGTCAATCACCCGGCTGGCCAGGACGGCGGGGAGGGAGGGCTGCCCCTCTCTCCGGAGGAAGGAGCCGGGGATGCGGCCCACGGCGTAGAGCTTCTCCTCAAAGTCGACAGACAGGGGGAAGAAGTCGATGCCGTCCCGGGGACGGGGGGAGGCGGTGACGGCCACCAGGACGGAGGTGTCCCCGTAGCGGACCATGGCAGAGGCGTTGGCCAGCTCGGCCACCTTGCCGAACTCCAGGGAGAAGGGGCGGCCGGCGATCTCGGTCCGGTAGATGTGGTTGTTGAATTGCTTATGGGTGATAATGGTTGACATAGGTGCAGACTCCTTTCATGGACAATGGATTGGGAATGGGTGGGGAGAGCCTGCTGCCTGATTTAGCACTTGAAGGCGTGTCCGACCCTGGGGCAGGGACGCCTCGGGCACAGCTTCAAACGCTAAACAAGGGCGGCGCTCTCCGGGAGAGTTTGGGAGTGTAAAAGAGGGGCGGTGCGGTTGGTCCACACCGCCCCCTTCCAGCGCGGAGCCGTCGCGAGCAGCGGGCTAAGACCGGCGCGCAGGCGGAAGCCCAAGGAGGGCCCCCAAGGGGCCCGGATGGGTTTCGCCGGAGTCGGAGGGCTTAGAACCGCGTCGCGAGCAGGCGCAGCGTGACGTCACGTCACGGGTCTGCAAAACGGCAATTATTTACGGATGCCCAGCTTGGCGATGATGGCACGATACCGCTCGATGTCCTTCTTGGCCAGGTAGTCCAGCATCTTGCGGCGCTTACCGACCATCTTCAGCAGGCCTCGGCGGCTGTGGTTGTCGTGGATGTGGACCTTCAGGTGCTCGGTGAGCTCCTGAATCCGGGCGGTGAGGATGGCGATCTGGACCTCGGGGGAGCCGGTGTCCGTGGGATGGGTGCGGTTGGCCTCGATGACGGCCGTCTTTTCGTCCTTACGAATCATGGGATAGTTCCACCTTTCTAAACGTTGCCTCTGACTGAGTGACGGGCGGGTGTGACCCTGGGTACAGGCGATGGTCCCGGGACTAAGTCAGGGTTGTCTGCGTGCTGTTTACACGTATCCTGTAGTATACCACCGGCAAGGGGGAAAGTAAAGGAGAATTTTCCCCCAAAACCTCGGGGGACGGGGGGCGGTTTCTTGCCGGTTCCGCCGGAAGGGCGGGGATGCGCCCCGCCCTTTGTGCCCCCTTGCCCTTCCGCCCCATTCTGCTATAATGAAAGGCAGAGAGACCCCAAGAAGAGACCCTAGACACAGAAAGGAGAGCCCTATGAAGAAACGGATGCTTCGCCTGACCCTCACCCTCTGTCTCGCCCTGTCCCTGCTGACCGGGACCGCCTCTGCCGCCGCCACCCCCACCTTTGCCGATGTCCAAGAGGGGGACTGGTACGTGGAGGACGTGGCCTATGTCTACGAGCACGGCCTCATGGACGGCACCGCAGCCTACACATTCTCCCCCAACGGCAAAGCCACCCGGGCCATGGTGATCACCATCCTCTACCGCCTGGCGGGCCAGCCCGCTTCCAGCGGGGACAGCCCCTTCCAGGACGTCCGCCCCTCCGACTGGTTTTCCCCTGCGGTGGCGTGGGCAGTCACCCACGGCATTGCCAACGGCACCAGCGCGACGGCCTTCTCCCCCAACGCCATCATCACCCGGGAGCAGCTGGCCGCCTTCCTCTACCGCTACGCCGGCGCCCAAGGGTGGGACACCTCCGCCCGGGTCAACCTGAACCAGTTCCAGGACCAACGGCTCATCTCCTCTTATGCCCGGACCGCCCTGTCCTGGGCCTGCGGGGAGGGCCTGCTCACCGGCAGCCTTGAGAATGGCAAAGTGTACCTCTCCCCCACCGTCATTGCGCCCCGCAACCAACTGGCCGCCGTGCTCCACCGGTTCTGCCAGCAGGTCGCCCCTACGCCGCCCCCCGCCACCGGCGACATCTTTGTGGTTGCCCCCGATGCCGAGGCCATCTTTGACCAGATGCCCAAGGACTTCGTCTTCACCTCGGGGGCAGGGGGATGGGCCACCCAGCTGACCATCCACCCCGACGGCATCTTTGACGGCACCTACTATGACAGCAACCTGGGAGACACCGGCCCAGGCTATCCCAACGGCACGGTGTACTACTGCGTGTTCAAGGGGAGCTGGAAAGACGTCACCCAGACCAACCCCTGGGAGTACCGCATGTACCTGGAGAGCCTCTCCTACACCGCCCCCTCGGGTGTAACCACCATCCAGAACGGCACCCGGTACATCGCCGCCGAAGTGCCTCCCTATGGGCTGAACAACCCCAAGGAGTTCCGCCTCTACCTCCCTGGCCGCCCCACCGGGGACCTGCCTGGGGCCTATCTGGACTGGGCCCGCATAGCCAGCGGTTGGACCACCCTTCCCTCCGTGCTGCCCACCTGGGGACTGTATAATGTAGGCGGCCAGCAAGGGTATGTGGAAGACCTCTGGTAACAGAGCGCGCCCTGGGAGGAACCCCCTCCTCCGCCACCTACCGGAACAATCTGGCCACCCTGTTTGACCAGACCCGGGGGGAAGCCCTCTGGGAAACCCAGGGCCTCTCCTACCAGGAAATCCTGGTGCAGCTGGCCCAATAACCCCCCGATTCCACCAGAAATCTGCACAAAATCCCAGCCTGTGACTTTTCACAGGCTGGGATTTCTGGTATCATAGGGAACATATTTGGAACCCCAAAAGAAAGGAGCCCTTCCATGAAGAAACGTCTGCTCAGCCTGGCACTGGCCCTGTGCCTGGTCTGTTCCCTCCTCCCCGGCACCGCCCTGGCCGCGGGGGAAAACCCCTTCACCGACGTGCCCGCCAGCCATTGGGCCCACGACGACATCACCTACGTCTATGAGAACGACCTGATGAACGGCACCGACGGCAGCCTCTTCTCCCCTGAGAGCACCACCACCCGGGCGCAGGTGGTCACCGTCCTCTACCGGCTGGCCGGCCAGCCCGCCGCCGACTGGGCCAACCCCTTCTGGGACGTGCCCGCCTCGGCCTGGTTCCATGACGCGGTCACCTGGGCCTGGGAGAACGACATCACCGGCGGCGTCTCCTCCACCCACTTCGGGGCAGGCAATGCCGTCACCCGGGAGCAGCTGGCCACCTTCCTCTACCGCTACGCCCAGGACCAGGGGTATGACACCTCCGCCCGGGCAGACCTGTCCGGCTACAGCGACGCCGGGTTGGTGAGCTCCTACGCCACCGAGGCCCTGTCCTGGGCCAACGCCACAGGGCTCATCACCGGCACCACCGGCACCACCCTCAGCCCCCAGGGCTCCGCCACCCGGGCCCAGGTGGCCACCATCCTCAGCCGGTTCTGCCAGGACGTGATCCCCGGGGGGTATGTGAGCCCCGCCCACATGATCCGCAACCTGGAAGACTCCACCCTGTCCAAGAAGGACACCCTGGTGGCCATGGCCGAAGTCCTGCTGGACGACGGCTTCGCCCCCGCCTTTGTGGCCGGGATCCTGGGGAACATCCTGGTGGAGGGGGACTGCGGCCGGTTTGAGAGTTCGGCCTACATCTCCAACCCCGACGCAGAGCCCGACTACCTGGTCTACATGGACGAGAACTACGACTACCGGGAGAAGTACTCCTACAAGCTCATCTATGAGGGCATCTCCCTCCAGGAGGTCTACAACATGATCCTGGAGCTGGGCCCCGAAGGGGCCAACGGCCGGGGGAGCTGCTTCGGCCTGGGCTGCCTGCAGTGGACCTCCTACGAGCGCATCAAGCGCCTGGTGGAGAACTACATTGAGGCAGCCGACGGCGCCGACACCATCACCCTGGCCCAGGTCCAGGAGGCGGAAGGCATGACCGTGAGCTATGAGCTCAACAACACCTACCGCTCCGTCTACACCACCTGGCAGAGTGAGAACGCCGACCAGAACACCACCGAGGCGGCCTTCGCCGCCGGGGTCATCGTCTGCGTGCGCTACGGGGTGCCCGTGGGGTACAACACCGAGGAGGTCCAGAACACCCGGGGTGCCCTGGCTGAGGCGGTGTATAATGTGATGATGGGAAACTCTTGAAATTTGGGACCCGCTGACGCTGGGCTCCCAAATTTGAACAGCAGCCGCTGCGCGCGCCCTAGCGGGCACACTGGCGGCTGAGCGGAATAAAACCCCTGGCAGAGCCAGGGGTTTTATCTTTGGATTGGGTTGCCCCCTTGGGGGCAGGGAAAGGGAACCGCTGGAAAAAACGTTGGCTTTATGGTATCCTATTTACAAACGACCCGTTCCGGGAGGGTATTGCTATGAAACCCATAGAACAGAAAACCGCCGCCAAACAGTTCGCCGCCTACTGGGCCACCCGAGGAGACGAAAAACAGGACACCCAGAGCTTCTGGCTGTCCCTGCTGCGAACCGTCTATGGCGTGGAGAACCCCGCCCAGTTCATCCAGTTCGAGGTTCCCGTCAAGCTGGACCACGTCAGCTACATCGACGGATTCATCCCCGCCACCCGGGTGCTCATCGAGCAGAAGAGCACGGATGTCAACCTGCGGCGGGGGTACAAGCAGTCAGACGGCTCGATGCTCACCCCCTACCAGCAGGCCCGCCGTTACGCCGCTTACCTGCCCCACAACCAGAACCCCCGGTGGATCGTGGTCTGCAACTTCCAGCAGTTCCAGATCCACGACATGAACCGCCCCAATGATGAGCCAGAAACCGTCCTCCTGGCCGACCTGGAAAAGGAATTCCATCGCCTTCAGTTCCTGGTGGACACGGGAAGCACGTTGGTGAAAAAGGAGATGGAGGTCTCCCTCCAGGCCGGGGAGATCGTGGGGGTGCTGTACGACGCCCTGTTGAAGCAATACAAGGACCCAGAGAGCCCCGAAACCCTGAAAAGCCTCAACGCCCTCTGCGTCCGGCTGGTGTTCTGCCTGTACGCGGAGGACGCCGGCGTTTTCGGCGGTCACGGCATGTTCCAGCGGTACCTGCAAAACCACACCGGCAACGCCCGCCGGGCCCTCATCGACCTCTTCCGCGTCCTGGACACCCAGCCAGAGGACCGGGACCCCTACATCGACGAGGACCTGGCCGCCTTTCCCTACGTCAACGGCGGGCTGTTCGCCGACGAGGACGTGGTCATCCCCCGGCTGGACGAGAACATCGTGGACCTGATCCTCCACCGGGCCAGCGAGGACTTTGACTGGTCGGTGATCAGCCCCACCATCTTCGGGGCCGTCTTTGAGAGCACCCTGAACCAGGAGACCCGGCGCTCCGGCGGGATGCACTACACCTCCATCGAGAACATCCACAAGGTCATCGACCCCCTGTTCTTGGACGACCTCCGGGCCGAGCTGGACGCCATCAAGGCCATCCCTGTGGACAAGACCCGGGACAAGCAGCTGCGGCAGTTCCAGACCAAGCTGGCGGGGCTCACCTTCCTGGACCCCGCCTGCGGCTCAGGGAACTTTCTGACGGAGACCTACCTCTCCCTGCGCAGGTTGGAGAACGAGGTCATCGACGCCCTGCTGTACGGCCAGGTCATCCTGGGCCAGGTCACCAACCCCATCCAGGTCTCCATTGGCCAGTTCTACGGCATCGAGATCAACGACTTCGCCGTCACCGTGGCCAAGACCGCCCTGTGGATCGCCGAGAGCCAGATGATGCAGGAGACGGAAAAGCTGGTGCGCCATACCCTGGACTTCCTCCCCCTGCGGTCCTACGCCAACATCGTGGAGGGCAACGCCCTGCGGATGGATTGGGAAAGCGTGGTGCCGAAGAGCAGGCTGAACTATATCATGGGGAATCCGCCGTTTGTGGGACATCAGTGGCGGACGAAAGAGCAAGCAGCCGACCTTGAAAATGTGTGTAAGGGCATGCCGAAGTGTGGTAAATTGGACTATGTTTGTGGATGGTATGTAAAAGCTGCGGATTATATGCAGAAAACGCAGGTCCACGCCGCTTTTGTATCTACCAATTCAATTTCACAGGGCGAGTCTGTTGGAATCTTGTGGAAGCCGTTATTTGCAGAGAAACATCTGACGATAGAATTTGCGTACAGTTCTTTTGCCTGGACCAGTGAGGCAAAAGATACTGCTACAGTACACTGTGTAATAGTGGGGTTTACCTGTGGCACAGCGCAGAATATGTGTTATTTGTATGAAAGTAACCGGTGTCGCACAGTGGAGCATATTAACGGCTACCTCGTTGATGCCCCAAATGTTTTTATCCAATCACGCGGGAAACCTTTAACTGTTGGCCTGCCAATTATGAGCAAGGGGAGTCAACCAACAGACGGCGGACATCTAATCCTTTCTGAAAGTGAACGGGCTGAAATTGTTGCAGCTTACCCAAATGCAAGCTCGTTTATTAAACCCTTTGTCGGGTCGAGAGATTTGCTAAACAATGATAGGCGGTATTGCCTGTGGCTAAAAGGCGTTTCCCCCAGCAGCTATCGATCCATTCCCCCTATTGTGGAACGACTAAGGCTTGTTGCGAGAAGCAGAGCAGATAGTCCCACAGCATCTGTTAGGCGCGACGCGGAAACTCCTATGCTCTTTACGCAGATTAGACAGCCTGATACGAATTATCTTGCCGTTCCAGAGGTTTCGTCCGAAAATCGCCGTTACATTCCCATTGCTTTTCTAACACCTAATATTATCGGAAGCAATAAGTTATATATGGTTCCAGATGCAACAATGTACATGTTCGGCATTCTAATTTCGAATGTTCATATGGCTTGGATGAGAGCCGTCGCAGGTAGACTTGAAATGCGTTATAGCTATTCCCCGGCAGTCTACAACAACTTCCCCTGGCCCACCCCCACCGACGAGCAAAAGGCCAAGATCGAACAGACCGCCCAGGCCATTCTGGACGCCCGAGACCTGTACCCGGATGCCAGTCTGGCCGACCTCTATGACCCCGCCACCATGCCGCCGGAACTGGTCAAGGCCCACCAGCAGAACGACAAAGCCGTGATGCGGGCCTATGGCTTCGACATCAAGACCACCACCGAGAGCAGCTGCGTGGCGGAGCTGATGCGGAGGTATCAGGGGTTGATGGAGGAGGCATAATGGATATTCCAAAGCTGTACAAGTATCGTTATTTCAATGAATCGCCGGTTTCCAGAAATGGATTGCCAAACGGTGAGAAAATTCCTCAATGGCAGCAAGTCCTATATGACGGCTTAATATTTCCGGCCTCACCAGAGACTTTTAACGACCCATATGATTGCGATTTTGTATTGTCAGATGATTTCTTAAATAGCAGGACAGCAAGGAAAATATTGGCGGACACGCTTGCTCAACGGTGCCCAATTACAAAAAACGAGAGGGACGAATTACTCAATACAGACAATGTAGAAAAAACATTAAAATCCATTCTTTGGCACTATTTTCGAATCAGAAATAGCGGGTTTGCTCAAAGGATGTTAAACGATCTTTATATAACATTAAAACAGGCCCGAGATTCTTTGAGAGTAGCTTGTTTTTCAGAAACCAATCGTTCGATTTTAATGTGGAGCCATTACGCCCACAATCACCAAGGCTTCTGCATTGAATATGATTTTAGTCAACTTGAATATAAGCAACACTTGAAACCTGTTCGCTATGTAAGCGAGCGGCATTATATTCCTGGTGATTTTGCGGACCATATATCCCCCAATGCTGGAAACGCAATTTATGAAGCAGCTTTATACAAATCAGCAGAATGGAGTTACGAAAAAGAATGGCGTCTTGTAATGTCAAAAATAGACCTAACCCATCCAGAATACAGTGAGCGTATACCAGTTATGGCAGTAAATGCGTTCATTCGCGCCGTATATTTAGGAGTCAAAGCTAGCAAAGATTTTGAGAAGGCCATCTGTACACACTATAAAGAAACACCCGTTAAAATCTATCGTATGAAGTTGAGTGCAAGCAACTATTCCTTGCAAGCGGAACAAATTCAGTGAGAACAATGTCATACATGAAGTGAAGTCTCAACCGTATTCATTGATGCCAGAACGCATACAACAGAAGATCCCGCCCTTCCAGCAGGGCGGGATCTTTCATCTATTATCTATTCTTCTCACAAATTCTGATACTTCTTATTCCCCTTCAGCGCCTTCATGCGGATCTCGTGGTTCAAAATCCGCTTCCGCAGGCGGAGGGTCTTGGGGGTGACTTCCAGCAGCTCGTCGTCGGCCAAAAACTCCAGGCACTGCTCCAGGCTCAGGTTCCGGGGGGGCACCAGGCGGAGGGCCTCGTCGGAACCGGAGGCCCGCATGTTGGTCAGCTGCTTTTTCCGGCAGACGTTCACGGTAATGTCCTCGCTCTTGGGGGTCTCCCCCACCACCATGCCGCCGTAGACGGGGATGCCGGGGCCGATGAACAGGGCGCCCCGCTCCTGGGCGGCCCACAGGCCGTAGGTCACCGACTCCCCGTTCTCGAAGGCGATGAGGCTGCCGGTGTTCCGGCGGCTGAGCTCCCCCTTGAAGGGGGCGTAGGAGTCAAAGACCGAGGCCATGATCCCCTCCCCCCGGGTGTCGGTGAGGAACTCGTTGCGGTAGCCGAAGAGGCCCCGGGCGGGGACCAGGAACTCCAGCTTCATCCGGGTGCCCACGGGGGTCATCTCCAGGAGGTCCCCCTTCCGAGAACCCAGCTTCTCGATGACCGCCCCCACGGCGTCGGCGGGGACGTCGGCCACCAGGCGCTCCATGGGCTCGCACTTCACCCCGTCGATCTCCTGGTAGAGGACCCGAGGGGGGGAGACCTGGAACTCATACCCCTCCCGGCGCATGGTCTCGATGAGGATGGACAGGTGCATCTCCCCCCGGCCGGCCACGTTGAAGGCCTCGGTGGTGTCGGTGTCGCTGACCCGCAGGGAGACGTCCTTCAGGGTCTCCCGCATGAGCCGGTCCCGGAGGTTCCGGGAGGTGACGTACTTCCCCTCCCGCCCGGCGAAGGGGGAGTCGTTGACGGAAAACGTCATCTCCATGGTGGGAGCGGAGATCTTCACGAAGGGCAGGGCCTCGGCGTGGCCGGCGGCGCAGATGGTGTCCCCGATGGTGATGTCCCCGATGCCGGACATGGCGATGATGTTCCCGGCGGCGGCCTCGGTGACGGGGACCCGGGCCAGGCCCTCGAACTGGTACAGGCTCACCGCCTTGGCCTTGCGGCTTTGCTCCGGGTCGTGGTAGTTGCAGACGGTGATCTCCTGGTTCTGCTGGATGGTGCCCCGCTCGATGCGGCCGATGGCGATGCGGCCCACGAACTCGTTGTAGTCGATGGAGGACACCAGCATCTGGAAGGGCTGGCTGTCGTCGGCCTCCGGGGCGGGGATGTAGCTGAGGATGGTCTCGAACAGGGGTTTCAGATCGGTGCCCAGCACGTCGGGGTCGTCGGAGCAGATCCCCTGCCGGGCCGAGCAGAAGAGCATGGGGGAGTCCAGCTGCTCGTCGGTGGCGTCCAGGTCCAGGAGGAGCTCCAGCACCTCGTCCATGACCTCGTGGATGCGCTGGTCGGGCCGGTCGATCTTGTTAATGACCACGATGACCCGGTGGCCCAGGTCCAGGGCCCGGGAGAGGACGAAGCGGGTCTGGGGCATGGGCCCCTCGGCGGCGTCCACCAGAAGGATGACGCCGTTGACCATCTTCAAGATCCGCTCCACCTCCCCGCCGAAGTCGGCGTGGCCGGGGGTGTCCACGATGTTGATCTTCACGTCCCCGTACTGGATGGCGGTGTTCTTGGCCAGGATGGTGATGCCCCGCTCCCGCTCCAGGTCGCCGGAGTCCATCACCCGGTCCTGGACCTCCTGGTTGGCCCGGAAGGCGCCGCCCTGTTTCAGCATCTCGTCGACGAGGGTGGTTTTGCCGTGGTCGACGTGGGCGATGATGGCGACGTTGCGTAAGTGTTCATTCTGCATAGTATATTCTTCCTCTCTTGGCAAAACCACCGGGGCCCCGCACAGCGGGGCGCGCCAGGTGGCGCGTACAAACAATTTCCGCAGGAAATTTTTGGCGCAAGGCGGAATTCATTTCCGCCGCGCAAGTCCAATCCATTCGGGGGTCCCCCCGCAGGGCAAAGCCCTGTGGGGGCGTCATTCTGCATAGTTTTGCACCTCAGTTGCGCTTGCGTAAAATTCCTGATTTTCAACGGTTTCCTATTATACTATTGAATATAGAGGTTTGCAAGTTGATTTTTTTGGGGGGCGGTACTGCGTACCCTGCGGGTGGGC
>JABLTR010053082.1_pt1 | contig 12137 bp, 9 predicted proteins | sample 7160071 | NCBI WGS metagenome assembly JABLTR01 (sample SAMN14651230, study PRJNA627086) | human gut metagenome | isolation source: feces | host: Homo sapiens
CGGCTGGGGGGCGCGCTGTTCGTGCGGCTCTTCACCACGGAGCCGGCGCTGGCGGCGGAGGCCCTGGACGCCATCCACATCTGCACCCTGGCCCTGATCCCCCTGGGGCTGCAGTACGCCATTGTGGACGGGTTCACCGGCATGGGGAAGGTGCAGCTGGCCCTGCCCCTGTCCGCCTTCCGGAAGGCGGTGTACTTCATCGCCCTGTTCGCCCTGCCGGCGGCCTTCGGCGCCCGGGCCACCTTTTACGCCGAGCCCATCTCCGACATTCTGGGTCCCATCGTCAGCATCGCCGTGTATGCGCTGGCCATCCGCCGGATCCTGAATTTCCCGCCCTCCCCGCCCGCCGGGGAGGGGAAGGCCCCTCTGCCCTCCTGACAGCGGACAAACAGCGGCACAGCCGAAAGGCTGTGCCGCTGTGCGCTTACTTGCCGTCCTCCCGGCGGTCGCCCAGCTTCCGCAGGGATTCCAGCGCCTCGGAAAAGGCCTTGGCGGTGGCGGAGGGATTGCCCCGCAGGATCCGCAGGGACTGACGGTACCGCCTGGCCGTGCGGGCGCGGATGGCGGCCTCCCGGTCCCGGAGCTGCTCCAGCAGCTGCTGGACCTCCGCCATACGGGCTTCCAGGGCCTCTCCGGTCAGGTCCCTGGCTGTCTCCAGGCGGTCCCGGTAGGCTTCCAGGGCCTCCCGGATATTGTCCAGGGCCTTCAGCTTGGCAGTGGTCCGGCGGCGGAGGGACTCCTCCAACAGCAGCTGGCGCCGCCGGGCCCGCTTGATGCGGGCATCCCGGAGCTGCTGGAGCGTATCCTCCCAGCGCTCCTGCCGCAACAGCCGCTCCACCTCCGTCTTCTCCCGGAAGCGGCGCAGGTCCTCCTCCGCAAAGGCGGAGATCACCTCTGCCCGCTTGGCAAGGCGGCGCAGGTCCTCGTTTTCCTCGGTGAGCCGGGTGAGGACCTCCCGCAGGTCCATGGCGGCCTGGAAGGACCGGACGGTGTCTGCGGTGAAATAGACCGTCAGCACACAGGCCAGGGCGTCCGCCAGGAAGGCGGGCAGCCGCAGCACCAGATCCTCAAGGGGCGGGTGGAGGACCTTTACCAGCAGGACGGAGAAGGCCCCCCAGGCCAGAGAGCAGGTGAGGCAGATGTGGCCGTTCAGGTTGAAGGCCTTGCCGGAGTAGTCCCAGTACCGGACCTTGAACAGGGCCTCCATGGCGGCGCCGGTGACATACTCCAGCGCCGTGGCGGCCAGCATCCCCAGCAGAAAGATGAGGGGCAGGCTGCCCCGCACCGGCAGAGTGGCCCACAGGATGATGACGGCGCCGAAGCCGTAGATGGGCAGCAACGGGCCGTGGAGGAAGCCCCGGTTCACCCACCGGCGCTGCCTGGCGGAGACGTAGCAGGACTCCCACACCCAGCCGAGGAAGCAGTAGAGAAAAAAGAACAGCAGCCACTGGCCCAGGGTATAGACGTACATGAAACCTCCTTGTGAGAAAGAGCCGCCGCCCGCCGGCGATGCACCGGCAGGGCGGCGGAGGATCAGTGTTCAGCTCCGGCCTCGGCAGGCTCCGGCTCCTTTGCGGCCACAGCCACCCGGACCTCCAGCACCCGGCGGTGGTCCACACGGGTGACGGTGACGTCCAGGCCCTCCGCCTGGAACCGGTCCCCTGCCTGGGGCAGGCGGCCCAGCTGGTCGATGACCCAGCCGGAGACGGTGCTGGCGTCGCAGTCCCCCTTGATGGAGAACAGATCGTACAGATCGGTGAGATCCGCCCCGGCGGACACCAGGAAGCTGCCGTCCGCCTGCTTGCGGAAGGACTCCACCACCTCGTCGTGCTCATCCCAGATCTCGCCCACCAGCTCCTCCAGGATGTCCTCCATGGTCAGCAGGCCCTCTGTGCCGCCGTACTCGTCCACCACGATGGCCATGTGGGTCTTTTTCTTCTGCAGCGTCCGCAGAAGCGCGCCCAGCTCGGCGTTGGCGGTGGTGTAGTGGACCGGCGTGATACAGCCGGAGATGCTGTCCTGCCCCCGGTAGCGGGCGGCGTTGAAGTCCTTCTCATGGATCACGCCCACGATGTCGTCCACGTCCTTGTGGTACACCGGCAGGCGGGAATAGCCGCTCTCCGCGAAGGTGGCGGCGATCTCCTCCATGGTGGCGGAGTCCTCCACCGCCACGATGTCCACCCGGGGCGTCAGGATGTCCCCAGCCTCCAGATCGCCGAACTCGATGGCGGAGCGGATCAGCTGGCTCTCATGCTGGTCCAGGCCGCCCTCGTTCTCCGCCTCGGAGACCATGGTGATCAGCTCCTCCTCCGTGATGCCCGGGTCCTCCGAGGGACGGAAGATCATGTTCAGCAGCCGCTTCCACTGGGAGAACAGGAAGTTCAGGGGCCGCAGGACCAGCAGGAACACCCGCAGGATGGGGGCGGAGAACATGGCGAAGCCCTCGGCGTGCTCCTTGGCCAGGCTCTTGGGGGAGATCTCGCCGAAGATCAGCACCACCAGCGTCAGCACCACCGTGGAGATGGTGGGGCCGTAAGCCTCGTACAGCTTGGTGAACAGCACCGTGCCCACAGTGGAGGCGGTGATGTTCACGATGTTGTTGCCGATGAGAATGGTGGAGATCAGCCGGTCATAGTCCTCCGCCAGGTCCATGGCCAGCAGGGCCCGGCGGTCGCCGGACTCCGCCCGGCTCTTCATCCGGATCTTGTTCATGCAGGAAAAGGCGGTCTCCGTGGCGGAGAAATAGGCCGACATCGTCACCAGCAGGACGATGGCTACGATCATTGATATACTGGAACTGTCCATGGGAAACATCATCACTCCTCAAAAATATGAAACACGGAAGGGGCCGGAGAACGCAAAAAGGGCAGTCTTACCCCTGCGGGGGCAGACTGTCCTGACAGACACACCGATATGTATGGGCGGGCAACGGAGGTTCGTCCACGCGGTTTCACAGATCCTTCCTGGCCGGCAGGCCAACTTACTTATCTGCTAATATACCATAAAAATTGCACGAGTGCAACACTCATTTTCGCATCTCAGGATGCCAGGGCAGAGATCCGGGAGATCAGCGGCAGCCTGCGATTGTACAGATTCACGAACCGGCCCACCGCCAGGGCGGAGAGGATGGTCCCCGCCCCCAGCCCCTGGAGCCTGTGGAAGAACAGCAGGGACAGCACCAGGGCCGTGGAGACCAACGCGGCGTCAAAGCCCACCTTCACATTGCCGAAGCGCCAGCCGGTGACGGCGGCGATGGCCTGGACGATGCCCTCGCCGGGGACCATCAGCACCCGGGGAGCCACCTCGACACTGATGCCGAAGGCCAGCACCGCACACCCCAGGACCAGCACCAGCACCGCCATGGGAAGAGAGGAGATCTCCAGCCAGGAGAGCAGCCCCATGCTCACGTCGATAAAGGCGCTGAACACCGCGTTCACGGCGACCTGGAGCAGCTGGATGGGCTGGAAATCCCGCCGCAGCAGCAGGACCTGTCCCAGGATGAAGAACAGATTCATGGCAAAGGTGAACTGCCCCAGCGTCACCGGGAAACGGAAGCTGAGCACATAGGGCAGGCTGGAGATGGGAGAGGTCCCCAGAGCGGCCCGGGTGATCAGCGCCACGCCGAAGGAGTTGATCAGCACGCCGGCCAGGAACCAGAGGTACCGGGGGAGATATGTCTTGAGAGACCGCATATGCGGGGCCCTTCCTTTCTTTGAAAATGTGAGTCCGGTCAGCCGGAGGCCCGGATGGCCGCCACCGCCTCCGCCGTGGAGCGGGCGGGAAAGAGCTCATAGCTGACAAAGCCAGTGTAGCCGGCCTGCTCCAGTGCCTGATATACCCGGGGGAAGGCGATCTCCCCGGTGCCGGGCTCGTGGCGGCCGGGGGCGTCCGCCGCGTGGACGTGGCCGAAGGTGTCGGCATACTGCCGGATGGTGTCGCAGAGGTGCCCCTCGCTCAGCTGCATGTGGTAGAGGTCGAACAGCACCCGCAGCCGGGGGGAGCCCACCAGCCGCACCAGCTCCGCCGCGGTCCGGGTATCCCGCAGGAAGTTGCCCGGATGGTCCGTGGTGACGTTCAGGGGCTCCAGGTACAGGTCGACGCCCGCCTGCTCCGCCAGGGCGGCGGAGGCCCGCAGACCGTCGTACAGCGCGCAGAGCTTCACGGTGTGGGAGAGGTCGTCCCGGGGGTCCAGCACACCGCCGTCCGGCCCCAGGCCGTTGGAGTGGATGGTGACGCCGGGGACGCCCAGGAGGCGGGCGGCCGCCAGTGAGCGGCGGAGGTACCCGAGATACGCCTCCCGCCGGTCCGGGTCGATGAGGGAGACGGGGCCGTCCCCGTCGCAGCAGCAGATGGAGATGCCCGCCCGGTCCGCCGCGGCCCGCACTGCCGCCAGATCCCGGTCCTCCCAGCTCCAGAGCTCCACGGCGTCAAAGCCGTCGTCCCTGGCCGCCTGAAAGCGGTCCGGGAGCGGCAGCTCCTGGTACATCGTATCCAGATGGGCAGCGCGCCGCAGGGCCATCCGATCCCCTCCTGACAAAATAAGACATCCCGCCCCGCCGGGGCAGAATGTCAGATGGGCGGATCTGTATTCCGGATTTGGAAGGGGCCGCGCCAGCGGCCCGGCGGCGGATCCCCCCTGACATGTGCGCCGGTCCGGCGCCGGAACAGCAGAAAACTGCCGGCCCTCCTGCCGCGGAAGGGCTGTGTGATACATTTACTTTACAACTTTTCCCCGGCCCCGTCAACGGAAAAACCCACAAAAAAGTCCGGCGCATCCGCGCCGGACTTTTGCAGGGCTGTTACATGAGGGTGTAGAGGATCTTGGCCATCTGGCCCCGGGTGATGTTGGAGCCGGGCTTGAAGGTGCCGTCGGCATAGCCGCTGATGACCCCCTGGGCCGCCATGGTCTGGATATAGAAGGTGGCGTAGGAGGGGATGGAGGCCGCGTCGGAGAAGGTCAGCTCCACGGTGGCGTAGCCCTTGTCCTGGGTCCGGCCGATCATGGCGGCGGCCTGGGCACGGGTCAGGGACCCGCCGGGATTGAAGTACAGCTTTCCGTCACTGCCGGTGGTGCCGCTGATGATACCCTCCGTGTACAGGGCCTTCACCGCCGTCAGGGCGTAGCTGCCGATGGAGGCGGTGTCCGCAAAGGGCAGCGTCACGCTCTCATACTGGCCGCCGTCCAGCCCCAGATAGCGGAACAGCATCACGGCGAACTGCTGGCGGGAGATGTTGTCGTTGGGCCGGAAGGTGCCGTCGTCATAGCCGGTGGTGATGCCGGCGCTGTACAGGAAGTCCACATAGGAGGCCGCCCAGTAGTCCTGGGTGTCCGTAAAGGAGGGGACCCAGTCGGCGCTGGTGGGCACGTCGTAGGAGGCCCGGCCGATGTTGCCGGAGGCGTCCCTGGCAGTGACCGTGATGCGGTGAGGCCGTCCGTCGGAGATCAGGGTGGTGCTGAGGGCGCCGGTGTCAGAGTCGTAGGTGAAGGTCTGGTCCGCCCCGTCCCAGGTGACGGAGATGCTGGACTGGGGCAGGATGCCGTCCACGGCGTCGGCGACGGTGGCCGTCAGCGTGTCGCCGCCGGCGGTCAGCGTGATCTCCGGCACGGCGGTGTCCGGCGTGCCGGACGCGGTGGCGGTGATCTGGTCGATGTAGATGGTGCCGGTGCCGGCTCCGAGTCCGGAGGGGGCGCTGATCTGCAGACCCTGGATCTCAAACTGACCGGCGGGAATGGAAATGGTCACCTGCTTCCAGCCGGTGAAGTCCAGCAGAATACCGCCGGTAGTCAGGGTGCTGGTGCCGTCGCTGTACAGCAGGTCCAGCTGGTTGCCGGAGCCGTCGCCGCAGACCCACAGGTGCAGAGCGGTGTAGGTGCCGGTATCGATGCTGGTGCTCTTGGAGGCGTTCCACTGGGAGGCACCGGTCTCTGTCAGGGTGTAGTCCACCTTGGCAGAGCCGCTGCCCATCCGCACCGTGTCGGCGCTGTGGTTCAGGCTGAAGTCCATGTTGCTGCCGGTGCCCCGGAAGATGGTGGTGGAGCCCTCGAAGTCCTCCACCGCCATGACGCCGCCGGAGGACACCGTGCCGGAGACCGTGACGGGGATGGAGATCCGCTGCCCGCCGGCGGACACGGTGATGGTGCCGGTGCCGGGGGCGGAGGCGGTGAACTTCCCGGTCTCATCGATGGTGCCGATGCTGCCGGACACCTCCCAGGTGAAGGCCTCGGCGTCCGCCTTCAGGGAGATGTGGTTCCAGGCGGCGGTGGCGGTGAGCTGGGTGGATGCGCCCAGAGTGGTGTTCAGGGAGGTGACCACGGTGCCGCTGGCGTTCCGGATGGCGATGTCCGTGGGATCGGCAATGGCGTAGACGGTGGTGGAGCCCTCTCTGCGGCCGCTGGAGGCGGTGACGGTGATCTCGCCGCCCTCTCTGGGGGTGGTGAGGATGTTGCCGTCCAGTTCACCGTCGGAGGCGTCCAGGTCGTAGTCCTCGTCCTCCATGGGGATGAAGTTGGTGTCCACGGCGGCGGCGGAGATCTCCACCTTGCTGCCGGCCAGGACGTAGGCGTTGTCCGCCTGGACGTAGAAGTGGTCCAGACGGCCGGTGGGCTCATTGCTGGCCACCAGGAACAGGTGGTTGGTCACCGCCCGCTCGCTGCCGTCGGAGGGGCGGTTGATGGTGGCGGCGGTGGTGTCGTCGGGCTGGGTGACCGTAATGGTGGTGGAGCCGCCGCCGTCCAGGCCGATGGCGGCCACGCAGCCCAGCTCGATCATCCGCTGGGCCACCTGGCTCAGGCTGGCGCCGATGGAGTGGCCGGACCGGCGGCCGTCGATGGTATAGAACACCACGGTGCCGTCAGCTGTCACACCCACCGCCGTGCGGGGGTTCACCCCGGAGGGCAGACCGGAGACCACGGCGCCGTCCTGCACCAGGGAGTATAAGGCACCCACGGCGTACTGCACATCGTTCCACGCCTCATTGGCGGCGGAGACGGTGACGGTCACCGTGGCGCCCACAGGGATGTTCCGCAGGGCGTCGGTGTAGTAGGTGTTGGAGAGGGCGTTGGCGGAGAGGACAATCTGGTCCGGCCCGATGGCCGTTGCGGAGGTGGCCTCGATCACCTGGTCCACCACCAGCGTCATGGTGCCGCCGATGGAGAGGGAGCCGTCCACGATGGTGCACAGCACGTCCACGCCGGCCTCGGTATTGCCGGTGGTGTGCCGGTTGTTGAAGTCGTATGTATAGAGGTAGATGCCGCCGGTGGAGACCCGGGCCTTGTTGATGCCGGCCACCGTGCGGATGATGTCCGTGAAGTACCCGCTGCTGTCCGAACCCTGATAGCCCAGGTTGGCGGAGATGGAGAGTCCGGGCTTGCCGATGACAGCAGAGCCATCCTCCCGGAAACCCATGGCGTAGTAGCCGCCGTCGCTGCTGAGGACCTCTCCCTCCGACACCAGGATGCCGATGGGCAGGCCGTTGGAGGTGTTGAAGAAGTCGCCGTTGATGCCCGCCACCACCCGGTAGCCCTGGCTCTCCAGTGCCCGGGCCGCAGAGGTGACCGTGGTGCGGGTGGTCAGGGAGTCCCCGAAGGTGACGATGGGCGTCACATCTGCATTGGGCTCGTATGTGACGACGTTCTCCGTCCGCAGGTCGGAGTACGCAGTACTCCAAAACACATTGGTAGAGAGCTGGGTCTTCTGGTTCAAAAGAGTGCCCTTGGAGGTCAGGTCCTTGCCCATGGCCTCGGACGCGGCGGCGGTGAGGCCCAGGGAGCAAAGAAGCGTGAACGCCAAAAACAGGGACAGGGTTTTGCGCAGGGTGTTTTTCATGTCATACCTCCATAAGCTGCAGCTGAGATGGTCTACATAATCCTCTTCAGAATAGCATAAACAGGCGGAAAAGTAAATGGGAATGGGGCAACAAAATCCACCAGATTGCACAGAGTCTCCCAAATACAAGACGGCGTCTGCGGGAAAAAAGTTCCGCCCGCCGCAGAAAAGACTTGGAGAAACCGGCGCGGTGTATTACAATAAAAGGGAACAGCGGGCGCAGCCCGCGGAAAAGGAGGAAACGCATGACAGTCAATGTGGACGCCTCCCGGTGTATCGGCTGCGGGATGTGCGCGGCGGCGGTGCCGGCCGTGTTTCAGATCCAGGGGCGGGTGTCCGTGGTGCAGGCCCAGCCCCGGACCCCGGCGGAGGAGGCGGGGGCCTTCGACGTGGCCAACGGCTGCCCGGTCAATGCCATCCGGGCCCGGAAGGCATGAGAAAGAACCGCCCGCCGGAGCATTCCAGCGGGCGGCTTTTTTCATTCAATCCAGGTTCACCCGGAAATCTCCCCGGGCGGCGGCATCGGCCCGCCGCTGTTTGTCCGCGGCCAGGGCATCCAGCATCCCACCGATGATCTGGTTGGACACCAGAAAGCCCCGGGGCGTCAGGTGCCAGCGGCCGTCCTCCTCCACCGCATAGCCGGCCCTGGCGCACTGGTCCAGGAAGGGCAGAAAGCAGGTGAACCGGCGGCGGAAGCGGCGCTCAAATGCCTTGGGGTCCAAACCCGCCGTGGTCCGCAGGCCCAGCATTACCCATTCGGTGTCCCGGTCCAGGGGTGGGATGCGGTCGCTCTCCGACAGCATGGGGGCGTGGTCCCGCACGCCCCGGATATAGCCCTCCAGATCCTTTGTGTAGGCGTACCGCACGCCGCCGAAGTCCGAGTGGGCGCCGGGGCCGAAGCCGGCGTACTCCCCCAGGGTCCAGTATTTCAGATTGTGCCGGGAGGCGCAGCCCGGCTTTGCGAAGTTGGAGATCTCATACTGCTCATAGCCCTGGGCCTTCAGGAACTCCACCGTGTAGAGATACATGTCCGCCTGGGCGTCGTCCCCCGGCAGACCCGCGGTCCCCCGCCGGGCAAAAAGGGGCGTACCCTCCTCTACCTTCAACCCATAGCAGGAGAGATGCTCCGGCGTCAGGTCCAAGGCAGCGGAAAGGTTTTTCTGCCACCCCTCCAGCGTCTGATGGGGCAGGCCGTAAATCAAATCCAGGGAGAGATTCTGGAACTTGGCCTTCCGGGCGGCCTCCACGGCGGCTTCCGTCTGAGCCATGGTGTGCACCCGGCCGATCTCCGAGAGCTCTTCGTCATCGGCGGACTGCATTCCCAGGGAGAGGCGGTTGAACCCGCACCGGCGCAGGGTGCGCAGCTCTTTCCAGTCCCCGGCGGAGTCGGGATTGGCCTCCAGGGTGATCTCCGCCTGCTTGTTCACCTTGTATTTTTTCAGAATGGTCTTCAGGATCTTCACCAGCCGCTTGGTCCCCAGATAGCTGGGGGTGCCGCCGCCGAAGTACACGGTGTCGACCAGATGGCCCGCCGCGAAGGGGGCGGTCTCCGCCAGATGGGCGCACAGGGCATCTGTGTAGTCGTCCATCCGGCTCTCGGACCGGGGCAGGGAGTAGAAGTCGCAGTAGACGCACTTGCTCTTGCAGAAGGGAATGTGGATATACAGGCCCAGCGGGGCGGGCATGGGTCTCATGGGGATTCCTCCAAACACACAAATCTTCGGGCAACAGTGTACTCCCTTCCGCGCAGGTTTGCAAGTGCGTATAGTTTCCGAACAAGCAGGAGACCCTATGGGAAAATGGCCTGGAGGGGATTTTCAATGAATATGACGCCGCAGGAATACCAGCAGTATGTGAAGCAGAAGGCCCCCAAGTCGCCGCTGCTGAAGGATACGGTCCTGGCCTTTGTAGTGGGCGGGGCCATCTGCGTGGTGGGCCAGCTGATCCTGAACGGCTGGACTGCCGCCGGCCTGGAGGAAAAGACGGCGGGCACCGCCACCTCCTGCACGCTGGTGTTTCTCTCCGCCCTGCTGACGGGGCTGAACCTGTACAACAAGCTGGCCCGCTTTGGCGGCGCCGGGACGCTGGTGCCCATCACCGGCTTTGCCAACGCGGTGGTCTCACCGGCCATCGACTTCCGCAGCGAGGGATTCGTCACTGGCATGGCGGCCAAGATGTTCCTGATCGCCGGGCCGGTGATCGTGTTCGGCACCCTGGCCTCGGTGATTTACGGCGTGGTCCTGGTGCTGCTCGGCTGAAGCGGGAATGCCATGCCGTCCCGCTTTGGGGATGCTGCACCCACAGAGGCTTCCTATATCCTAAAATATATCCGATCTCAAAAGTCAGAAGACCGCCCCGGCGCTGCACAGCGCCGGGGCGGTCTGGTGTCTCGCAGCTTACAGGTCCTTCTTCCAAAGACCGTGGAGGTTGCAGTAGGCATAAACGGCCTTGGCAGTCTGGCCCTCCGCCAGGGCGAACACGACCTCCGGCGTCTCCTCCGGGTGGAACCAGTGGATCAGGGCGTCCCGCTCAGTCTCCACCACCACCCACTGGATAAAGTGCTCGGCGGTCATGGGATGGGTGACAGAGCCCACGTCCACCTTCACCAGACTGCCCTCCACCGTGACGGCAGGCACGTGCTTCTCCTGGGCGGCGTCGGTGACACCGGCCTCCAGCACATGCATCTCCTCGCCGCAGCACTTCACGGGCACCTGGGCGGAGGTGAGCTTGGTGATGACATTGCCGCAATGTTTGCAGATATAGAACTTCATATAGAATTCTCCTTTTTCCGTTTTTTGAAATACTTTCAAGGGGAGAGGGATTTCTTCTGGCAATATATTAGCATATCCAAATGTGCGCATATATTGCATTTGCAACTACAAAAAAATTCCGAGCATCCGGATGGCTGAAAAGGCGCTCTGTAAAAGCATCTGATCCGAAAAACGGAGCGTTCGGCCGGGGTGTGCGCGGCGCGGTATTTTTTTCGTATTTCAAAAGTTGACATAACGGTGTGGAAAACTCTGTGGAGAATGTGCAAAACCCCGATGAAAAGGGCATTGAGCTGGGTGACGGCCAGGTTATGAGAAATTTTACGCAATAACATTTTTGTAAAATTTGTGTGAAGCGTCGGGAAGCGGGCGGGATCACGGCGTCTTTTGGGGGAGCACTTGAAGGACAGCGCCGGGTGTGCTACAATAAATTTATGAATTTTACGGCAGACACTGCCTTTGGAGGAACTTAATGGCAACCAAGAAGCAGGACTATGGCAACGACAGCATTTCGGCATTAAAGGGCGCAGACCGGGTCCGGAAGCGGCCCGGCGTCATTTTCGGCTCTGACGGACTGGAGGGCTGCGAGCACGCGGTGTTCGAGATTCTCTCCAACTCCATCGATGAGGCCCGGGAGGGCCACGGCCGGACCATCACTGTCACCCGGTTTGCAGACCGGTCCATCCAGGTGGAGGACGCGGGCCGGGGCTGCCCGGTGGACTGGAATGAGAAGGAGCAGCGGTACAACTGGGAGCTGGTGTACTGCGAGCTGTACGCCGGCGGCAAGTACGACAACGTCTCCGGCGACAACTACGAATATTCCTTAGGGCTCAACGGATTGGGTGCCTGCGCCACCCAGTACGCCTCCCGGTACATGGACGTCACCGTCTGGCGGGACGGCTTTGAATACACCCTGCACTTTCAGCGGGGCGAGATCGTGGGGGAGCTGGGGAAGACGCCCCTGCCCAAGAGCCAGGCCAGAAAAACCGGCACCCGCACCCGCTGGCTTCCCGACTTGGACGTGTTCACGGACATCGCCATCCCGGCGGAGTACTTCACCGACGTGATGAAGCGCCAGGCGGTGGTGAACGCCGGGGTCACCTTCCGGTTCCGGAACGAGACGGAGCCGGGTCGGTTCGAAGAGGCGGAGTTCCTCTACGAAAACGGCATCATGGACTATGTGACGGAGCTTGCGGGAGAGGGGAGTCTGACGGCGCCGGTGTTCTGGCAGACGGAGAAGAAGGGCCGGGACCGGGCGGACAAGCCGGAGTACAAGGTGAAGCTCAGTGTGGCCTGCTGCTTCTCCAACAAGGTGAACGTCATCGAGCACTACCACAACTCCTCCTGGCTGGAGCACGGCGGCTCCCCGGAGAAGGCGGCCAAGTCCGCCTTTGTCTCCGCCATCGACAAGTACCTGCGGGACCAGGGGAAGTACCAGAAGAGCGAGAGCAAGATCACCTGGGCGGACATCGAGGACTGCCTGGTGCTGGTGTCCAACAACGTGAACGTCCTCGTGGACTACCACCACTCCTCCTGGCTGGAG
>JABLTR010088641.1_pt1 | contig 12137 bp, 9 predicted proteins | sample 7160071 | NCBI WGS metagenome assembly JABLTR01 (sample SAMN14651230, study PRJNA627086) | human gut metagenome | isolation source: feces | host: Homo sapiens
CCGTAAGATTCAGTGCGCCCTTTTGCAAGTTTTGACAGCATTGCTGGATACTTGGGTGCTGCAAAGAAAACTGGCGTTTGTTCAGTAGACATTATGTACTCACCCCGGAAAACACAGAGCGTGAATTCGGCCCCTTAGAGGGGATTTCAGACAACTATGAAAAACTGGTATTGTCTACCGACACGCTGCTGCGCATCAACCGGGGCGGTATCCGGCAGAAAAATATAGTGGATTTCCTGTTGGAAACGTAAGTGTACTGGATGTTTGCTTGGACTTGTCCTCCCGGCAGTATTACCGGCTGCGGGAGGAAGCCATCTCCATCTGGCTGTGGTCGGTGCCGGAGGAGGAGCTGGGTAGATTGGTGGGGCTGGTGGAAGTGTTGGACTCATGACTACTTTCCTTGACAGGTACAATAAGCGGAATAAAATCACGCCAATCGTCGGAAAAATATTTCGCCAATCATCGGAAAAACGTTGCTTTTTTGAATGGTTTAGCGCATAATATAGGCAGTATCAGAGGAGAGGAGGCATCCTGCGTGAAGAAATATAGGAAAAGAGTTGCTGATGAAATACTGAAGCGAAAACTGGAAGGAAAAGGCGCCGTTTTAATTGAGGGGCCTAAGTGGTGTGGTAAAACCACAACTGCAGAACAATTTTCTGCTAGTGTTTTGTATATGGATGACCCAGAAAGGAAAGAACAAAATATCACCATGTCGGAACTAAATCCAAGGCGCCTATTAAACGGCGCAGTTCCACGGTTAATCGACGAATGGCAGCTTGCTCCGAAACTGTGGGATGCCATTCGCTTTGAAGTAGACCATCGTGGCGAACTTGGCCAGTTTATTCTTACCGGTTCTGCCGTCCCTGTTGATACCAGGGAAATAACCCATTCGGGTACTGGTCGGTTTACTTGGCTGACAATGAGGCCAATGAGCCTGTATGAGTCAGGGGACTCAACTGGGGATGTCAGTTTAAGCGAACTGTTTACAGGGAAAACGGAAATTGATGGGGAATCGAACTTGAGTATAGACCGTTTGGCATTTCTTGTTTGCAGAGGTGGATGGCCTCAATCGGTGGATATGCGCGATGAAATCGCCTTAGATCAGGCAATGGATTATTACGATGCCGTTGTACACGCGGATATTAATCGGGCAGACAATGTACAAAAAAACCCGGAAAGGGTTCGTCGACTCATGCGTTCTTATGCACGAAATCAGGGAGGACAAGTTCCAAATACCGTGATTGCGCAGGATATTGCCGCAAACGATGAGACCCCGATCAGTGAAGAAACGGTAGCTTCGTATGTCAATGCGCTCAGAAAAATCTTTGTTGTGGAAGATATGCCTGCATGGAATCCTAGCCTGCGCTCTAAGACTGCAATTCGTTCTTCTGACACTCGCTACTATATTGACCCTTCTATCGCTGCAGCTGCTTTGGGGATTGGCCCAAATGACTTAGTGAATGACCTTCACACATTTGGATTTCTTTTTGAAACACTTTGCGTCAGGGACCTGCGTGTGTTTGCGGATGCTCTAAACGGAGAAGTATATCATTATCGGGATAAAGATGGGCAAGAGTGTGATGCGGTGATACACCTCCGAAATGGGAAATACGGCCTCATTGAAATGAAACTTGGCGGTGACACACTCATTGAAGAAGGCGTGCGAAGCCTCAAATCCATGGCTGCGAAAATTGATACCGATAAGATGCATGCCCCATCTTTTCTCATGGTACTGACTGGCACCGGAGATTACGCATACCGAAGGCATGATGGTGTGTATGTGGTGCCCATTGGGAGTTTAAAAAACTGAAATTTGAAATGAAGGAACATCCCGCCCACAAAATGGCAAAAAAATGGCGCACTCCCCGCCGATGACAAGGAAAGGAAAACGTGCTACACTGGTATCGTACCAAATTGGGACAAGCGGAAAGGCCGCACCTCAGTTCGATCTGAGGGCGGCCTTTTTTGCTGCCAAAATTCAGAATGGAGGTAGATAACATGGAAAGAGAAACACTTTCCAACCGGCTGCGGACGGCCTACTGGTCGTTGGTGGCCTTGGGCTGCGGCCTGCTCTTGTCCGTGCGGCCGGTGCTGGCGGAGACCATCTGGGACAGGTTCTCCAGCATCATGCAAGACATCTACGGGCAGGTGGTGGCCATCAGCACCATCGTGGCGGTGACGGTGGCAGCCATTGCCCTGATCGTCCGCATGGTGTCCCGGAACCAGCGGGCTGTGGATGAGGCCACCAGCTGGCTCAAGCGCATCGTGGTCACTTGGATCGTCCTGAACACTTTGGGGTTCATCGTGGCCTACCTGCAGCCCCTGATCGCCGGTGGCCAGTACACCGGCAGCTAAAGGAGGTGAGGGATGCTCGATTGGATTTTTGAGGGTATCGTCACCTGGGTGTCCAGAATCGCCTCGGAGCTGATGGACGCGGTGTCCCGGGTGTTTCTCGACGCCCTGGGCACGGACATGGACGCCATGGAAGGGTATTTCCCCTTTGTCACCAAGGCTTTCGAGGTGATGCAGTACATGGCCTGGGCAGTCCTGTTCCTCATCACCGTGTGGCAGCTGTTCCGGGTGTTCGGCGGCCCTATCACCGAGGCGGAGAACCCCTGGCAGCTCCTGCTGCGCAGCGCTCTGTTCGCCCTGCTGGTGGGGGCCGCCCGGCCCATCTTCACCATGGCACTGGACATCGCCCGGGCGCCCTACACGGCCCTCATGGAGGTGTCCATGGAGGCGGAGGACTTCACTTTCGCGGGCATTGAGGAAGCCCTGAAAAACGGCCTGACCACCATCGTCTCCACGGTGTCCGTTGTGGGGCCCATCCTCATTCTCATTTTGCTCATCGCCCTGGGCTGGAACTACTTCAAACTCCTGCTGGAGTGCGTAGAGCGCTACATCGTGGTAGGAGTCCTGTGCTACACAAGTCCCCTGGCCTTCGCCATGGGAGGCTCCAAGGCCACCAATCAGGTGTTCAAATCCTGGTGCCGGATGGTGGGCTCCCAGCTGTTGCTGCTGGTGCTCAACGTGTGGTTCCTCCGGGCCTTTGACAGCTCGGTGGGCCAGTTCATCGGCAACGGCGGCGCTTTGGCCAGCGGGGGCGGCTCGGTATTCCTCTGGCTGTTCTGCGCCCTGGCTTTTCTCAAGACCGCCCAGAAGTTTGACAGCTATCTGGCGGCCATGGGTCTGAACGTGGCCCAGACCGGTTCCAGCATGGCCATGGAGATGGTCATGGCGGCTCGGGTGCTAAGCGGCTTGGGAGGCGGGGCCAAAAGCGCCGGCAGTGTGTTCCGTTCCGGCGGGTCTGCAGCCAGTTCCGCAGCCACCGGCGCGGGAGCGGCAGCCAGCTCTTTCTCGGCGGGATTTGCCAGCAAGTTCAAAGGCAATTCCTACGTCCGGGACGCGGTGGTGGAGGGCGGTTCCCGCATGGGCCTGGGCGGCAGCGTGGGCTTTGTGGGCCGGGCCTTTGGGGGTATCGCCGCCCGAAATGGGGTGGTGCTCACCGGGGAGTCCATCTCCTCCGTGGCCAGCCGCCCGGAGGCTGTGTCCGGCGCTATCGCCGGGGACATTGCCGACCGGAGCCTGCAAAACTTCATGCCCCAGCTCTCCAACTACTCCCTGGCGGGAACCCAAATCACTGGGGGACATATCCACACTACCGCCACCAGTCAGGCGTTTCAGGAGGCAGCAGAGCAAGAGGGTTCCCCCGTTCCTAATCCGGCTGTGGGAACTGCTAATGAGAAAGAAGGAGCAGCCGTGCAGACGGCCCAGCCCACCGGCCCCAGCCAGATCGACTATTACAGCGCCAGCCAGTATGAAGCGCCGGAGGGCCCCTACTCCGTGGTGACCGCCGCAGACGGGAGCGCCTGGTATCAGGTGGCCACTGGGGAGGGCAGCGCCGCCTTCTACGATGTACCGGAGTTCTCCGGCAGCGCGATGGAGGAATCCCAGGTGCGGGAAACCTTCCCCAATGTGGAGGAGGGGACCAGCCTTCGGACTGTGGAGCAGGGCATCCTGGAAGCCACCGGTGAAAACGGCAGCGCCCTCTGGTACAACAGCGCCTTCTATGAGGAACCGGACGCTCCCCATGGAGTGGTACAGGCCGCCAACGGGGTGGATTGGTACCAGCTGGAGCCTCCGGCACAAGCCCCGGACTTCGAGACGGGCGAGCAGGCCCTGGCCTACAACCGGGCTTCTTTCCAAAACTTTATGCCCGGCTTTGACCAACAAGTCACCGCAGTGGATGGAAGCCAGCGTGAGGAGGGCCACTTTGAGGTCCGCCACACCGATGGCTCCGGCACCCAGTTCTTCGACACCACCCGGTACGCCGCCCCACGGGGAGACTACAAGGTCTATGAGGACGCCAAGGGCCAGCAGTGGTACGCCATCCACGGCGAGCCCGCGGTGGAGCGCAAGCCGGTGTATCTGGACGGCAAGGCCGTCTACGAGGAAGGCAAGCTGAAGACTACCAACGTGGAAACTGTGCGGTACAAGGCTGCCCCCGCCCCCTATCAGAAACCCCAGCGGCGGCCGGAGAAACCTCCCAAGCCCCCGCGGAAGAAGGGACGGTGATAGAGAAAGGAGGAAACACCGATGGCTGAACCTGACAAGCAGCAATTCGGCGATGGCGGCGACCAATGGGGCGAAGCCGCCCGAAATCTGGCCAACGCCGCCAAGGAGCTGGGAAAGGAGGGCACAAAAACAGCGGCTGCCGGCATTGCTGCGGGAGCGGCCAATTCCTCCGCCGCCCTAGTAAAAGCTGGGGTGGAAGGAAGCAAGGCCATTTCCGAGATTGCCGCGGGAACCGCCGCAGGCGGCCCCTGGGGCGCTGTCCTATCCGCCGCTTGGTCTTTACGGCACACACTGTATAAGATTTTGGTGTGCATCTGCCTGTTTTTCCTCATCTTGATCGTGCTCCTCACATCCCTGCCCACCATAGTGACCAACCAAGTTTTTGGCCTGAATGGCGCGGACATGGCGAATCCCCTCACCCTGTCCCAATCTATGACAAGGCTGTCCGGGGTAGTGGCGGACGCTTTGGAGGCGGCCCACCAGGCTGCTCTGGAACGGGTCAACGACCTCATCGCCGAGGGCAGCTATGACCAGGAGCTCTCCCTGGAAGCCTTGGATGACCAGGCGGGGGATTCCTCCTACGATGTGGCTTACGTCCTGTGCGCCTATTCCGTTTCCATGGAACAGCTGGGTACCAGCGAGGAGGATATGGTTTCCAAGTTGGAGACTCTGGCCGACAAGCTGTTCCCCGTCACTTATGAGGTGAAGACAGCCGAGGTACAGGTGGAGCAGGATACAAGCTCTGAGGGCGAGGAAAATTCTTCCAGCAGACCACAGACCCAAACGGTTTCGTACTTGGCCGCCACCATCCACCCCCTGAATCAGGACGCCATCCTGGAAGCCTTCCAGTTGGACCCGGAAGCTGCCTATGGGGACTTTACCATCACCTGTGGGGAGGCTGTTTCCAACATGGCCACCGCGTTAAAGCTGACTTTGTATGGCTCCATGTTGGGAGGAATTGGCGGAGGCACTGGTACCCGCCAGGGAGGGGAGGAGGTGGCAGCCATCGCCCTGTCCCAGGTGGGGCAGGTAGGTGGCTATCCCTACTGGAGCTGGTACGGCTTTTCCAGCCGGGTGGAGTGGTGCGCCTGTTTTGTCTCCTGGTGCTATGCCCAGGTGGGGCTTTCCGAGCCCCGGTTTTCCGGGTGCACCTCGGGCGGCATGGCCTGGTTCCAATCTCACGGCCAGTGGGGGGACCGAAACTACGCCGATATCGCTCCCGGGGACGCCATCTTCTTCGACTGGGATGGTTCCGGCAACGCCGACCATGTGGGCATTGTGGTAGGCGTGGACGAAAGCCGCGTCTACACCGTGGAGGGAAACTCCGGCAACGATGCCTGCAACTATAAGAGCTACCTCCGGGGCAGTTCCGTGATTCGCGGCTATGGCTTGATGCTGTGGCCATGAACCTTTCCAAGCATAACCATGCTGAACTGGGCCATCCTATTGACATTATATCGGTATACCGATATAATCATGATGGAGGGATGGTTATGACGCTCAACAGTTTACTCACACAGAAAAAAATGACAAAATACCAGCTTTCCAAGAAGAGCGGGGTGCCCCAAACCACGGTTATCGACATCTGCAGCGGCAAGACCCGTTTGGAAAAGTGCGCGGCGGGAACTGTGTACCGCATTGCGCAGGCATTGGGTGTTTCTATGGAAAGCCTGCTCCAAGATCAGATGGAGAAGACCATAGAGCGGCGCAGTTCCTTTGAGGTATTTAAAAGCAATGTGTGCCATCTGGTGAAGGATATGGGCGACATTAACTTTCTCATTCAAACCTTGGAAAGCGACGAAATTCGCCGCCTGTACAAAAAGCGGTGGTATCCGGAGACGCTATACCTGCTGGCAATGGTAGACTACCTTTCCCGTGTGAATGGGCTGCCCCTCTGCGAACAATACAGCGATTTGCGCGGCGCCAAGTTGAAACAGGTTCTTTACCCATCCAGCCTGGTGCTGGAGGCGAAAGTAACGAAAAACCCCGCACTCCTACAGCAGAGCGAACGGGAATCTATCCCAGAATTTATGATCCATAACATTGTGGAACAAGAGGTGCGCGATGTCGTCTGACTTTATCTTTACAAAAGAGAACTTGGATATTTGCTTACGAGAACTGGGAAAAGAGTTTCGCAAGCTCAATGGAACCGCCATGAAGGCAGAGCTCACCTTAATTGGTGGAGCGGCCATTTTGGTAAATTATTGGTTTCGAGACAGCACCTATGACGTGGACGCTATTATTCAGTCATCCTCCGCTATGAAGGACGCTGTTAACCGAGTAGGTGACAAATTTGGGCTTCCCAACGGTTGGCTCAACGCAGACTTTACCAGGACTTCTTCCTATTCCCCTAAGCTAGCTGCCTTTTCCACCTATTACAAGACTTTCTCCCATGTGCTGACAGTGCGCACGATTTCCGGCGCCTATCTAGTTGCCATGAAGCTTATGGCAGGAAGGCAGTACAAAAACGACATTTCCGATATTGTGGGAATTTTGCAGGAACAGGAAAACCGTGGTCAGCCATTGACCATGGGGCAAATCACCCAAGCTGTGGAAGATCTCTATAGTGGCTGGGAAAAGCTTCCGCAGGGCTCACAAGCCTTACTGGAGCAAATTTTGGAGGATAGCAAAACAGGAGAACTTTATCAGGTTTACCGAGAGCAAGAACGATTGGCGAAGGAATCCCTGCTGGAGTTTGAGCAGCGATATCCGGGAGCCACAAAAGAGGAAAATGTAGAAAACATTTTGCGTGCTTTGAAAGGGAAAAAGGAACAAGAGAAGTAAGCAATCCTAGGGGACGTCCTAATGAAGGGCGTCTTTTTTCTTGCCTACATCAGAGGAGGTGCAACCTTGGAAGAAAAAGAAATCAGCAATATTTACGCCATCCCCGCCAACTACACCGATTCCGGCAAGCTGCTGGGGGGCATGGTGGAACCCAGGAACGCGGTGGAGACCGGGTTCCTGTTGTTTTTGGTGGGAGCGCCGGAGCTGTTGTGGATCCCCATGTCCGGCACCATCCGGGTGGTGGTCATGACCGTCACTCTGCTGCCCCTGGGGGTGGTGTCCCTCATGGGGGTGGACGGCGGCTCCCTGTTCCAGTACCTGGGGCACATCCTCCGGTTCTGGACCCACCGGCGAAAACTCCACTTTAGGAGGGTAGGCAGCTATGGCAAAGAAAAACGCAAAGCAAAGAAGAAAGGAGGCTAAAGGGGAATCCGCCCAGTCCTTCCTGCCCATCCGGGACATCCGCAACGGCATGGTGGAGGCCACCGACGGCCGCTACCTGAAGATTCTTGAAATTGAGCCCATCAACTTTGCCCTCCGTTCCTCGGAGGAGCAGTTCAACATCATCTCCAGCTTCGCCAGCTGGCTGAAGATCTCTCCCATCCGCCTGCAGTGCAAGACCATCACCCGCCGGGCGGATTCGGATAAGCACATCTCTTTGGTGAAGGAGGAGCTGGCCCAGGAGGAAAATCCCCAGTGCCGGGCTCTGGGGGAGGACTACCTGCGGCTCATCCAGGATGTGGGCAGCCGGGAGGCTCTGACCCGCCGGTTCTTCCTCATCTTCCAGTATGAAGCGGTGGGCCGGGACGATGGGGACTATTCCAAAATATACAGCGCTCTCCAGGGGGCGGAGCAGACCGCCCGGGCCTACTTCCTCCAGTGCGGCAACGGCATTGTGCAGCCCGCCAATCCGGATGAGGCAACAGCGGAGATCCTCTACCAAATCTTCAACCGCCGCTCCTGCCAGACCGAGCCCTTCCAAACCCGGGTGGACCGGGTGGTGCTGGACACCATGGCATCCCAAGGCCTGACCTTGGGCCTGGACCCGGTGCCGGAGATCCCCGTGGTGGAGTTTTTGGCGCCCCGAGGTATTGATTTCACCCACTACAACCACATCATCATGGATGGGCGGTACTACACCATTCTCTACATCCGGGGAAACGGCTACCCCAGCCGGGTGCGTGCCGGATGGATGTCCGCCCTGATCAACGCCGGCGAGGGCATCGACATAGACATCCACCTGCGCCGGGAGAACCGCAGCCGGGCCATCGACAAGGTGGCCCAGCGCATCCGGTTAAACCGCACCAAGCTCAAGGGGATGCAGGACACCAGCACCGACTACGAGGAGCTGGCCAATTCCATCCAGGCGGGGTATTTCATCAAGAACGGCATCGCCAACTACAACGAGGATCTGTTCTACTTGAGTGTTTTCATCACTGTGTCCGCCCAAACCTATGAAGAACTGTTGTGGAGGAAGCGGCAGATGGCCGATATGCTCAAATCCATGGATATGCAGGTGAGCGAGTGCAGCTTCCAGCAGGAGGCTGCCCTGCGCTCGGTGCTGCCCTTCCTGTCCATAGACCCAGGTTTGGAGAAAAAGTCCCGGCGAAACGTGCTCACCAGCGGGGCGGCTTCCACCTACCCCTTCTGCAGTTTCGAGATGTCGGACGACAACGGGGTGCTGTTGGGGGTCAACCGGAACAACAACTCCCTGTGCATTGTAGATTTGTTCAACAGCAAAGTCCACAAGAACGCCAACCTGGTGCTCCTGGGCACCTCCGGGGCGGGGAAGACCTTTACCATGCAGCTGCTGGCTCTGCGGATGCGGATGCGCGGCATCCAAAGCTTTATTGTGGCGCCCATCAAGGGTCACGAGTTCCGCCGGGCCTGCAACCACATCGGCGGGGAGTTCATCAAGATCGCACCCGGCTCGCCTCACTGCATCAACGTCATGGAGATCCGCCATGTGACCTCCCCGGAGATGGAGCTCATTGACGAAATCGCCTATGGGGAGATGGATTCCCTGCTGGCGCGGAAAATCCAGCAGCTCATGACCTTCTTCGGCCTGCTCATCCCCGACATGACCAACGAGGAGGAGCAGATGCTGGACGAGGCCCTCATCAAGACCTACCAGGGCTTCGGCATCACCCACGACAACGACTCGGTGTATGAGGACAAGTCTCAGTTCCCACCCAAGATGAAGAGGATGCCTGTGCTGGGAGACCTGCACAAGCACCTGCTGGAAAACCCCATGACCCAGCGTCTGGCAGCCATTGTCAGCCGGTTTGTCACCGGGTCGGCCCAATCCTTCAACCGGCAGACCAACGTGGACTTGAGCAACAAGTATATCGTGCTGGACCTGAGCGAGTTGAAAGGTAAGCTGCTCCCCGTGGGCATGTTCATCGCTTTGGACTATGTGTGGGACCAGATCAAAGCCGATCGAACCCGGAAAAAGGCTATCTTCATCGATGAGATTTGGCAGCTGATAGGCGCCAGCTCCACCCGCATGGCGGCGGAGTTCTGCCTGGAGATTTTCAAGGTGATCCGGGGTTTTGGCGGGGCGGCCGTGGCAGCCACCCAGGACCTGTCCGACTTCTTCGGTTTGGAGGACGGCAAGTACGGCCGGGCCATCATCAACAACTCTAAAAACAAAATCATCTTGAACCTGGAGCCGGACGAGGCACGTACGGTGCAGGAGACCTTAAAGCTCACCCGCAGCGAGGTGCGCGCCATCACCCAGTTTGAGCGGGGCGAGGCCCTGATCTGCTCCAACTCCAACAAGGTGCCGGTGGTTATCAAGGCATCCCAAGCTGAGCTGGAAATGATTACCACCGACCGGGCAGAGCTGGAGGCACTCCTGCTGGAGAGAAAGAAAACGCACAAGGAGGGAAAAGCGCACAAAACGGAAAAAACGCAGAGGGAGGAGGTAGAAACATCACCGTCAAGTTTGCCCGATTATACGTCTGATTCCAAGAAAGGAAGAACGTGACTATGAAAACAAAAAAGAGAATACTCGCAATGTTACTGGCAGTGGTGCTGATGTTCAGCTCCCTGCCATTTTCTGTTTCTGCCGATGAGGTATCCAGTGAACTTCCTACGGAAAGCAGCGTGGAGAGCCAGTCGGAGGAAACGGAAGAACCAGCTCAAACAAACGGAACCATCACCATCTCGGACAGCTCCGGGGATGTGCCGGTGCTTTACGCACAGGACCCCTTCAACACGGTAAAATCCCAAGTGGAGGGCGGCACCAACTACATGACTTCGGTGGGCGTTACCCGGGAGAGCATCGTCCGGGAGCTGGAAGCCCACGAGGATGACAACTACTATCTGGGTACCCCCTATGCCGGCGGCGACGCCCAATCACCAAACGGGGATGCCTCCTACAACAGCGGCACTGTGGGGATGAACTGCGCCGGTTTTATCAGCTACGTCCTCCGCAAAGCCGGCCTGGACGCGGAAACCACCATGGAAATTATGCACCGGACGCCGGTGAATCAGTACGGCTCCGGCCTGCCCTACGATTGGCTGGCGGGGGCATCCAACTATAAGAATTTGATTGAAAACGGCAATATCAGTGCCTATGCTTTCCGCACCAAGCAGGAGCTGCTTTCCAGTGGCTTGGCCGAGAAAGGCGACATCATTTTGATGTGGTGGAGCAACTCCCCTGGCGCCGATGGGGCCGACAATCACATTGGTTTTTTCTGGGGCGAAGCCAGCGACGATGACGTCATGTGGCACAGCGGCACGGAGCCCAGCTCCGGCAACCAGATTTCCGAAATCACCCCTAAGACGCCCGGCAGCTTTTATATCTTAATCAAGATAGAACCTTTGCAGCCCAAGGAGTACACTGTCACCCTGACTAAGACCTCCGCGGATGTGTCCATTACCCAGGGCAACAGCGCTTACTCCCTGGCAGGGGCCACCTATAACGTGTACAAGGGTACCAGCGGTACCGGCAGCGTGGTGGCCACTTTTACGACGGACGAGGCAGGCCACGCCACCCTTTCCACACCCCTAGAGGACGGCACCTACTCGGTCAAAGAGGTCACCCCGCCCAAGGGGTACAAGCTGGACGAGAAAATCTATACGTTCACCATCAATGGGGCGGATACCAGCTTGTCGGTGGAAGACGAGCCGGGCACCCTGACCCTCAAGCTGAAAAAGAGGGACTCCCAAACGGGCAGCACGCCCCAGGGCAATTCCAGCCTTGCAGGGGCCGTGTACCAGGTGAGCTACCAGCTTGGCGGCCAGACTGTGACGGAAGAACTGACCTCTGACGCCCAAGGCAACCTGGGGACCCTTGAGGGCATCCCCTTTGGCACCGTCACCATAAAGGAACTCACCGCCCCGGAGGGGTACCGATTGGACACGGAAGTCCACACTTATACGGTGGACGGTTCCCAACTGGTGGGTGACACCTACACGTTGGAGGTGGATGACCTAGCAGAAGATATTCAGCGGGGTGGGCTCACCATCCAGAAGCTGGACAGCGAAACCGGTGCCACTCCCCAGGGCGATGCCAACCTGGAGGGGATTTCTTTCGAAATCGTCAACAATAGCACCAACCCTGTTGTGGTGAACGGCAACACTGCCGCCCCTGGGCAGGTTGCCATGACCATCACCACCAACGTGGCGGGCGTGGCCACCACTGGCGAGAACGCCCTGCCCTATGGTGAGTACACCGTCCGGGAGGTTTCCACCAATGATTCCATGCTGAAAACCTTTGATGAGGAAATCAGTGTCACCATTGATTCTGACGGCGTTATGTTAGAGTACGA
>JABLTR010047996.1_pt1 | contig 12118 bp, 9 predicted proteins | sample 7160071 | NCBI WGS metagenome assembly JABLTR01 (sample SAMN14651230, study PRJNA627086) | human gut metagenome | isolation source: feces | host: Homo sapiens
CGGAGGGCGAGGTGGACAACTCCGTGTTCGACCGGTACCTGGTGCCCCTGTACAAGGAGGCCAGCTACAAGCCCTACATCATCGCGGCCATGATCATGATGAGCAAGGTGAAGGACCCGGTCTCCGCCCTGATGGCCCTGGACCAGGGCGGCAAGCGGAAGCTGTTCTGAGCGTTTTCAAAATTTCAGGTTTTGGCGGGAATAGCGCAGGCATTCCCGCCAAAACTATCTGACAGGTTCCACCACTATCATTTGTGAAGAAGGGATACACCAACTATGGGTAAACGTATCGTCATCGCCCTGGGCGGCAACGCCCTGGGCAACAACCTGCCGGAGCAGATGGCCGCCGTGAAGCACACCGCCCGTGCCATCGTGGATCTGATCGAGGAGGGGCACCAGGTGGTGGTGGCCCACGGCAACGGCCCCCAGGTGGGCATGATCAACGTGGCCATGACCACCCTCTCCCGGGAAGATCCCTCCCACCCCATGGCCCCCATGTCCGTCTGCACTGCCATGAGCCAGGGGTATATCGGCTATGACCTGCAGAACTCCCTGCGGGAGGAGCTGCTGAACCGCGGCATCCAGAAGCCGGTGGCCACCGTCCTCACCCAGGTGGAGGTGGATCCGGCGGATCCGGCCTTCCAGAACCCCTCCAAGCCCATCGGCACGTTCATGACCGAAAAGGAGGCTGAGGAGATGCGCCGCCGGGGCAACTGCGTCATGGAGGACGCGGGCCGGGGCTGGCGCCGCTGCGTGGCCTCCCCCAAGCCCAAGGCCATTGTGGAGATCGAGACCATCCGGACGCTGATGGACGCGGGCCAGGTGGTCATCGGCTGCGGCGGCGGCGGCATCCCCGTCTACCGGACGGAGGGCAACCACCTGAAGGGCGCCGGCGCCGTCATCGACAAGGACTTCGCCTCTGAGCTGCTGGCAGAGCAGCTAGACGCGGACGCCCTCATCATCCTCACCGCCGTGGAGAAGGTGGCCATCAACTTCGGAAAGCCCAACCAGACCTGGCTGGACCGCCTGACGCCAGCGGAGGCCCGGCGGTATGAGGACGAGGGCCAGTTCGCCCCCGGCTCCATGCTGCCCAAGGTCCAGGCCGCCGTGAAGTTCGCCGAATCCAAGCCCGGCCGCACGGCCCTCATCACCCTGCTGGAGAAGGCCAAGGACGGCATCGCCGGCAAGACCGGCACCTCTGTTGCCATGTAAGATCCAAAATAGGTCAATCTGTCAGTTTTTTACAAGGAGAGCGGAAAACTCGCTCTCCTTGTTTGTATTTTTTTCGTTTTGTTTGTGCAGGCCGTCAAAGGTTGACCTATTTCGTGCGGCATTTTTTTGGTTCAAACAACTAAAAAAAGTAAAAATTCGGTTGAATTTTCCCGTTCGACCCTGTATGATGTCAATAGAGGGAGCGCATTCCCCGTTTGTCTCTTGCAGCGATCCACATTATTATTTTAAGGAGGAAAGCAGAATGAAGAAGTTATTGGCCCTGCTGCTGGCTCTGGTCATGTCCTTGAGCCTTGCGGCCTGCGGCGGCTCCGACGAGGAGACACCGTCCGACACGACTGATGAGGGTTCCGGCGCCGAAGAGACTGCCGGCATTGCGGCGGAGGATCTCCAGATCGGCCTGATCTGCATCCACGATGAGAACTCCGGCTATGACCTGGCCCATATCGACGGCCTGCGGGGCGCCTGCGAGGCCCTCGGCATCGGTGAGGATCAGATCACCATGCGGATCAACATCCCCGAGTCCCAGGAGTGCTATGACGCCGCCACCCAGCTGGCCGATGCGGGCTGCGACATCATTTTCTCCGACTCTTACGGTCACCAGAGCTACATGGCCCTGGCCGCCCAGGATTATCCCGACGTCACCTTCGTGGCCTGCACCGGCGACCAGGCTGCTGTGGCCGGCATCCCCAACCTGAAGAACATCTTCCCCTACACCTATGAATCCCGCTATGTCTCCGGCGTGGTGGCCGGCGTCAAGCTCAAGGAGATGATGGACAACGGCGAGGTCACCGACCCCTACATCGGCTATGTGGGCGCCTATCCCTATGCCGAGGTGGTCTGCGGCTACACCGCTTTCCTGCTGGGCATCCAGTCCCAGGTGCCCGAGGCCCACATGGACGTGCAGTACACCAACAGCTGGTATGATCTGACCGCCGAGGCCGAGGCCGCCAACGCGCTGATGGCCCGGGGCTGCGTCATCATCGGCCAGCATGCCGACTCCACCGGTGCCCCCTCCGCAGTCCAGTCTGCCCGGGAGGCCGGCACCAATGCCTACAGTGTGGGCTACAACATCGACATGCTGTCCGTGGCACCTGAGGCCGCGCTGACCTCCGCCCAGAACAACTGGTCCGTGCTGTACCAGGCCACTCTGCAGCACATGCTGGACGGCACGGAGATCCCCGCCGACTACGCCACCGGCCACGCCGACGGCGCCGTCATGATCTCCACCCTGGGCGACAGCTGCGCCGAGGGCACTCAGGAGGCAGTGGACGCTGCCTGGGCCGGCATCGACGACGGCAGCCTGAAGGTGTTCGACACCTCCAAGTTCACCGTGGGCGGCGCTCCGGTGGAGAGCTACACCTTCAACTCCTCCATCGTGGACTTCACCACCGGCAACACCATCTACGAGGGCCAGGAGTATGAGACCATCGTGGACGGTGCCTTCCAGGAGTCTGTGTTCCGCGCCGCGCCGTACTTTGACATCCGGATCGACGGCATCACCGAACTCAATCCGAGCTGACGGACCGGGAGCTCCCGTTGTCAGTTTCAAGATCATCCACTGCCAATGGGGGGCTTTGCAAAGCCCCCCATTGACATACGGCGGAGGACCTGCGCCCATCCGCCTCCGCCGGGACATGTGCCGCCCCCTTCTGAGGGCGCGGACCAAGAAAGGGTGAACAAATTGCAAAACGCGGTAGAAATGCGCGGCGTGACCAAGACCTTCGGCTCCGTCATCGCCAACGACCGGATCGACCTGGACATCCGCCAGGGGGAGATCCTCTCCCTGCTGGGGGAAAACGGCAGCGGAAAGACTACGCTGATGAACATGCTCTCCGGCATCTACTTCCCCGACAGCGGAGAGATCACTGTCCGGGGCCAGCCGGTCACCATCCGCTCTCCCAAGGACGCCTTCGACCTGGGGATCGGCATGATCCATCAGCACTTCAAACTGGTGGATGTGCTCACCGCCTCGGAAAACATCGTCCTGGGCCTGAAGGAAAAGGGCCGGCTGAATCTGCGGGAGGTCTCCGCCAGAGTGCGGGAGATCTGCGGGAAATACGGTTTTTCCATCGACCCGGACAAAAAGATCTACGACATGTCCGTCTCGGAAAAGCAGACGGTGGAGATCGTAAAGGTCCTCTACCGTGGGGCCGACATTCTGATCCTGGATGAGCCCACCGCCGTGCTGACGCCTCAGGAGACGGACCGCCTGTTCGACGTTCTGCGGAACATGCGCAAGGACGGGAAATCCATCGTCATCATCACCCACAAGCTCCATGAGGTCATGGCCATCTCCGACCGGGTAGCCGTGCTGCGCAAGGGCGTGTTCGTGGGAGAGGTCCCCACCAGCGAGACCGATCCGCAGAAGCTGACGGACATGATGGTGGGGCACGCGGTGACACTGAACATCAACCGCCCCCTGGTGGAACACCGCCCCCTGCGGCTGGAGGTGAAGGACCTGACCGTCCTGACGCCGGAGGGCGTCCGGGCGCTGGACCAGGTGTCCTTCCAGGCCTTCGGCGGTGAGATCCTGGGGGTGGCAGGCATCTCCGGCAGCGGCCAGAAGGAGCTGTTGGAGGCCATCGCCGGCCTGCAGACCGCGCAGCCGGGCTCTCACGTGATCTATCACCCCCCCACGCCAGACGAAGCCATTGCCGGCGCCCATGTGCCGGTGGCTCCGGACGGCGAGGAGCTGCTGGGCAAAAATCCCCGGCAGATCCACAGGATCGGCGTGTCCATGGCCTTTGTGCCGGAGGACCGGCTGGGCATGGGCCTGGTGGGCTCCATGGGCATGGCGGACAACATGATGCTGAAGACCTACCGCTCCGGCCGGGGTCCCCTGCTGAACCGCAAGCCGCCCCGGGCCCTTGCGGAGAAGGTGAAGCAGGAGCTGGACGTGCTGACGCCCAGCATCAATACCCCGGTCCGCCGGCTCTCCGGCGGCAATGTGCAGAAGGTGCTGGTGGGCCGCGAGATCGCCCAGGAGCCCTCTGTGCTGATGACGGCCTACGCTGTCCGGGGCCTGGACATCAACACCTCCTACACCATCTACAACCTTCTGACCGAGGAGAAGAAGAAGGGCGTGGCTGTCCTCTTCGTGGGCGAGGACCTGGACGTGCTGCTGGAGCTGTGCGACCGGATCCTGGTCCTCTGCGCAGGCCACGTCAACGGCATCGTGGACGGCCGGACCGCTACCAAGGAGGAGGTCGGCCTGATGATGACCAATCTCAGGAAGGAGGCGGCCGGCGTATGAGCGCACCCGTGACCCAACACGAGCCCGCTGTCCGAATCGTCAAGCGGGACAGCATCCCCACCTGGAAGGCCTGGTGCATCCGCCTTCTGGCAGTGGTGCTGGCCCTGCTGCTCAGCGGTCTGTTCATCTTTGCCGTCACCCATCTGAATCCCGTGGCGGTGTACCAGGGCATGTTCGAGGGGGCCTTCGGCTCTGAGCGCAACACCTGGGTGACGATCCGCGACGCCATGATGCTCCTGTGCGTCGGCGTGGGCCTGGCCCCTGCCTTTAAGATGCGATTCTGGAACATCGGCGCCGAGGGGCAGATCCTGGTGGGCGGCATCCTCACCGCCGGACTGATGATCCATCTGGGATATACCTTCTCCACCCCCATCCTGCTCTGCATCATGGCCCTGGCCAGCATTGCGGCCGGCGCGCTCTGGGGCCTGATCCCCGCCATCTTCAAAGCCCGCTGGGGGACCAACGAGACGCTGTTCACCCTGATGATGAACTATGTGGCCATCCAGCTGACCAGCTACTGCGTGGCCCTGTGGGAAAATCCCGCCGGCTCCAACACTGTGGGCATCATCAACATGCAGACCCGGGCCGGCTGGTTCCCCAAGATCCTGGGCCAGGACTGCATGCTCAATGTGATCCTGGTGATGACCCTGACCGTCGGCATGTTCCTCTATCTCAAATACACCAAGCAGGGCTACGAGATCGCCGTGGTGGGCGAAAGCGCCAACACCGCCCGCTACGCCGGCATCAAGCTCAGCCGGGTCTACATCCGCACCATGGCCATCTCCGGCGCCATCTGCGGCCTGGCGGGATTCATCTCTGTGGCGGGCGCGGGCCACACCATCTCCGTGGACACCGCCGGCGGCCGGGGCTTTACCGCCATTATCGTGGCCTGGCTGGCCAAGTTCAACACCTTCGTAATGATCCTGATCGCCTTCCTTCTGGCGTTTCTGGAAAAAGGCGCCATCGAGATCGCCTCTCAGTTCAATCTGAACAACGACGCCTCCAACATCATCACCGGCATCATCCTGTTCTGCATCATCGGAAGCGAATTCTTCATCAACTACAAATTGGTGTTCCACCGCAGAAAGGAGGCGGCCGGCAAATGAGCATGACCCAATTCGTCTCTCTGTTCCAGGCGGCCATCGTCTTCGGCACGGTGATCCTGTACGGCGCCATGGGAGAGATCCTGACGGAGAAGAGCGGCAACCTGAACCTGGGCGTCCCCGGCATCATGTACCTGGGCGGCATCGCAGGTCTGGCGGCCTCCTTCTTCTATGAGCTGAACAATCCCGCCCCCAACCCGGCGGTCTGCCTGCTGCTGAGCTTTCTGGCCGCCTTTGCAGCTGCGGCGCTGGGCGGGCTGCTCTTCAGCTTCCTGACCATCACCCTCCGCGCCAATCAGAATGTGACAGGTCTTGCCATCACCATCTTCGGCGGGGGCGTGGCCAACTTCTTCGGCGGCAGCCTGAATACCCTGGCCGGCGGCGTGGGGCAGATCTCCGTGGCCGCCACCAGCGCGGTGTACCGCGCCAAGATCCCCGGCCTCAGTTCCCTTGCCATCGGTGATTTTCCGCTGGGCAATCTGCTGTTCGGCTACGGGTTCATGGCCTATCTGGCCATTGCGGTAGCCATTGTCCTGTGGTATTTCCTCACCCGCACCCGGGCGGGCCTGAATCTGCGGTCTGTGGGTGAGAACCCCGCCACCGCCGACGCCGCGGGCATCAATGTCACCCGGTATCAGTACCTGGCCACCTGCATCGGCGCCGGGATCTCCGGCCTGGGCGGTCTGTACTATACCATGGACTACATCAAGGGCACCTGGGGCAATGACGGCACCATCGAGTCCCTGGGCTGGCTGGCCCTGGCTCTGGTGATCTTCTCTGTGTGGAGGCCCCTGAACACCATCTGGGGCTCCTATCTCTTCGGCGCGCTGACCTGGCTGTACTTCTACATCCCGAATCTGACCCGAAAGGATATGGAGCTGTTCAAGATGCTGCCGTATCTGGTGACCATCGCTGTGCTGATCCTCATCAGCACCCGGAAAAAGCGGGAAAACCAGCCTCCGGCCCATTTGGGCCTCTCCTACTTCCGGGAGGAGCGATAGTCCGTCTCCCCGCATGGAAAACGAGCGCCGCGGCGTTTGCCGCGGCGCTCGTTCTGTCTGTTTCAGATCTCCGCCTGGTGCCTGCGGGCGGCGGCGAGGATGTTGCGCATCAGCATGGCCCGGGTCATGGGGCCCACGCCGCCGGGCACCGGGGTGATGCAGGCGGCCCTGGGCTCCACCGCCTCGTAGTCCACATCGCCGCAGAGCTTGCCCGCCTCATTGCGATTCATGGCCACGTCGATGACCACGGCTCCCTCCTTCACCATGTCCGCGGTGATCAGGCCCACACGGCCCACGGCGGACACCAGGATGTCCGCCTGCCGGGTAATGGCTGCCAGATCCGGCGTTCTGGAGTGGCAGACCGTCACCGTGCCGTCCTGCTGGAGCAGCAGCATGGCCATGGGCTTGCCCACGATGTTGCTGCGGCCCAGCACCACACACCGCTTTCCGCGGACGGAGATGCCGTACTCCCGCAGCATCTCCATGACGCCCGCAGGGGTGCAGGGCAGGAACACCGGGTCGCCGATCATCAGCCGCCCCACATTGTAGGGGTGGAAGCAGTCCACATCCTTATCCGGTGCAATGGCATTCAGCACGGCATCCTCGTCCAGATGGGCCGGCAGGGGCAGCTGGCACAGAATACCGTCTACCTGCGGGTCCCGATTCAGCTCTTCGATCAGTCCCAGCAGCGTCTCCTGGGCGGTATCCTCCGGCAGAGCATGCTCAAAACTCCTGAAGCCGCACTCGGCGCAGTCCCGCTCTTTCCCGTTCACATACACCCGGGAGGCAGGGTCATTCCCCACCAGGATCACCGCCAGACCGGGGCGGCGGGACAGCTGCTCCGCCTCCACGGCGACCTCCGCCTTGACCTTGGCGGCCAGGGCCTTTCCGTCAATGCGCGTTGCCATCCGGTTCCTCCCGTTCTTCGTTCTGGGTCTCGGCGGGCTGCGGCTCCTCTTCCAGGGGCCCCTGTGCCTCCTCCGCCTCGCCGGCGGCATCTGCCGGAGCGAGCGGCTCTTCTGCGCCCGGCTCCGCAGCGGCCGCCTTCGCCGCGGCAGCCGCCGCCACCTGATTCACCAGCAGCTCATCCCGGGAGTGCTTTTTGATCCGGATGTTGTAGAACAGCATCACGGCGGCGGTGACGGCCAGCAGCAGGCTCAGCGCCTGGGACACCCGGATGGGCTCCCCCATGAAGGTCCAGTCAAAGAGATACAGGCTGTCCGTCCGCAGTCCCTCGATCCAGAAGCGGCCCAGGCCATACCACAGGAAGTAGAACCAGGTGTTCTCCCCGTCGAACCGGCGGGCTCTGGAGACCACGAACAAAATCAGCAGCAGACCGATCAGGTTCCACAGGCTCTCATAGAAGAAGGTGGGATGGACCTCGATCGACTGATACTGGCTGACCCACAGGCGCATCCGCCAGGGCAGGGTGGTCTCGGCGCCGAAGGCCTCCCGGTTGATGAAATTGGCCCAGCGGCCGATGCACTGGCCCAGCAGCAGCCCCATCACCGCCAGATCCGTCATGGCGCCCAGCTTGATCTTCTTGTGCCGGGTGTAGAAAAACGCCACGATGGCGCCGGCGATGACCGCACCGTAGATGGCCAGGCCGCCGTCCCAGACCGCCACCATCTCGCCCCAGTTCAGGCTGCCGTCGGCATTCCGATAGAGGTCCAGATAGAAGATCACATAGTACAGCCGGGCGCCGATGATGCAGCTGGGCACCGCCCACAGCACCATGTCCAGCACGTTGTCCTCTGTCAGGCCGTACCGCTTGGACTGCTTCAGGCACAGCAGCAGGCCCGCCAGCAGTCCGATGGCCAGAATGATGCCGTACCAGTACACGCCGTGTCCGATGTGGATGGCAATGGGATCCGGATTGAACTCCCAGTCGCCGAAAAGCCCAGGAAAACTGATGGGCATGTCCTGTAACGCTCTCAAATAGGGTTCCCCCTCTTTCTTGTATGTCTTGGATTCAGCGCTCCCGGGGCACGATCTCGCTGAGAACGGCCCGGTCCGCCGTCAGATTGTCCCGCAGGAAGGCGGCCACATCCTCTTTCGTGATGGAGTCGAACACCTGTGGGAACCGGAAGGGATCATAGCCGTGGAAATACCCCTCCGTCAGCGTGACAGCGATGTTTTCAAAGGAATTCAGTCCCCGGAGGTTGGAGCCGAAGGACGCCCGGCGCACCCGCTGGTAGTAGTCCTCGTCGATGCCGTTCGCCGCCAGGCGCTCCGCCTCCTTCTGGATCTCCGCCGCGGCCCGGCGGGCGTCCTTGCTGTCACCGCCGGCGTAGAGATACGCCACGCCCGGCATCATCTCAAAGGCGCCGCCGAAGCTGGTGTTGATGAGCCCTTCCTCATAGAGCCGCTGATACAGGGGGCTGGAGTCCCCCAGCAGGATGTCGCAGGCCATATCCCCGATGACAGCTGCGCGGAGGTAGTCCTCCCCATCCGCCGCAGGGGCGCACTTATAGGCCGTCAGGAACTGTGGGGCGGAGACCTCCATGGCCATGCAGGTCTCCTTCTCCGCCACCTGGGGCGGCTCCTGGCCGTAGTCCCGGGGGATCACCGGACCGCCCTCCCGGGGCAGGATCCGCCGGGCCAGGTCCGCCACATGGATCGGGTCCACGTTGCCCACCACCGTCAGGATCATATTGGAGGGGGTGTAGAAGGCCTTGTGGCAGTCGTACAGCGTCTCCGCCGTGATGTGGGAGATGCTCTCCACCGTGCCGGCGATGGAGGTCCGGGCGGTGCTCTTCTGGTACAGGGCCTGCATCATCCGGGTGTAGAGCTGCCAGTCGGGATTGTCCTCGATCATGCGGATCTCCTGGCCGATGATGCCCTGCTCCTTGGCCACGCTCTCCTCTGTGAAATAGGGGATGGAGACGAAGGACAGCAGGATCTCCAGGTTCTCCTCAAAGTGCTCCGTGGAGTCGAAGTAATAGCCGGTCATGGCGTTGGAGGTGAAGGCGTTGGGCTCCGCGCCGTTTTTCGCCAGCTCCTGAAGGGCGTTGCCCTCCTTGGTGTCGAACATCTTGTGCTCCAGGTAGTGGGCGATGCCCGCCGGGGTGTCCAGCCACTTGCCGTCCAGACAGAAGCGGGTGTCCATCCCGCCATAGCGGGTGGCGAAGAAGGCGTACTTCTTGGCGTGCTCCGGCTTGGGGACCACGCAGATCTGCAGGCCGTTGGGCAGCACCTCCCGGTAGACGGACTCGCCGACCCGCTCGTAATACGTCTGCTTCATTCCGCAGCCTCCTTTCCCTTCAGGAAGTACACCGTGTCCAGGGAGACGGTCTGCATGGCGTCGAAGATCCGCTCCGCCGTCACCTGCCGCACCTGCTCCGCCAGCAGCTCCGGCGTGTCCTCCTGTCCGGTGGCCGACTGGCCCAGATAGAAGTTCTCCAGCTTGCCCTGGGAATCTCCCATGGAGGCGTAGGCGTTCAGCAGGGTGCTGCGGGCGCCCTCCAGCTCCCAGTCCTCCAGGCGGCCGGCCTGCACGGCGGCCAGCTGGGCCATGATCTCGTCATAGGCCTTCTGGTAGTTCTGGAACTCGATGCCGGAGGAGACGGTGATGATCCGCTTCTGCCGGTGGTAGTTGGAGGAGGCGTAGTAGCACAGGGACAGCTTCTCCCGCACGTTCAAGAACAGCTTGGAGTTGCTGCTGCCGCCGAAGAGGGTGTTGCCCATCAGGACAGCGGCGCGGTCGTCGCTGCCGCAGGCGAAGCCCATGCCCAGCTTGCCCTGGGTCACGTCCATGGCCTCCTCCACCCGCTTCACCTCAGCCCGGGCCGGATGGGGCTCGGCGACAGCGATGTCCCGGATCCCGTCCCGGGGCAGGGTGGCAAAGGCGGCGGCCAGGGCCTGCCGCACCCGCTCCAGGGGCGCGCTGCCGCAGTAGAACAGCTCCAGCCGGGCGGTGGAGAGCAGCTCCCCGTACAGGGCGTGGAGCTTTTTCATCTGGAGCTTCTCTGCGCTCTCCTCATCGCCCAGGCGGCTGATACCGTAGGGCTCTTCGCCGCACATCTCCTGCAGCAGGCGGGCGTAGGCATACTCCCGCTTGTCGTTCACCTGGCTGCGGATGGCGTCGATCAGGTTGGTCTTCTCCCCCTCAAAATAGGCGGACACAAAGCGCCCCCGCTCGGTCACCGGGTCGCACAGCAGTTCTCCCAGCAGCTCCGCCACCGGCTCCAGCAGCTGCTCCCCGCCGGGGATATAGCTGTCGTCGATGAAGCTGGCTACGAAGCCCACGCACTGGTTCTCCCCCTGCTTGCGGACCGTGTAATCCACAGAGGCGCCGTACAGCCGGTCCAGCTGGGCGGACAGAGCGCCCAGGTCCGGGTACCGCACCGTGCCCCGGCGCAGGATGGCCGGCAGCAGCGCGCAGGCGGAGGCTGTCTCCCGCCGCAGGGGGGTGACGAACTGGGCCGAGAGCAGGCTGGTCTTGAACTTTCTGGCCGGCAGATAGGTGAGATACACCCCGTTGGCCAGCTGGGTCCTGATTCTTTCCAAAGTCTCAACTCCTTTGCGGAACGTCCGGCATTCCTTTCTCGGACGCAATACAAGAGGTATTATAGTATATCCTGGCATATAATTCAAATTCTATTTTGTGAATTTCCCGTTCTGTCCAGGATCTGTCTCAGCACCCGCAGGAAATTGTCCCGGGCGATCATCTCCCGTTCCTGCCGGCTCATGCCCAGCTGCTCCAGCCAGTAGAAGAGGTTCTGGATGTGGGCGGCGCTCTCCAGGCCCTCCGCCCCCTCGTTGCCGGGGCCCATGAACGCGCAGAAATCAAAGCCGCAGCCCACGTGCTCCACCCCCATGACCTCCGCCATATGGGCGGCGTGGAGGGCCAGGGTCCTGGCGGTCTGCTGCCGGGGCTCATCGTGGACGAAGCCGTGGAAGGCATTGAGCCCCACCACGCCGCCGGTGTCCCGGATGGCCCGCAGCTGGTCGTCCGTCAGGTTCCGGGGCACCCCGCACAGGGCGCGGCAGTTGGAGTGGGAGGCGATCACCGGCCCGGCGGCCAGGTCCACCACCTCCCAGAAGCCGCCGTCATTCAGGTGGGACACATCCACCGCCATCCCCAGCTCCCCCATCCGGCGCACGGCCCGACGGCCCGCCTCCGTCAGCCCCACCTGAGGATCGCCCCCGGCGCCTGCTGCCAGGGCGTTGGACTCATTCCAGGTGAGCATCCCCAGCCGGACGCCCTGGCCGTAGTACCAGTCCACGCCCCGGGGATCCGCTCCGACGGCCGACATGCCCTCCACCGCCAGAAAGGCGTAGAGCTGCCCCGCGGCCCGGGCCGCCTCCGCCTCGGCCACCGTGCGGACCGGACGGATCCGGCCGCACTCCCGCAGCTCCGCCCGGGCACAGGCGAACATCTGATGGGTGCGGCCCAGATAGGCCTCCGGATCTCTCCAGGCGGTGTCCTTCCAGAAGGTCTCCCGGGGCCCGCTGGCCCAGACGGCCAGCACCAGCCCCTCCACGCCGCCCCGCCGCAGCCGGTCCAGATGGAGGCGGGCCAGTACC
>JABLTR010026193.1_pt1 | contig 12111 bp, 10 predicted proteins | sample 7160071 | NCBI WGS metagenome assembly JABLTR01 (sample SAMN14651230, study PRJNA627086) | human gut metagenome | isolation source: feces | host: Homo sapiens
CAGCCGCTGCCGGCGCACAGGTCCAGCACCCGGCACTCCCCCAGGGTCTTGATGTAGCCGATGGCCTGCTCCGCCAGCACCTCCGTGTCCGGCCGGGGGATCAGCACGTCCCGGGAGATGTCAAGGGGCAGGCCGTAGAACTCCCACTCGCCGATGAGGTAGGCCACCGGCTCCCCGGCCAGGTGCCGCTCCACCAGGTCCCGGACCCGGCGCTCCAGCTCCGGGGAGGCGTACAGCCCCCCGTCCCGGGCCAGCTCCTCCCGGCTCTTGTTGGTGCCGAAGCACACCAGCTCCCGGGCCTCCAGCGTGGCCTCTTCAATGCCGGCCTTCCGCAGCTGCTGGCGGATATCCAAATACAAATTGTTGTATGTCGTCGCCATAATACGCCTCGCTATCGTTTTCCTGGCGGGAAACCCAGTTAGGAGTTAGGAATTAGGAGTTAGGAATTGTGGTGTCCGGCAAAGCCGGACCGATTCAAATCGTTCCGCCTGCGGCGGAACACATCAATTCCTAATTCCTCATTCCTAATTCCTAATTTACCACTCGTCTTTCCCTTTTTCGCTGGGCAGTACCAGCTCCAGGGACCGGATGGCGCACTCGATCATGGAGTCGTCCGGCTCGTTGGTGGTGAAGTTCTGCATCCACATGCCCGGGGCCGTCAGGATCTTGGCCAGGCGGCTGTCCTGCACGTGGCGGCCCACCCAGCGGTTGAACTCGTAGGTGATGCCCACCACCAGGGGCAGCAGGATCAGGTGTGCCAGGGTCCGCAGCCAGACGCTGGTGATGGGCCAGATGCCGAACACCACGCTGGACACCAGAATGGACACGAAGATCACCACGAACAGAAAGCTGGTGCCGCACCGGGGGTGGTGCCGGGGCTGGATGCGCACGTTCTCCACCGTCAGGGGCAGCCCCGCCTCGTAGCAGAAGATGGTCTTGTGCTCCGCACCGTGGTACTGGAACACCCGGTAGATGTCCTTCTGTCTGGAACAGAAGATCAGATACAGCAGAAAGATGGCAACCTTCAGGATGCCCTCGATCAGGTTCCGGCCCCACATGGGGAAATCCGGGAAGAAGTGCAGCAGCCCGCCGGTGAGGAAGGTGGGCAGTACCAGAAACAGGAAGACGGACAGGCCGATGCCCAGCAGCACGGAGAAGCCCACGATCAGCCCCTCCAGCTTCTTGTTGGAGAACGTCCGGTCCAGCCACTGTTCGAATTTGGAGGGCTCCGCCACCTCTTCCTCCGGATAGAAGTCGGCGGAGTACATCAGGGCCTTCACGCCGTTGACCATGGAGGAGAGGAAGTTGACGGTGCCCCGGATCAACGGCCAGCCCAGGATGGGATGGCGGTCCTTGATGAGCCGCAGCTCCTCCACCTTTTCCACCAGTTCACCATTCTGGTCCCGGACCACGATGGCCTGCTTCTCCGGCCCCCGCATCAGGATGCCTTCAATGAGCGCCTGTCCGCCGATGCTGGTGCGGAAGGCGCAGGACTTGTTTGCGTCTGCCATGGGAATTCCTTTCTAATGTGCTCAGCAAGCTGATTATATCATGCTCTGCGGCAAAAATCAAACATTTGTTCGATTTCCGCAGGGTCATTCTTTCACCGGCAGGCAGATGGTGACCACCGCGCCGCCGCCATCGGCATTGCCGATGGTAAAGATGCCGTTGTGGAGGCCGACGATCTCGTCGCACACCGCCAGGCCGATGCCGCTGCCCCGGGCCTTGGAGGAGCCCTTGTAGAATTTCTGCTTGATGAAGGGCAGCTCCGCCTCCGGGATGCCGGGGCCGTAGTCCCGGACCCGGACCACCTCGAACTCCCCCTCCCGGCTGATGGAGGCGTCGATCCGCTTGCCGGCGCCGCCGTGCTTGGCGGCGTTGTCCAGCACGTTGCAGAACACCTGCTTCAGCCGCTCGGAGTCGCCGGGGATGGGGGGCAGGTCCTCGTCCCCGCTCTCATAGGTCAGCTCGATCCCCTCCTGCCGGAACAGCTCCCGGTAGGTGAAGATGGCGTCCTCAAACTCCGCCTGCAGGTCCACCTGCTCCATGTGGAGGGTGAAGCGGCCGTCCTCCATCTTGGAGAACTCCAGCAGCTCCTCCACCATGGTGGAGAGGCGCCGGGCCTCGTTCAGGATGATGCGGATGCCCCGGCGCATCTGGGCGGGGTCGTCGGTGGTGTCCTCCAGGATGGTCTCGCCCCAGCCGTTGATGGCGGTGAGGGGCGTCCGCAGCTCGTGGGACACGGAGGAGATGAACTCGGACTTCATCTTCTCGTTCTGGCCGATCTTCAGGGACATGTCGTTGATGTTGTCCACCAGCTCCCCCAGCTCGTCGGTGTACTTGTTCTCGATCTGGAAGCCGTAGCTGCCCGCCGAGATGCGCTTGGCGGCCTCGGTCACCACCGCCACCGGCTCCACCACGTTGTTGATGAACAGCAGGCTGGAGATCAGCACCAGGGCCATGCAGATGACGCCCACCGCCAGGATGATGAACACCACCAGCACGATCTGCCGGTCCACCAGCTTCAGCGAGGTCACCAGCCGCATGACGCCGGCCACCCGGCCGTTGAACAGCAGCGGTGCGGACACCGCCAGGATCTTCTCCCCCGTCTCCGGGTCCCGGCCTTGGAAGGGCTCGATCTTCTGATTGGCGATGGCGTTGGTGATGTCGCTGGTGCCCGGCGAGCTGCCCGCCGTCAGGCCGGAGGTGGACATCTGGATGCGGCCGGTGCTGCCGATGAACTGCAGCTCGATCTGGTTTTTGTCCTCATAGGTGTCCACCGCCTGGGTGGCCATCTGGTTGTACTCGGCGTAGCTGTTCATGAAGTAGTCGTTGAAGGCGTTGGACATGGCCTCTACCTGCTTCACCAGGCCGTTTTCCATGCTGCTGTAGTAGTAGGTGGACACGCCGGCGGACACCAGCGTCACCAGCAGCACCAGCAGCACCAGCACCGGCAGGATGGTATTGACGATCCACCGCTTCCGCAGGCCCCGCAGGCGCAGGGCCGTCCACTTTCGATCCCGTTCTTCCTCCGCCATGGGGCCGCACCTCCTTCTGCTTGGTCTTTCTGCGCGGCTCCCCGGAACCGGCGCATCCTTCAGGTCTTCAGAATCCCCACTTGTACCCGTAGCCCCACACCGTGGTGATGTAGGTGGGATTTTGTACATTGTCCTCGATCTTCAGCCGCAGGCGGCGGATGTTCACGTCCACGATCTTCAGCTCGCCGAAGTAGTCCCGGCCCCAGACCATGTCCAGGATCTCCTCCCGGGACAGGGCCTTGCCGGGGTTCTCCATGAACACCTTCATGATGGAGTACTCCACCTGGGTCAGCTTGATCCGCTGGCCGTTCTTCTCCAGGGTGCGGTTGCGGGTGTTCAGCAGGAAGGGGTCCTGCCGGATCTCCCCGGTCTGGGGGACCTCCTCCCCGCCGGCCCGGCGGAACAGGGCGTCCACCCGGGCGGTGAGCTCCGCCGGGGAGAAGGGCTTGGTCACATAGTCGTCGGCGCCGGTCATCAGCCCCGTCACCTTGTCCATCTCCTGGGAGCGGGCGGTGAGCATGATGATGCCGATCTTGGAGTTGGTGGCCCGGATCCGCCGGCAGACCTCGAACCCGTCGATCCCCGGCAGCATAATGTCCAGCAGCGCCACCTTGGTGTCGGGATTCTCCTTCAGCTTCTCCAGCGCCTCTTCGCCGGTCTCGGCCTCAATGACGTCATATCCCGCCCGGCGCAGGTTGATCACGATAAAGCTGCGGATGCTGGACTCGTCCTCCAGCACCAATACTTTTTTCATCTGGATGTCCGTCCTTTCCATGCTCAGCTGTCGCTGGTGGTCCATTCCTGTGTGATCAGATTGAAGGCCTCCAGCAGTTCGTCCTCCGACAGGCCGTGGCGCCATGTCTCATTCGCTTCCAAAAGCTCCGCCGTGTAGATGGTCTCCATCTGGCGGCGGAGGATGATCCGTCCGCCCCGGGTGGCCCGGATCTCCCGGCTGGGTCCCGTGAGCTTGGTGATCCGCAGGAACGGGATGTCGGCCTCATTTTCCCGGTAGGAAAAGGTCACAGCGCTCTCGTCCGTTCCGCTGGACCGCACGGCGGCCACCTGGCCGTCCCAGGGCTCCTGCAGGCGCAGGTACCATCCGTCCTCCACATTGTGATAGGTCTGCAGCACCAGCGTCCCCGTGCCGTCGCCGGCAAACGCGTACCAGTCGATCCGCCAGACGCCGTCATCCTCTTCGCCGTTCCGGCCGTGTTCCGTCACCGGGCGGGGCACCTCGGTGATGTTGTCCCCGTTGATGTCCTCCGGATACAGGGAGCAGAAGGGCGCCACCTCCGAGGACACGCCGGTCACATCCGACAGCAGGATGTTCACCAGCTCTCCGTTCTTCACCGTCAGGATGTCTGTGGCCATCCAGGCGGACTCCTCCACCCCGGTGACGAACAGGGCCGGGCTGCTGTCCGCCAGCGTGCCGCTCTTCACCCGGCCCTGCTGGCTCAGCTCCGCCATGGTGCTGGTGATGCGGGCCGAGGTGCGCAGCTGCAGGGCGCCGTCCTCCCAGCAGTAGTAATCCGCCATGCCGTTGCCCTCCGCATCCGCCCGGAAGACCACCAGCTCCCACAGATCGTCCTGATTCAGATCGTTGACGGCGTACCGCACGTAGTTGGTGCCCCGGATCAGCTCCTCCGGCACCCCGGACCGCAGGGTGTAGACAGACAGCGCCTGCAGGTCTGTGTTGACGCGCCAGCCCACCAGCAGCTCCTTCCATCCGTCCTGATCCAGGTCCTCATAGGCGATGCTGTAGATGCTGGTGCCGGTCCCCTCGATGACCGCCGTCTGCCGGTACGTCTCCTCCTCAGCCGTGAAGATATAGATCTTCAGCGGCTTTTCGTCTGCGGTGTTGCGGAAAAAGGCCACGGCCTCCTCCTCGCCGTCTCCGTTCAGATCCTCCAGCTGGACGGACTGGATGTTGCTGCCGGAGACCGGCGCCGCATACTCCGCGCCGCTTTCGATCACCTGATTGATGCAGTTGTTCAGCTCCGTATATTCCGCCGGCAGCTGCGGCAGGCTGTACAGCTCCTCCGGAGAGAAGGAAAAGCCGCAGCCGCTGACAGCCAGCAGCAGGCACAGCCCGATCAGGGACAGCAGTCCCCGGTAGATCCGCCGCTTCACAGTCTCCTCCCTTCCGCGCCAGAGGCGCCTGTCCGATTGCATACTCTAACTTGTATATGATAGCACGTTTTCTCTGCAATGGGTAGGGGTTCTTTGCATTTTTCCCGCTTTTTACGTTCTGTTCATTTTCTCCCGGGCGGGGCCTTCGCCGGAAAAACCGGCATGGCAGCGCCATGCCGGTCTCATCCCTCCGTCTCTTCCCCTCCGGCGGCTGCGGCGCGCCGGTACGTCTCCGCCAGCGCCCATTTCTGCCGGTGGGTCATCCGCTTGATGGCCGCCTCCCGCCGCAGGGCCGCGGAGCGGTCTGCCGCCGGCTCCTGGTAGATCAGCTCCACCGGCAGGCGGCTGCGGGTGTATTTGGCGCCCCGCCCGCTCTGGTGGGCCCGCAGGCGGCGGGGCAGGTCATTGGTGCACCCGGTGTAGAGGGATCCGTCCCCGCACCGCAGGATATAGACCAGATATTCCATGGCACGCTCCTCTCCCCTTCGGATCGTCCCTCCTCTTTCCCGGCATGGGGACTTCCCCCTGCGGCATAGGAATGGGGGCAGGGAGGGATCTTATGTTGTCTGCCGCGCTGCTGCTGTTCGCCAATACATTGCTGTTCTCTCTCCGCCTGTCCGGCGGGGGCTCGTTCCCCAAGCCCCTGTCCGCCGCAGAGGAGCGGGAATATCTCCGCCGCTACGCCCAGGGGGACCAGGAGGCCCGGGACGTCCTCATCGAGCGCAACCTGCGCCTGGTGGCCCATATCATCAAGAACGGTTGATGCGGAAGGAAAGAAATCCCGCAAAGCCAGCAGTGATGCGGCTTTGCGGGATTTGCTATGGGATAAAGCAAAAGGAAAGACGATCTGGCGCGGCAGCGGACAAGCCCAGTTTGGGGATTATAATAGGGAAATAAGCATTTATTGGACCGTAATACTATAGATTGGTTTCCAATTGTTCATCGCTTTGTTGAAGGTCCATGTTCTGGTTGATTTCATCTAACTGTTCTAGTAAAAAATCTAATTCTCCCAGTTCATCCATATTTATACCAAATGCAGTAATGAGCCAATAATCAATTACTATGTAGAGAAACCGGCCATCCATTTGCGTATCGTGATTTATATTTCTTACCAAAATAAAATCTGGATTTCTATTGCAGAAATTAAATTCTGGTATAATTTCGCATAAGAGGGCATTCATTAATCTATTATCAGCGACCAGAATAAACTTGTCCAGATGGAAAAAACGGTCATTAATATAGTAATTCTTAATAAGTTGAAACACTGCTCCACAAAGGTCATTTTCAAAATTTTGAACTTCTATAAATTGAACGTTGTCGTATTTGGCCAAGATAGAAGAAAAATCCACGCCATTCAACAGTTCGGTTCGCTGAATATCTTTTACAAATATAAACAAGTATTTGTTGAAATCACTTTCAGCAACCTGGCGAAGAAACTGGGATACTAATGTACTTATATCAAATAGCTGAATATCCAAATCTTTGAGGCAACTGTATCTGTTGAATACCTCTTTACAAACGTCACTCATGAAATGATAATCAACGACCACAATGTTGTGATAGTTCGATATTATTCTTTTTATTGGAATTATCAAACCCGTATCAAATATAGGAAACTTGTACACGGTAAAATCAAAATCCATCTGGAGATTGGCGCTTTCTAAATGTCTTTGGGGGATATCGCATACATTGCTTACAGCCTCATGGGGCATATAATTCGTAACAATGGAAGGTAGTTCGACAAATGCAGGTACCATATTATTTCGATTTTCTGTGTGCATTTCGCAAAATTCCACTAAAATCGGGCTGAAAGCAAAAGCGTAATGCGTTTTGTCAATATCCCGTTTGATCCATTTTTTGATCAAAAAGTTTTGCGACTCATGATTTGTTTTCAAAAATATGATTCGGTTATAGACCTTTGAATAAACTACAAAATAAAATGAATTCTTTGTGTCCAGTGACTTTTTCACTGCTCGGGTGAGATACGGGTTTTTATATATCTCAATATCCAAATAGGAATTGAGTATAAGTGTGATGTGGTCTGTACAATTTGATGAAGAAAACACACTGTTTCTACGGTTAATTACTGAGATGAAATTCCCGTCGTGTATATCATTTTCGTAAATGTAGTATCCTATGTCACGAAACCAGTCAATTTTATTTCCAACAACAATTCCGTAAAATGTTCCACCATACCCCTCTTGAATGCAGTGATTCCTAAGAGAGTAACACTGTATATTTGCAATAATTTTGGCCAAGTAATCATGTTCATCACTTGTTGTCTGAAACTGATCTATGATTTTATTTATATTTTTAGAGAAGGTCGAATTTGTCCTTCCACTTCCTATTTCACATCGATCTTTCCTATCAAATTTAGTTCCGTCAAACAGAAAAATTTCTGGTGATGTACCTGACCGGACAAGAATAATACGAATTTCCATTCCTTGATAATTGTTTATAAGAATATTTTGGAGCATTTCTATAGTCAACATTTCCGAAAGAGAATAGAGTTGTTTCAGCAATTCTGCAGCAATGGATATATTACCGGAAAAGGCAAGAGCAATCTCACTATTAAGTTGAAAGAGTTTCAATAATCCTTCCTGTACATAATATTTTCCATACAATCCCTGAACTTCTCCAAATGTACTTAAATTTGCCTGGACATCGTTTTCCAAAGATGATATGGCAGATTCTGATACTAAAAAAACGCGATGGTCCTTTTTCCATGCGATACAATAACTCATTTGACACCCCACCAGTCCTTTTGTCTGTATAAAACAGTATTTACTTCTCGCAGAAATAGATTTAGCGATATTACAAATTTTACAAATAGCATTCTCAATTTGTCATTATTTGCTATTAAAGCCAGGGAAGAAAATTATCTATGATTTTAAATTTTGATTCTGTAACGGGTTCTATTGGGTTGGTATCCATCAACGCAAAATATTTGCTTTATTATAGCATATATGAAATAACAAATGGACTTTTTTAAATTACATTTAAGTAGAATTGCTTTCTATCCAGAGTAATAGCAAATTTGTAATGTGCCTATCTTTCTGCCTGTAAATTGTAGTTATATGATTTAAGCCTTCTTGCGTAAAGTGCGTTAATTGTTATATAATTTATATGACATTGTGCCAAAGTAGAGGGGATGCAAATGATTCACTTGAAGGCGAACACTGCGGGAAAAACCAAAAGAGAGTACATTGAAGATGTTATAGAGGATTGCAAACTGATTTTCAACGCTGCTTTTGCGGATCAGTTTTTTCATGATGATAATCTAAAAGTAGCCTTTTGCACCTCTGAGGATCAGGCAAGTGTGTTCGAGGAGTTTTGCGGTAAGTATTTTCCCCTTTATTTAGACGAAAACCATTCCCGAACAGACTACTTTGCTGCGCAAGCGATGACGAATGTTCCGGAGAATATTTGCGGTATTTTGATTTGCCTTGACACTCTCGATGAGGGAGAGATCTGGTATCAAATTATCCTTCATGAGATGAGCCACATCTTTTGCATCACGAATGAACTGGATGGAGAGAACTTCTATGTAAAATATTCAAAAGTAAAAATGGGTGACGATCCGCGATATCATTTTTTGTATGTTGGCTATGCCATTTGGAGAGAATTCGTTGCCGATTACATGGCATCCGAACTCAATCCGTTTTCGGAGACATACTCTTTGACGGATCTGCGCAAGGTTGTGCGCCAGTTGGATAAGAATGTGAATCTTGACCAACCTGATCGTGCGCAGATATATTCGCAAATACTGGTGTCTGTTTTTCAGAATCCCAGAGTTGCGCAGGCAGCGGATGCCAACGATGCCGTTCAAATCCTTGAAAAGAATCGTGTATTTCCGCCCCAAAACCGTCGGAATTATTGCGCAACCATGGAACTCCTCTTCCATCAACTTGATCAAGAGTCGTTTTGGAAACTCAATGTGGATTTTATTGAAAAACTGGGTGAAGCCTACTTGAAAATTTTGTTCTGTGAGACTTATAGCATTTTGGAAGGCCTTGTTTAGGAAACCTTCAACTGTCAAACACATAAATTCAAACGACTTTGTGCATCTATAGCACAGAAAAACAAACGACTTCTTGATGGTATGTGGTTTTGGGGAATTAGACAGTTATGGCAAACGTATGAGGCAGCTGTTAAATCTACATATGGCATGTATTTTTTCGGGAAAAAGCAAAGACATCACAGGAACAGAATAAATGATAATATGGAGAGAGCGTGGATTTACCATTCCACGCTCTTTATTTATGCAAAACGCAATAAGCAAAGTGCCGCAGTTTGGGTGTTCTCACAAAGCCTTTGTATCGAAAATCCACGTATCAGCAAGAATTAAATAGACAATCAAATCGTAAACTCAACAAATATTGAAGATTTTTTCAAATTGACTTTTCATGGCCATTTTCATCGATTATAATGAGCAAAACCGTTCCAATAAAGGAGGTGCCATTATAATGGATGCGGAACAGACAACGCAAAACCATGTTTCCTATATTTTTTCAAAAGAGGTCATTTTGAAGGGACTGCTGGAGCAGGGGACAATTTCTGAATCAGACTTTGAGCGGTATGATCAGATGCTGTATGACAGGTATCATATTTCGGCATCGTTAGGTCTTCCGCGGCCGATTGTCAGTGAAAGGCCGGATGAAGATTCAGAAAGGCAAATGCCTACTGTTGGTACGAAACCTGCGAAATTGGACTATATCTCCCTCACTGCCATAGCAAAAGAGGTAAACGAAACATCACCTGGATATCTCATTCAAAGTTGGCTGCGGGATGTTCATACCATCGAATATCTGCACTGTTGGGAATTGAAGAACAACCCTTCTTTCAACGAGGAGGGATACAGGGAACTGGAAGAGGAAATGAAATCCCCGTCTACAACGCTGACCGCGAAAAAGTGGATTTTGGCTACCTCTGCCATTGGCCTGCGGTCAAAGCTCGGGAAGGGAGGAGGCACTTCCGCTCACCCTGAAATTGCCTGCGCATTTCGAGCGTGGTTATATCCTGAATTTCAGTATGAACTGATTCAGCACTATCTTGCGATGAATGATGAACAGGGGCATGAAAGTGTATGAAAAAGTATGAGATTATTGAAATTCCAGCAAAGGATACCCCGGCTGGGCGGCGACCGGACCGACAGTTAAGAGTTGCCGCGTACTGCCGTGTGTCAACTAATCTGGAGATGCAGCAGAACAGTTACCAATCTCAGAAGGACTACTATACGAAGTTGATTGCCTCCAATCCAGCATGGACACTGGCGGGGATTTTTGCGGACAAGGGAATCACAGGCACATCCGCCGCAAAACGGCCTGCGTTTCAAAAAATGATCCGGTACTGCAAGGCGGGCAAAATTGATCTTGTAATTACAAAGTCGATTTCCCGCTTTGCCCGAAACACGCTGGACTGCCTGTATTATGTCAGATGCCTTCAAGAACTTGGGATTCCCATTCTTTTTGAAACAGAGGGCTTGAATACGGCGCAGATGGACAATGAATTGATTTTGACCATATTGGGTGCTACCTCCCAGGCGGAAAGTGAAGCCACAAGCAGCCGTGTAAAATGGGGAGTGCGGGCGGCCTTTCGAGAGGGGCGAGTCCGGTACGACTACAAAAACTGGTTGGGCTATCGGAAAGGTGACGATGGAGAGCCGGAGGTCATCCCGGAGGAGGCTGCCGTGGTGCGCAAAATCTTTTCTGCCTACCTGGATGGTTTCAGCATTCGAGAGATCAAAGTCATGTTGGAAGATGGGAGAATTCCAGGGAAAAACGGCCAGGAAACCTGGACAATGGGTAAAATTCGACACATTCTGGATGATGAAAAATATACTGGGGATGCGTTGCTGCAAAAAACGTATACCGTGGATCCGATCTCAAAAAAGAAACGGAAAAATGATGGGCAGCTTCCCATGTATGTCGTGAAGGACTGCCATGAGCCGATCATCTCCCATGAAATGTTTGATTTGGTTCAAGCAGAGAAAAAACGACGGGCTGCTGTGGAGCGCAAAGCGGACAAGAAGACCCCTGCGGTACCGGTTGCCCAGTATTCCAGCAAATATGCCCTGTCATCCATACTGGTATGTGGGGAGTGCAATACGCTTTACCAGCGGTGTGTATGGAGAAAGCCGAACCGCCAGCCATGGGCAGTCTGGCGCTGTCGAAACCGCCTGGAGCATGGTAGGAAATATTGCAAAAACTCTCCCACAATAAAGGAAACGGCTTTACACAAGGCACTTGTTGCGGCGATTAACAGTCAGCTTTATCGCCCGGAATATCTGCTTGCTCCGTTTGATCATTCTTTGCCGGAGGGTACCGAGGACGAGAAAATCCCGCCGGCAAAGAGTATGGAGGAGTTATACGCCAATCTCCGTATGCTTCAAAAGCAGGTTGATATGGAATTGGTAGATGTAATTGCGCAATGCGCCGATGCGAAAACAACTCAGGTTCCAACTGAGCGTATTCAGGAATTGATGAAGCAGCGGCGGGAGTATGATGCTTATATTCAAGCCCTTCATTTGGAACAACATGAGCAGTCCTACCGAAACGAAAAATTCTTCCTGCCATACCGACTGACAGAATATGATGATACCATCGCACGTCATGTTTTGGATACGGTTAAGGCTCTCAGCAAGGATCGATTGCTTGTCATCTTCAAGGGAGGTGCCACAGTAGAGCAGACAATAGAAGAGTAGTTTTCATCACATGTTGATGCCGGCTGGATGATTCCAGCCGGCATTTTTTTGTGCCCATATTCATATTCTGAACGCGAGGTGATTCAATTTGGAGAGCACACAGAGAGAGGTAGTCAGTGTTCTGTTGGAGCACGTTCTTTCCCTTGGCCTTATATCACAATTCACCTATTCTAAGGCGGAGGATTTGGTACATTCTGTGATGGATTTTCCAGAGCTATTCCGGTATCCTGTGTGCTTGAC
>JABLTR010060312.1_pt1 | contig 12075 bp, 10 predicted proteins | sample 7160071 | NCBI WGS metagenome assembly JABLTR01 (sample SAMN14651230, study PRJNA627086) | human gut metagenome | isolation source: feces | host: Homo sapiens
CAGATGATTGAGTTGGGTATCAAGGCGATAATGGGAGAGGATTTGGAAGCATGAGACTGGTGTCGTGTGAAATTGGAGGATTTGGAAAGATCAGCGCTTATTCCCACACGTTTCGGGAAGGGCTCAACGCGTTCTGTGAGGATAACGGCTGGGGAAAGACAACCGTCAGTGTCTTTGTGAAAGCCATGTTCTACGGTATGGAGTATTCCAGAAAGCAGGGGTTGTCCGAACGGGAGCATTACCGTCCCTGGGATGGCGGCGTCTACGGCGGGAGCCTGGTGTTTGAGGTAGGAGGAAGGCGTTACCGGGGGGAGCGCACGTTTGGAAAGAAGGACAAGGATGACACGTTTGCCCTCTATGATGACGTGACCGGAAAGCCCTCCGAGGATTTCGGCGTCAACCTTGGGGAGGAGATCTTCGAGGTGGATCGGGACTCCTTCGGGAAGAGCACCTTTATTCCCCAGGAGGGGCTGGAGACCACCATGACGGACAGCATCAATGCCAAGATGGGCGATCTGTCCACCGCGAAGGACGATATCAACAATTTTGACCGCGCGGTAAAGGCGATCGATGAGGCAAGGAAGAATTATACCCGCAGAAGCAAGACGAACACCGGGAAACTGGAGATCATGAAACGGCAGATGAGGGAGTGCAACGAGCTTCTGGAACAGCAGGAGGCCATGAACAAGGGCTACGAAGAGCGCACGGAACTGCTGGAGCAGAGGAAACGATCTCTGCAGGAGCTGGAAGGAAAAAAAGCCGGACTTGCCGAGCAGATCCGCATGCTCAGCCGGCAGGAGCAGAGTCTCGGACAGTACCGGGAGAAAAAACGCAGTCTGGAGCGGCATCTGGCGGACAGCGCCGGTTTGGATGCGTTCTTCGCGGCAGGAATTCCGAAGGAGGACGAGCTGAAGGACATGGAGAATCTGGAGCGGCGCATGCATGTGGCGCGCCGGGAGATCGAGGTCAAGCAGGAAGGGATTCCGCCGCAGGAGGAGATCGAGCGCCTGGAGATGCTCTTTGCCTCCGGTGTTCCCGAGGAGGCAGATCTGTCCCAGTGGAATCTGTGGGCCGGACGTCTGAAGGAATTGCGGGTGGCCGGCGAAAGTCATAAGCTCTCAGAAGATATGAAGGCCCATCTGCAGGAGATGAGCAGTTTCTTTGAGCGGAAACTCCCTCAGGAGGAGGAGATGGCTGCCGCGGAGGAACGGGTCACGGAACTGATCAAGCTGGAGGGGCGGGCAGATGATGCGAAAACCAGATATCAGACCCTGTTGCTGCAGAGGGATCAGATGGAGCGCAGCCGGGCTGGCAAGGGAGGACTTTCGGGATTGATTGTCTGCCTGTTTCTCTGCATTGCTCTTGCGGGAGGCGGTATTGCCTTCCGTACACTGGCGGCGGACAGCGCCTATTCCCTGCCCCTGCAGATCGTCTGTTTTGGAGGGGCTCTGCTGATTCTGAGTCTGGGATGCTGGTCTTTTCTGCGGAGTAAAGGTGCGGCAAGAAAGGCGGCAGAGGAGCTGGAACGCCAAGTGGAGGAGGCCCGTGAAGCGCTGGAACGCTGCGAGAACCTGAGAGAAGAGCAGCGCGCTTCCTGCAAGGCTTTTTTGTCGGATTTTCTGCTGCCCCCTCTGGACAACATGCAGCAGATGGTTCATGAGGTCCGCAAAAATCTGGATCTGTACAACAGCCTGCGCCAGGAGGAGCGAAAGAGTGAACAGGAAGTTTCCGGTACGCTGGAAGAGCTGGCGGATCTGCAGCTGCGGCTTTACACAGCGCTGGCGCCCTTTGCGGAGGTTTATCATATTGATCTGTATCATGAACCTCAGGAGGAGGAAGTGCTGCGGCGCCTGCAGAGAGACCGGACGGTCTTTGAAAATTACCGGAAGGATTACAGTGAGATGCTGAGCCGTACGGAGGAAAACCGGGAGATGGAGGAATCACTCCAGGCTTTTCTGGGCAGATTCCCCACAGAGAGCGGCGAAGCGGCGGAACAGCTGAAGGAGATCCGCAGCAAATATGACCGGCGTTTTGCTCTGGCAAGGGAGATTCGGGAACTGAAGGGCGAACTTTCCCGGTTTGAGCAGGAACATCAGATTGATGAGAGCAGAGGTTCGGTGGAGGAGCTTCAGAAACAGCAGGATGAACTGGACGCGGAGGCGGCGGAATTGAACCGTACTATCGCCCAGGATCGGGAAAACCTTTCCGCCATGGCGGAGGAACTGGAACGATTCGAGGAAGCGCAGACGCGCAGAGAACAGCTGACGGAGGATATTGAAGCGGCGCAGCAGAGGGTAAAGCTTCTGGAGAATACAGCCAGGTGCCTTCAGATGGCAAGGGACAGTTTCCTTTCGAGATATATGAAGCCTCTGCAGGAGGGACTGGAGAAGTACCGCAACCGAATTGACGTGAATGCGGTTGATGAGCTGGCTTCGGCTCAGATGGCGCTGGATATGGACCTGTCCGTGCGCATTTCCTATCTGGGAAACAGCAGGGAGGCGGACTATCTCAGCGCCGGATACCGGAATCTGATCGCCTTCTGTTCCAGACTGGCCCTTCTGGATGTGCTCTATCAGAAGGAACAGCCGGTACTGATTCTGGACGACCCCTTTACCAATCTGGACCCGGAGAAAATTCGTCAGGCTCTGGGGCTTTTGCAGGAGATCGCCGGAAAACGTCAGGTGCTGTATTTTACCTGTCATGAGAGTCGTATGCCGTAGCAGTAAGAGATTATTTAATTACTGCAACGGCTCAACTTGAATATTACCGCCAATATTAAATACTTCCAGTATTTCTCCAGATGAAAAATCTCTGTTTTCCGCCTGTTCCCCGGCCTCTTCCAGCGATACGTTTTGATTCTGCATGATCATAATGATCTCGTTGGCGCGCACGCGGTCCTCGAGATCGGTATCCACTCTTACGACTTGCCGGCTCTCCGGATTGATATAATATTCCTGGCGAATCGTGAATTCTACCTCCTCTGTATTCGGCAAACTCGGTTCGCCGCCGGCAGTGTCTTGGTATTCTGTTTTGTACACCTCGCAGACAGCGCCATCTATGGTTTCGGTTCGATCAAAAGTGAAAGACAGATCTTCCCCGTAACCGTAACGAGGTGAAGGCTGCGTGTTTTGCTGCACTACAATATTACCGCTGGAGTCTTTGGCCTGCATGGTGTAATTTGAGCCCGCTCCGCTTATATAAGCTTCCTGCAGGACGGAAGCAGCTGAAAAATCGTCTGACACGCGATAGTATTCTTCATAAGGATTGGCAATAATCCTGCCTTCGAAAACAGATGACACGTCATCATTTACACCGCTGACAGAAGTTTTTATGTATTCATAATTGCTGTTGTGAAATTCATTCACGATATCAGCGGCTTCTTCCTGATCCATATGACCGGAACATGCCATAAGCCCAAATGAGATTATGCCGAAAATGGCGCATATGCTAAAACGTTTCACTGTTTGTCTCATATTAATTCCCCCCTGTCATAAAATAATTGTATAAACAATTTTGAGATAAGAAAAAAGAAGTCTTACAATTTTAATTCTAAAGAGACTGATTGCTTTGTCAATATATTTTACATAAAATTTACATAGATTTAACATAGAGCGGCAGTAAAAGATTTTGCGAAAAGGCTTGACAAGAAAAAGAAATTCCCTTAGAATAATTTCTGCTGTAAATATTGCGGCAGGCCCAGTTAGCTCAGTTGGTAGAGCAGAGGACTGAAAATCATCGTGTCTCTGGTTCGATTCCGGAACTGGGCACTTGCGGGTGTGGTTCAATGGTAGAACATCAGCCTTCCAAGCTGAAAACGTGGGTTCGATTCCCATCACCCGCTGTTGTCTGTTGACTTTTACGACAGGCTATGATAACATCACTACTGTTGATTTGTGCGACAGTGGCTCAGTTGGTAGAGCACCTCCTTGCCAAGGAGGAAGTCGCGGGTTCGAGTCCCGTCTGTCGCTGTCAGAGAAAGCACACCGGAGGGTGTGCTTTTTTCAGTCAGGAGCGCCGCTTCCGGCGCCGGGAGGGAAGGAAGAAGGAGAGGCCATGAAAAAGAGTGAACAGCCTATCGCGGTTTTCGACTCCGGGGTCGGCGGGATCAGTGTGCTGAGGGAAATGGTAAAGATCATGCCCTATGAGGATTTCATATATTACGGGGATTCGAAACATGCGCCCTACGGGACAAAATCCCTGGAGGAGGTGAGAGAGCTTACGATCTCCCATACCCGGGAGTTGATGGGGCAGGGGGCAAAGGCGGTTGCCATCGCCTGCAACACAGCCACCAGCGCCGCGGTTCGGATTCTGCGTCAGATGTATCCACAGCTTCCTCTGGTGGGGATTGAACCGGCTTTAAAGCCCGCGGTGCTCTTCAAACCCCATCCTACCGTATTGGTTATGGCTACACCTATGACGATCCGGGAGGAGAAATTCCATCGTCTTCTGGCAAAGTATGAACATCAGGCAACCATTTACCCGCTGCCATGCCCGGGGCTTATGGAATATGTGGAGAGAGGACAGGCGGATTCGCCGGAAGTCCGGGAATTCCTGAGAAATCTTCTGGGAGAATATCTGGAAAAGGGCGTGGATGCCATTGTGCTCGGATGCACACACTATCCCTTTGTGCAGCAGGCCATTGCCGAGACGGCCGGCCCGAAAGTGCGCATCTTCGACGGTGGGGAGGGTACCGCCCGTGAGCTGCGCCGCCGCATTGATCTGGCGGGACTGAGAAATCCGGATCCTCTCCGAAAGGGAAAAGTCATCTTTGAAAGCAGTGACGAATCTCCGGAAAAATTGGAACTCTTCCGGAAATTGTTTTACAGCAAGTAGATTTCTACAGGAACCAGACATCCTGATTGGTTGAGGAGATGGCGGAGGCGCCTGCATCGAGAAGGGCCAGCACGTCGGATTTTTCGCTGACCAGACCGCCGGCGATAACCGGGCAGGAGACCATACGACAGATTTTTTTTACAATGCCGGGCATGGGGCCTGGCAGAACCTCTACCACGTCGGGACGGATATGGCCAAGCTGCTTCTCAATACTCTCAAAAGCCATGGAATCCAGCAGGAAGAAACGCATGACGGTGTACATGGAAAGCTCTCTGGCGCGCTGAATCAGGGGCGCTCGGGTGGAGATAATGCCGTCGGCAGAGGTGTAGGTGTGGATAAAATCCACGGCCACCTCCCTGGAACTTAGGCCCTGGATCAGATCAATATGTACCATGGCGATTTTTCCGGCGGATCGGACCCGGTCCACAATCTTTGGAATCGTGATCACATCCCCATAGAGAATAAAGATGATTCTGCTGTCGCAGGTCAGGCATTTTTCCAGGCCCGCGTCATCCTTGATGGCAGCGATAACCGGGGAATCCTCCAGGGCCTCCCGAAATTCTTTTTTCATAATATTTTTCCCTCCCAATAAAATCGCGTTCCAGTTCTGCCGTCTGCAAGCAGCCGCAGAAGCTGTTCCGCGGGTTTGCGCCGAGTTGACGTTCGCAGAGCCGCTCGATACCGCGAAGCGCTATCTCGCTTAAGGGCGTTCGCCCAATAAAATTGCGATCCAGCTTTCACGTCTGCAAGCAGCCGCAGAAGCTGTTCCGCGATTTTGCTCTGCTCACTGCTATATAATATCATACTTTTTCCATGTCTGCAGTGGCAATGATGTCCACGCCGGTGCCGCAGACGTCGGGCAGGAGAATATCGCCGATGTGAATGGGCGCGGCGACGGTCAGATCCCGCAGTGCCCGGACGCAGTCAAAGATCCGGTCTTTGGGGATGTCGCTTCTGGTTTTGCAGGGGACTACCGGCAGACGCCCGCCGGATACCCGTACTGTGGTAGTGACAATCCGGGTGGGATTGGTCACTTCCTTCCGGGCGTAGTCTTCGCCCCGCTTGCAGGTATTCCCCGTGACGGAGAGTATCTGTCCGTTTTCTGTGGTCACTTCCACTGTGCAGCCCAGAGGGCAGCCGATGCAGGTCAGTGTTCTCTTATCCATTTGCTATCCCTCCTCTATGGTAACGGTAATGTGATCAATGTCCGGATATTCCGCCAGCTGTTTTTTTGTCAGTGTAACCTGTTCCATCTCGCCGGGGGCCAATACCGGACGTTTCCGCTGCAGAATCCGCCTGTCGCCGAAGTAGACGCAGATGGACCGGTTTTTGTAAATGTTGTCCACCCGGAAGCGGAGGGTTACCGTATCGTCCATGGCGTCGGGGCGCAGGGTTTCTGGGACGGTGTATCGGACGCCGCCTTCGCACAGGATGGGAAGGGTCCGGACATTTTCACTGCGGGCCGTTGGTGTCTCCGGAAGAAGATCCGTCAGATCCGGTGTGGCTGCGGAAGTGTTCTGACGTTTTATGTAAGCAGCTGCCTGCCTTCCGGCGTTCGCTGCCTCCTGGCTCACATAATCCACCAGATCGTGGACGTGGAGGACATTTCCGCAGGCAAAGATCCCTGGGATACTGGTCTCCAGCGCGTCGTTGACCGACGGGCCGCCAGTTACCGGATGCAGTTCAATGCCGGCGCTTCGGGAGAGTTCGTTCTCCGGGATCAGCCCGCAGGAGAGCAGAAGCGTGTCACAGTCGTAATGCGTCTCCGTGCCAGGAATGGGTTTCCTGTCTGCTCCCACCTGGGCTACCGTCACGCCGGTAACCCGATCCTTTCCCTGAATATCCACCACTGTGTGACTCAGCTTCAGGGGAATGCCGAAATCGTCCAGACACTGGACAATATTGCGCTTCAGGCCGCCGGAGTAGGGCATCAGTTCCGCCACCAGCAGCACTTTGGCTCCTTCCAGTGTCATGCGCCGGGCCATAATCAGACCGATATCCCCGGAACCGAGGATTACCACCCGCCGACCCGGCATATAGCCCTCCATATTGACCAGACGCTGGGCGGTGCCGGCGGAGAAGATGCCGGCTGGCCGGAACCCCGGGATATTCAGGGCGCCTCTGGGGCGCTCCCGGCAGCCCATGGCGAGGATGACTGCCCCGGCCTGGAGGGTAAAGACGCCGTCGTTGGAGTTGACGGCGGTTACGGTCCGATCCGGCGAGATGTCCAGCACCATGGTGTGGAGCTTGTAGGGGATCTGCCGCTCTTTTACCTGAGCGATAAAGCGGGCGGCGTACTCCGGCCCGGTCAGTTCTTCCTTGAAGGTGTGGAGCCCGAAGCCGTTGTGGATGCACTGATTTAAAATGCCGCCGAGACGGTCGTCCCGCTCCAGAATCATGATATTTTTCACGCCGTTGTCATAGGCGGCCACGGCGGCCGCGAGTCCCGCAGGTCCGCCGCCGATGATGACGAGATCCATTTTATCCATAAGAAAACCTCCTCAAATCAGATGTGTTTGTTACTGCCCTCAATGATGAGGGAGCGGGGACCGGATTTGGTAATATCCGAAATGTCCAGCCCGAGTTCTCTTGCCAGAATCTCCATGACTCTGGGAGAACAGAAACCTGACTGACATCGTCCCATGCCCGCCCGGGTTCTTCGCTTTACGCCGTCTAAAGATCTGGCGCCCGGCGTCCGGTGGATGGCGTCGATGATTTCCCCCTCGCTGATCATCTCACAGCGGCAGATGATATTTCCGTAGGCCGGCTGTCGGCGGATCAGTTCGCTGCGCTCTGCGGCGGTCATCAGAGAGGGATTTAAAAATCCTTTCCGCGTGCCGCAGAAGGAGGGATCCGGCGAAAGATTCAGGTCCGAGGCGATCCTGTGCGCCAGATATTCCCCGATGGCGGGGGCGGCGGTCAGTCCCGGGGACTCGATGCCGGCAGCATCGTAAAAATGAGGCGCGTCCGCGGCCTCGCCCAGAATGAAATCGTCTCCGGCTTCGTGGGCTCTGAGGCCGGCAAAAGAGGTAATAACCTGGCGCAGGGGGAGATTTCGGACGCTTCTCGCGGCTGTCGGGGCGAGAGAGTCCAATCCTTCCGCAGTGGTGTTTGTCCCCTCGCGGTCCTCAATGTTCTCCGCGGTGGGGCCCACCAGAAGGTTGCCGTGCACGGTTGGCGTTACCAGCACACCCTTTCCCAGTTTGCCCGGCAGCTGGAAAATCGTGTGGCTCACATGGCTGCCGGCGGATTTGTCCAGAAGGAAATACTGTCCCCGCCGGGGAGTGATGGAGAGTGGCCGGGAGCTGATCATATTGTGAAGAGTGTCCGCGAAGACGCCGGCGGCGTTGACCACGGCCCGTGCTTCGATCTCCCGCGTTTCGCCCTCAGAGGTTAAAAGGCGGATCCGATAGTTTTCCCCGACGCGCTCCACGTGTTCTACCCGGCTGTTGAAGCGAAAGACGGCGCCGTTGGCACTGGCGTTTTCCGCCATGGCAATCGTCATCAGGAAGGGACAGACGATGCCTCCGGTGGGGGCGAAGAGGGCGCGGGAGACATGCTCGGCCAGATTGGGCTCCAGAGCGAGAAGTTCCTCTCGCTCCAGAATCCGAAGATCCGGTACACCGTTTTTTCTTCCCCGTTCCAGCAGTTCCTGAAGGAGAGCGGGATCCTGATCTTTCGTGCAGACGACCAGGGAGCCGTTTCTGTGAAACGGGAAATCCAGCTCCCGGGACAGAGCGTCCATCATCTGATTGCCCCGGACATTCATCTGTGCCTTCTTCGTGCCAGGCAGAGCGTCGAAACCTGCGTGAATAATGGCGCTGTTGGCCTTGGAGGTGCCGCAGCAGACATCCTCCTCCCGCTCGACCACACAGACGGAGCCCCGATATCTGGAGAGTTCTCTGGCGATGGCGCATCCCACAACGCCGGCGCCGATAATTACTGTATCGTACATAGTTACCGCTCCTTTCCCGAAAAAAATAAGAGCAAGGCAGGGACGGTGTCGGGCCGTCCTTTCTACCTTGCTCTTGTCTCCGGTAAACTGTTTATTTATATATACAGTATAGCAGGCCATCCGGCGGATTGCAACGAAAAATTGTAAGGCAACTGTCGATGTGCTAAAATCGGTTACAGGGCAGCGCATGTGGGGTGGAATCCGGGTGTGATGTGCAGCGATCGTTCCAGAAGGAGGAAGAAGTATGGCGAATGCGGGAAATCAGAAGCTGAAGTTACTTTATATTATGGAGATCTTTCTGCGGGAGACCGATGAGCATCACAGCATCAACGCTTCGGAAATTGTGAAAAAGCTGGCAGAGCGGGGGATTGTGACGGAGCGTAAGAGCGTTTACCGGGATATCGATATTCTGGTGGATTTTGGTATGGATATCGTCCGGTCTCCGGAGACGAAAGCCGGATTTTATCTGGCGGGGAGAACTTTTGAGCTGCCGGAACTGAAACTCCTGGCGGATGCCGTGGCGGCTTCGAAGTTTATCACAGACAGCAAATCTGCTCAGCTGGAGAAGAAGATCGAGCAGCTTGCCAGCAGGTATGAGGCAAAGCAGCTTCAGCGGCAGGTGGTGGTCTCCGATCGGGTCAAGACGGAGAACGAGAAGATCTATTACGCCATCGATGTGATCTACAACTGCATCGACAACAATCATCAGATGGAGTTTCAGTACAGCGAGTGGACTGTGGAAAAGAAACGGCAGCTGCGAAAGAACGGGGCTATTTACCGGGTAAGCCCGGAATTTCTGCTCTGGGATAACGAATATTACTATCTGGTAGCCTTTGACGAGCTTGCCGGCGCTATCCGGCATTACCGGGTGGACAAGATGGAAAATGCAAAAGAGCGGGACGAGGCGCGGGGCGGTGTGGAGGCCAGAAAGAATCTGCGCCGGGCGGACTACGCCAGGAAGCGCTTCGGCATGTTTGCGGGAGAACCCCGGACAGTGGTTCTGTATTGCAAAAAGGAACTGGTGGGTGTCATGCTGGACCGGTTCGGCACGGAGGCATCTGTCCGCCCGGAGGGGAAGGAGGAGATCGCTCTGCGCACCGAGGTGGAGGTCAGCCCACAGTTCTTCGGATGGCTGGCGGGGCTCGGAGATAAAGTGCGCATTCAGGCGCCTGCGGATGTGGCGGAAAGCTACCGGGAATATCTGCGGGGGATCCTGTCCCGCTACGAGGATGTATAAAATGTTCTTTACTTTTTTCTGTGAATGTGATACCTTTTTACCGTGACAGTGAACTAAAGTGCACGGAATTATGAAGGAAAGAGGAGTGGAGACTATGAAAAAAGCGAAGAAATTGCTTGCGCTGCTTCTGACCGGTCTGATGGTATTTGCCATGACTGCCTGCGGAAGCGGTTCCGGAAACGGCGGCAGCGGTTCTGACAACGAGAGTGACATGGAGTATGTGAAGGACAAGGGAACGCTGGTTGTCGGCATTACCAATTTCGAGCCCATGGATTATCAGGATGACAACGGCGAGTGGATCGGCTTTGACGCGGATCTGGCGAAGGCCTTCGGAGAGAGTCTGGGCGTGGATGTGGAGTTTGTAGAGATCGAGTGGGGCAGCAAAATCATGGAGCTGGACGGAAAGACCATCGACTGTGTCTGGAACGGTATGACTCTGACAGACGAGGTTACAAGCTCTATGGAATGTACACAGCCCTATTGCCGCAACGCGCAGATCGTGGTGCTTCCCACGGACGTGGCGGATCAGTACACGACGACAGATTCCCTCAAGAACCTGAACTTCGCGGTTGAGGACGGAAGCGCGGGACAGGAGGCAGCGGAGGAGCTGGGCGTAAACTATACGCCGGTACAGCAGCAGTCCGACGCCCTGATGGAAGTGGCTTCCGGTACCTGTGACGCGGCGATCATCGATTCCCTGATGGCGGCAGCTATGGTAGGAGAGGGAACCGGATACGCAAACCTGACCTATACCCTGGAGCTGACCAGCGAGGAGTACGGCGTTGGTTTCCGCAAGGGATCTGATCTGGCTGAAGAGCTGAACAAGTTCTTCGAGCAGAGCTATGCGGACGGAACCATGCAGCAGATCGCGGAGAAATATGGTGTGCAGGCGGCGCTGATTGAGCAGTAATCGGCGCAGCAGCGGCATACAGATAGCGGCGGGGTGTCTCGTTTGGGAGCGCTCCCGCCGCTTTTGTCGCGTTGTCTCGACTCATCGGATTTTTTACAGGGGATGTCCGCGGACGTTTCCCGAAAGGATACAGAAAGAAAGCAGGAAAGAGATATGGAACTGATACTTGAACAGATGCCGATTGTCATCCGCTCCCTGAACGTGGGATTTCTTCAGACCCTTCGGCTCTTCTTCGTAACGCTGATCGGCGCCTTCCCCCTGGGACTGATCATTGCCTTCGGGTCGATGTCCCGGTTCAAGCCTCTCAGCTATTTTACGCGGCTGGTGGTGTGGGTTGTCCGTGGGACGCCCCTGATGATTCAGCTGCTGATTATCTACTATTTCCCCGGCCTGGTGCTGGACAATCCCATCTGGGGCGGCGGGGAGAGCGGCCGCTTTCTCGCGGCGTCGGTCTCCTTTATTCTGAATTACGCCTGCTACTTCTCGGAAATTTACCGTGGGGGAATTCAGGGCGTTCCAGTGGGACAGGAGGAGGCCGGCCTGGTGCTGGGTATGACGAAGAGTCAGATTTTCTTCCGGGTTACACTGCTTCAGATGATCAAGCGGATTGTGCCTCCCATGTCCAACGAGATTATTACCCTGGTCAAAGATACATCTCTGGCCCGCATTATCGCGCTGCAGGAGATCATCTGGGCAGGACAGGCATTCATGAAGGGATCTCAGGGAATTTCCGGCGCAATCTGGCCCATGTTCTTTACCGCCGTCTACTATCTGATCTGGAACGGTATCCTGACCGTGCTCCTGGGACGGTTGGAGAAGAAGCTGGATTACTTTAGGTAGGGAGGACAGAAGCGATGGCTATATTGGAAGTAGAACATATTCAGAAAAGCTTTGAGCGGACAGAAGTGCTCAAGGATATCAGCTTTTCTCTGGAAAAGGGACAGGTGGTATCCATCATCGGTTCCTCCGGAAGCGGAAAGACGACGCTCCTGCGCTGCCTGAATTTCCTGGAGCGGCCCGACGGCGGCGTGATCCGTGTGGGCGGGGAAACCCTCTTTGACGCGGAGGATCCCACAACTCTGCAGGAGAGTCAGATTCGCAGGAAACGGCTTCACTTTGGGCTGGTATTCCAGTCTTTCA
>JABLTR010102361.1_pt1 | contig 12062 bp, 10 predicted proteins | sample 7160071 | NCBI WGS metagenome assembly JABLTR01 (sample SAMN14651230, study PRJNA627086) | human gut metagenome | isolation source: feces | host: Homo sapiens
CGTGCTGTCCAGCTTATATTTGACGATCTTCTTCATCGTGCTGACATAGCTGTCTATCTCTTCCTGGCTCATGGTCACACCTTCGGCCAAAGTGAATTCTCCGCTGTAGCGGTTATAGAGCCCCTTATCCGTCAGCCAGCTTCTGGAGGAGAAGATCACCAGCGGCTGGGAATCCGACAGGATATCCGTGCCGGCTAACAGGCGGGAATCATATTCCAAGCCCAGAAGGTTGGACACTGTGGGCAGGATATCCACCTGTCCGCAGACCTTATCCACCTGTACTGGCTGCTCCATGCTTCCGGACCACATGATCAGGGAGTTTCTATAAACATCGAAATCCAGATCCGATTCCTTCAGGTTTTCAATTTCAGCTCCGCCGAAACTCTTGCCCGCCAGTTCTTCCAGCGTGGCAATATCAAAATACGGTATATGATCCGGCACCATCACGATCAGCGTCTTATCCAGCTTTCCGGCCTGTTCCAGCCTCTCAAGCAGATAGGCCGCCGCCTTTTCCACTTCCTGATTGGCCGCGATATATGCCTTTGTGGTTTCCGAATAAGGAAGGCCTTCCACGATCTCCTTATTTCTCACTGCCATCTGATCTCCGGTGAAGTTATAAGGCATATGGCCGCTGACGGACATATAGTAAATATGGAACGGCTGCTCGCTGTTAATATACTCATCCACGGTCTGTTCCATCATATACAGATCGGACTGCGGCCAGACATTATTACCAGCGGAAGTGGTCTCCATGGTGAAGCCCTCATCACCCTGCTTCCAGTCATAGCCCATATTGGGATGTGACTCGCGGCGCCCGTACATCTCCCTGTTATTATGATACCCCATGGTCAGATAACCCTGACGTTTCAGCTGGTTGCCCAGGGTGAAATACAAGTTGGTCTTCTGCACACCGGTTTCCTTCATGCTGATAGGGTTGCCGTTCTTCGGATACAGTCCCACCATATTCTGGAACTCTCCGCCTGAGGTGCTGGTATAGTGGAGAGGGGTATAAAAATTATTAAATACAAAGCCTTCATTTGCCATGCGATAAAGAGTAGGCGTCCTGTCCTTATCGATCAGCAGCCGGTCAAAGCCTTCCAGAGAGAAAAAGATCACGTTGTAATCCTTGAACATACCGGTATACTCATTCTTATTGGTGGGTGTTACGTTCTGGAAATACTGATCCAGCCACTTAACCGTATCATTGGTATCGCCGGCAATACGCGCATCGAAATCGATATTCATCACATTCGGTGAGGTATCCAGAGGCGGCTCTGTCTCTGTGGGTATCTCATTCGCTGAAGTAGAAGCATCCGTCTGCGCCTCCGACGTTTCCCCCGCAGGACCGTTCACACCGGAGAAATCAAAATCAGCTTCGCCGATCGGGTTCTTCGCGCCGAATATGCTGTGTTTGACATCCAAACGCAGCATGGTGATCAGTCCCAGCTGCTCCACCTGGTCATCCACATTGGTATCGGTACTGTAGAGCATGGATGGTTTGAAGTCCCCCTTCCACGGCAGTCTTAGGGTGACCAGACCCAGTATATGGGCAAACACCGCGATGATCAGCACAAACACCGACAGGTTTAAATGTTTTCTTTTAAAATGGAACAGATTCCTGCCGACCGCAAATATAAATATCACCGGAACCAGCATTAAAAGCAGTCCGAACCAGTTATTCAGCACGCCGGATACAATGGCGTCAAAGTAATCCAGCAGCTTATTGTTGGCAGCTGTTTCCGCGGAACTGAACAGCTGATAATACTGCTGCAGGACAGCCTTGCAGACAATCTCTATACAGAATATCAGCGATGCGAAACAGGTGAGCACATAAGCGATGATGCGGTTGGCCTTGCGGGTAAAATTCATGGTCAGCAGCGAGCAGACACAGCCCACCGGGATGGAAAACAGCAGATACACCGGTATATACTTCAGGCTGAGCCGCATATAAATATGGAAAGCGATCTCCAGATAAATAAAAACCAACGGAAAGAAAAAAATCTCCCCCATCAATGTGGCAATTTTTGCTTTTTTTCGTCTCTTTTTGTAATAAACACTTGAATTCATACTCTATATCTCCTGCTCTTTATCTGAAAAGCGGTATTAACCCGGACTTCACGTAAAAAATATTGTAGCACGTTCACATCGTAAAGTATAGGATTTCCTTCTTAAAATTATCTTACGTTGTTGCATCATAAATGCAAACTAAAGTCTCTGATCCTCTTCGGAGGGAATGTATCGCATGATATCCTCCACTCTGCAGCACAAAATCCTGCACAGATCATTTACTGTAGTCGTAGTCAGGGGCTTATTGTTTCTCAGCCTGTCGATCGTTGCACTTGAAATCTGATACTTCTGGATTAATGAGTATGTTGATTCAGGTGAATTATTTAATGTGCTCCAAAAAGGACTATAATCAATCATATATTTCTCTCCCATGTCTTATTTTTAGCTTAAAACATAGTTATATACTTGACTATAGTCGCTATGCAGACTACAATGTTGATAATAAGGAGTTTGGTGAGTGAATATGTTTACATGTCTTTTTGATACAATTACACAGTCCGAACTGTCAAAGCAAATGCTTATTTTTGACCTTTGCAGCACCGAACATGACAGTGAAATCATGTTCGGTGGCGGGGACGCCGGTCTGTCCGCATTAGATTTCTCTCGGATCATGTACATTTTATTCAGTTTGGGATTTGATGAGCTTGCAGCTGAATTTTTCAGCAGAAATATCTGTAAAATTGCGATTGATGAATTCGAAGAATATATGCGGACGCGAATCACTGACCTTGATATAAAAAGATATGAGAAATGGTTAGAAGAATTTTGTATGAATGCTCCAACGGAAAGAATGAAGTCAATTTTATACGAAATCCTGAGTTTATAAGGCAGGGGTAAGAAAAGCGCAGACGCTATTTCCTATCCCTGCCTGTATTTAATTGCTGTTATTATGCTGCTGACGATAAGCCCACCATGAATACGATATTTTTCAACGAATGGTACACAAGGGACACCAGCAAGAAAAGTCAGGGCCGTGGTGCTGGAAAAGCTGGTGCAGCAGGTGGAAATCAGCTATAACTGTATCGGTGTGATTGATTGATTTACCGGACACCAACGAAACAGACAGCAAAACGGCATAGCCAAAATGGCTATGCCGTTTGCTATAACAATACTTCTTTATTGGGGGCCGCCTAATCACGACAGCCCTTTTATTGCCTACGCCCTCTGTTGTTCCTCTTCTATCATCCCGCCATTTATAATCTCTTTAATAGCATCAACGCTGATATTCTTTTCGAGCATAAGATTATGAAGTTCTTTTAGTTCAGCATTTTGAATTTGCTCTTCCAGCTCCTTTGCCCTGGCTTTCAGAGTAACAATTGACCTTTCATATGCCGAGATACTTTCCTGCACACCGGCCAGTTCTTCGTTTAATTTTTCTAATACCGTTTTCCTCTGTCCTCTTGCCATAATATTATCTCCTTTGATTTGTTTATAAGGTTGTACCATATTAATCACTATATGACAGGTGGAAAGAATTTATACAAAAAATATACCAAATGTTTAACTTAGCATATTAATAGCTATACTGAAAGTTATACAATTAAAAAACGGAAAACCTCTTTACTTGGGGAAAAAGTCCAAAGGGAATTTGTTTAATGGGATGCTGTCCACGCTCTGCGCGGGACGTTTATGATAAGCCGTAAACAGTAGCTTTCTAAATTATGAATTTGTAATTTGTAATTTTTTAAAAAAGTAGTTGAAATATTTTAAAGTCAATGCTATAATTATTTCCGTTGCTGACATATCAGTGATAAGCGGGAATGCTGGAATTGGCAGACAGGCATGACTAAGGATCATGTGGTTGAATTACCGTGAGGGTTCAAGTCCCTTTTCCCGCATTTTAAACTTTTAATCAAAAAATAGCGCTCCAGTTTGGAGGGCTATTTTTTGCTTGTTGAACATTTTAGTGAAACCCAAGAAAAACATTAAGATTCCCGATCTGCCGTTTCCCCGAACTCTTCCTGAAAAGTATCGACAAATTCAAGCATGAGTTTCCTTTGCTTAACGGATAAAATATTCCATGCCGCGAACAGTTTCTGCTGCTCACGGGTAAGTACCACAGCCTCACCTTCTTCAGCGAAAAACTGCATCAACGTTATGCCCAAGCCATCGCATATGGACTTCAGTGTTGCAAATGACGGGTCATTATGCCTTTTAAAAAGGTTTGAAATCGTAGAATCAGAAAGTCCTGCGGCTTTCGCCAGTTTCTTTTTCGATAGACCGCGCTCTTTCATCAACTGCTCTATCCGCTCTAATATTATCATGCTCTATCACCTGCCTGTTGATATATATTTTAATGCCTCGATTTAGAGAATGATAGATCCAATGAGTATATGTATTACTACTCATTTGAGCCATATGCTCGCAGCAATATACGCATAAATCCGTTTTATTATGAATATAGTTTCGACACATGCCGTTTCATTAATATTATTCAAATGAACCATATCTTTTTTGAAGTCCATATAACTGTACCAGAATGGAAGAGAGCATCTGTCTGAATCCCCTGAACATTTCAATATATTGATGTATAGTTGCAATTTGTGTCTATATATAGTTTAACGATGAAAAGACAATATGATTTGCGCAGAATAACTTATATATGGCGGCAGCTGTGAATCGTAACCAGCGGACGGATTGAAACAAACAACAATCACTTTCCATCTTGTGCTTTTTAAGAAAACGTTTATAATGGGATTTAGGACAAGGATGGATATAAACACAGTTTGTATCATATCCTTTATTATTTTTATATCAATGCCGCCGCACGGCGGCCTGATAACAGCAAGAATATCATTTGGAAAGAGATGAATTATGGGCAAGAAAACACAGAGCCAGACGGCCACGGCAGCCGCCAAAATCACGGCGGAAAACAAAATAACAGAAGGGGTGATCTGGAAACAGCTGCTGCTGTTCTTCTTCCCGATCCTGTTCGGTACCTTTTTCCAGCAGCTCTACAATACGGCGGATGCGGTCATTGTCGGGCGTTTCGTAGGCAAAGAAGCACTGGCGGCGGTTGGCGGCGGCACCGCTACCATCATCAACCTGCTGGTAGGCTTTTTTGTCGGACTGGCCTCGGGCGCGACCGTTATCATATCCCAGTATTACGGCGCTAAGAGAGGGGATCGGGTGAGTACAGCCGTACATACCGCCATCGCATTTTCCCTGGTGGGCGGCGTGCTCCTCATGATCATAGGCATTGTTTTCGCGCCCATCGCTCTGCGGGCGATGAACACACCGGAAGATGTCATGCCCTATTCCCTCACATACATACGGATCTACTTCCTGGGGATCATCGGCAACCTCATCTACAATATAGGGACCGGCATTCTAAGGGCGATCGGCGATTCCAAGCGTCCGCTCTATTTTCTGCTGGCCAGCTGCTTCACCAATATCGTGCTGGACATTCTGTTTGTGCTTGTTTTTCATTGGGACGTAATGGGCGTAGCACTCGCTACGATCATTTCTCAGATGGTCAGCGCTGTGTTGGTCATCATCGTGCTGGTCCGTTCAAAGGATTCTTACCATCTGAACCCACGGGAGATACACATAGACAAACATCTGCTGGCACGTATCATCCGCATCGGTTTTCCGGCCGGTCTGCAGTCGGTGATGTATTCTTTCTCCAATATCATCATCCAGTCCGGAGTGAATTCTCTGGGTACGGATACGGTAGCCGCATGGACTGCTTACAGCAAAATCGACAGTGTTTTCTGGATGATCATCAGCGCGTTCGGCATATCGATCACCACCTTTGTCGGACAGAATTACGGCGCCAACAAAAAGGACCGCGTATACAAGGGCATCCATGTCTGCATGGGCATGAGCTTTGCCGCTACCATTTTCTTAAGCGCCATACTGTATTTCTTCGGCAGTTATGTATATCTGCTGTTCAGCACGGATCCGTCCGTACTTGCCATCGGTTCCGGCATATTAAAATTCCTGGTTCCTACGTTTGTCACCTATGTCTGCATCGAAATTTATTCCGGTTCCTTAAGAGGAGTGGGCGACTGCTGGATACCGATGATCATCACCTGCCTCGGTGTCTGTGCTCTAAGAGTGCTGTGGATCTGGGTCGTGGTTCCTTTCCGCAGGGAAATACAGACGGTTGTATTCAGCTATCCGCTGACCTGGTTAGTCACTTCCGTCCTGTTCTTCTTTTACTTCAACTTCTACAGCAAACTGCGCAAACATTCGGTGCCGCATCCAATCCGGTATCTGAAACGGCGCAGGCATAGGAAGCAAAACTCACAGTAAATTGAAAAAGAATCACTAAGGAACTAAAAAAGGGGCGTGCAGCCCCTTTTTTTCTATCCCTGAAACGGTTCTGTAAAATAACCGGCGCGCGAAACCGGCTCCCCGCCATCATAGAGATGAGTGGTACTGCCAGATGCCTGGCAGCGGAAATAAACCTGCCCTTTCACACGCTCCTCCGTGCCCAGCACGGTCACGGAGGTGGTCGGCAGGAAAAATCCCTGCCAGAGCAGCACCGGCGATATGCCGAGCAAGTGGGACATGAAAACCAGATTGATGCCCATATGAGCAAATACCACGATATTCTGGTCTGCCGCCCTCTCATCCGCCCTGTACAGACGCCCTTCTCTGCGGTAGCCGTGATCCTCTAAAAATAAATCCAGGTTCCGGCAGACTTCCTGATAGATCTCTTTCACTCCCCCATCCCTCATGAGGTCCGGCTCCCCCCAGCTGTCCTTCCCGTAAAAACGTTCCTCCTCGGTCCAGAACCCTGGCATGAGATCCCAGGGAATCCTCTTGCGGCCGCTTTCCGGATCAGTGATTCTGCCTGTAAACTCCTGCATCCAATCAAGAATCACCGCTTCTTTAAAACGCTCTCTAAGCGCCAGCTGCGCTGTTTTCTTCGCTCTTCCCAGCGGAGAACAGTAGATCTCATCCATCTTCCAGCCGGATACACGTCCGGCCAGAAGCCGGGCCTCCCGCTCGCCTTTTTCTGTGAGCGTATCATTGGCATAATCCGGATCGCCGTGTCTGATCAGTATCAGTCTCATATCTGTACACCATTCCTCTCTCGTTTCATGTCATCCTATCTCTTCAGATAAAATACCGCCAGCTGCGTCCTGTCACGCAGCTTAAGCTTTTCCAGAACAGTGCTGATATAATTGCGCACGGTCCCTTCGCTTAAATACAGCCTGGCAGCGATTTCCCGATTGCTTAAGCCTTCCGCCACCAGCGCCGTCACCTCCCATTCCCTGTCACTGATCCCGAGTGTACTGTAATCCTTCCGGCCCTTTTCTCCCTTCGCATCCAGGATATCGGGCAGACGGGAGACAATCTCACCGCCGAACACGGTCTGCCCGGACAAAACTGCACGCAGAGCCGGCAGTATGCCCGCAAAATCCTGCTTCAGCAAATACACCCTCGCCCCGATCTTCAGAGCCTTTATAATATATTCATCGTCGGAAAACGTGGTTAGGAACAAAATCAGCGCGCTGCCATCTTCCTCAAGAATGCGCTTTGCCGCCTCCAGACCGCTCATCTCTCCCATGCGGATATCCAGCAGCAGGATATCCGGCCGGTGCTGCCGGTACAGCGCCATAGCTTCGGCACCGCTGTATCCCATCGCCGCCACCTTCACTTCCGGATCCGCCTCCAGTATGATCTTCAGAGAAGATGCCACCAGCTTATCGTCATCCACTATCACTATGTCCATCAAACCCTCCATCTGCAGATCAGTTTTTCGGAATTGAAACAAATATCCGAAAGCCTCCCTCTCTTCGTATATGCAGAGTGCCTCCCAGAGCCTGCACCCTCTCTTTCATATTACCTAAACCCATTCCGCGCGCTCCGATTTCCTGGTTAACGGATTCCCCGTTATCCTGAAACAGCAGCTGATAATAATTCTGAAATTCCTGAACAACAATACGTATGGCTGAAGCGCTGCTGTGCTTCACAACATTGGACAGCGCTTCCTTAACTACAGCCAGCATGCAATATTTGATTTCACGGGCCATATCCGACGATATCTCATAATCATAATGCATCTGATATCCGGGATATTCCTTGAGTATTCCCCTTATGGCATTCTCCAGATTCAGGGAATCGTCATGGAGATCATGCACGCTTTCTCTTATGCTGTCCATCGCCAGATTCAGCGTATCGGACAGAGATTTCAGCTGCTCCTTAACGCCGTCCTCGCGCACAGCCAGGCCGAGCGCCGCTGTCTGCAGAATCGAGCGCGACAGCATATGCCCCACATTGTCGTGAATCTCACGGGCGATTCGGTTGCGTTCCTTTAAAGTCGCCAAACGGACTTCATAGTCCTGTGTTTCCATCAGCGAACGGTTCTTCTCCTTCAGCCACAGCTCCAGTTCGCGGCTGCTGTCACGTTGCTCTTTATAATCTTCCAAAAGCCACAGCAGCCGCTTTGTTCGAACCGCCAGGTAACAGGCACCCCCGGTTATAAACAGCACGAACAGTGCGGCGGAAACATCGGTCCGTCCGGTCAGGACATGTATGATCAGAACGGCCAGGACGGCCGGCAGAAACAGCAATAGCCCATATATTTCTTTTCTCTCAGCCTTACTTCCTGCCAGATCGTAGAAAATCAGCGGCAGCAATAGCAGAAATCCCGGAACAAATATCATAACGGACAGATAAATGAGACAGCCGCCATACAGCAGCCTGCGGTCCCTGCAGTACTCATACAGACAGGTAAACGTCACTCCGTAAAGCAGCGCTGCTATCTCCGGCACATCCATTCCCATACCCATTGCCACAACGAAACAGCCCGCTGCTATGATTAGCTTATCCCCCAGCCTTTCCATCCTGCGCCCTCCCTCTCATGTCACGAAACGAAAGCTAATAACCTGCGCACGCTTCGGTGTGCTGCCAATCAATTCGTATGACAAATGTCATGCACGAATCTGACATCGTTCACTACCCAATCGTTTATACAAACGGTATGATAGAGTTATCAGAATTAGTATAACGTTACTTTTCAAAAGCTACAAGCGTTTAAATGAAACTCTCATGTATTATCCGTAAAAAATGGAGGAAATTATGGAAGCATCTGTTGTAAAGGTAGAAAATCTGGTAAAGCGCTATAAAGACCTGCTGGCACTGGACCACTTCAGTCTGGATATCCGGGAAGGTGAGATATTCGGCCTGCTGGGGCCTAATGGCTCCGGCAAAACCACGACAATCAACTGCATCCTCTCCCTGCTCACCTATGACAAGGGCAGCATACAGGTATTTGGCCGTCCCATGAAACCGGATTCCTATGATCTGAAACAGGAAATCGGAGTGATCCAGCAGAATGTGGCCGTGTTCGATGAGTTGACCGTATATGAAAATATCTACTATTTTTGCAGCCTGTATATAGCAGATAAAAAGCGCTGCCGCGTCCTGTCAGAGGAGGCTCTGGAATTTACAGGGCTGACGGAATACCGTAAATTCCGCCCTAAGAAGCTCTCCGGCGGCCTGCTTCGCAGGCTCAATATCGCCTGCGGCATCGCACACAAACCGAAGCTGCTCTTTATGGATGAACCCACAGTGGCCGTGGACCCGCAGAGCAGAAACAAGATACTGGAGGGCATACAAGAGCTTAATAAAAAGGGCGCGACCATTGTCTATACCAGCCACTATATGGAAGAAGTGGAGCAGATCGCGACCCGCATCGCCATCATGGATAAGGGCCGTATGCTGGCCGTCGGCACGGCAGAAGAGCTCAAATCCATGATTCCTGCCGGTGAGACCGTCCGGATCCATATGCTGGAGCTGGATGACCGGCATCTTAGTGCCATACGCGGGCTGGACTGTGTTTTTAGCGCCGATTACCGGGACGAGGATCTCATCATCCAGTGTACCCGCGGGCGCCACAACCTTATGAGAATACTGGAATATCTAACCAGCCATGACCTAATCTTCGGGGAAGTGTATTCACAGCTTCCCACTCTCAACGATGTTTTCCTGGAAATCACGGGAAAACAGCTGCGTGATTAGACGGCGAAAGGAGGAGCCCGCAATGTTCTGGACACACTACCGACTGAGGCTAAAATCAATTGTTGTAAACAGATCCACCTTTTTCTGGTGCGCGATCTTTCCGTTTATATTATCCACGCTGTTCTATATAAGCTTTGGCAGCAGCCTGTCTGACAAGTCATTCCCACCAGTACCTGCAGCAGTTGTCATACAAGGCGAAGGCGAAGGGAAAACAGCGCTGCTTTCCTTTCTTAAGGAGCTGGAACGCCAGGAGGTGTTAAAGCTCACCGTCACCGGTGCTGAAGAAGCCTCTGCACTCCTTGAAGAGGAGCGGATAGCCGGCATCATAGAGTATTATGATGCACTGCAGCTGATTCTGCGTTCCTCCGGCATCGAGCAGAGCATCTTAAAATCCGTGCTGGACAGCTATCAGAGGAAATCAGCCCTTTTTGCGGACATCGCCCGTGAGAATCCCGCAGGACTTGAAGCTGCAGCCGGCATGAGTGCCGCCGTTTTTGCAGAGGATACCACTTTAAGCGGAAGGCCGGCCAATTCCTCGCTTCAGTTTTTCTATGCGCTGGTCGCCATGAGCTGTATGTACGCTTCTTTCTACGGGCTCGTGATGTCAGCCGATCTGCAGGGCAATCTGTCGCCGCTGGCCGTCCGCCGCACACTGGCCCCTGTGAAACGCTGGAAGATGATATGCGGGGATTATCTGGCGGTTCTGACCGTCGCTGTCGCCGTGCTGCTCCTGCTGTTCGCCTATCTGGCCTTCGGACTGGGTATCGACTTCGGCTCCCATGTCTTTCTCACAGTGTTCACGGGAATTGTGGGCTGTATGTTCGGCATCGCATTTGGCATACTCTTAGGCAGCAGCAACCGGCAGAGTTTAAGCGCAAAAATCGGTATCAGCGTTTCCATCTGTATGTCCTGCTGCTTTCTGGCGGGTCAGATGATCAATCTCATTCCGGTTCTTATTGAAAAATATGTGCCGGTCATCAACCGGATCAATCCGGCCCAGCTCATCGCCAATTCCTTTTACTGCCTGGCTTTCTATGACGATTATACGCGGTATACCTTAAACATTGTGACACTGGCCGTTCTTACCATCGCCATGGGATGCGCCGGCATCCTGCTTATGAGGAGGAAAAAATATGCCAGCATTTAAGCTCTTCTTACAGATTGTGAACTCAAAAAAATATATGATCATCCTGTATTACGGCATCTTCCTGGTCATTTTTCTGCTGATCAGCGGCCTTACGGCCCAGTCGGCAGAGGGCCAGTATGAAGAAACCTCCCTCAATGTAGGGGTGATCGACCGGGATCATTCATTGATGTCTAAGGGACTCCTTGCATTTCTGGATGACAGCCACACCCTGACCGATATAAACGAGGGGAAAAACGCCATGCAGGACGCGTTATACCGTCAGGAGGTTTCCTGTCTTCTCATCATTCCGAAAGGGTTCGGCTTAAAATTTGCCTCTGACGGATCGATTCCGCTGCAAAGCGTTTCTTCGCCTGACAATGCCCAGGCCGGCCCGCTTATCACTTCCCAGTTGAATGATTATCTTGGAAATGTAAGCGCTTATATGGATGCTGGCAGCACAGAGGAAGAAGCGCTGGCATCCGCCCGTTCACTGGCCAGTATCCGTACGGATATCGCATTTCAGGACGGCCAGCAGGTTACCAGCCAGGACCAGCTGCCGGGATCCTATTATTATTTTCTCTTCTACTCTTATATATCGCTCTGCATCATGCTATCCTGCATATGTCCGGTGCTGGTGGTATTTTATCAGCCGGACGTCTACCGCAGATGTATCTGTTCCGGCACTAAGCTTAGGGCATTCAATCTGCAGCTTGCTTTGGGAACGCTCTGCTTCACGCTGTTTTTGCTGATCTCGCTGCTGACCATCGGTTTTGTCCTAAGCCACGGAGAGGTTACGTTTACGCAGGCCGGCTGGATCATCCTGAATGCCGCGGCGTTTACACTGTGTGCCACCGCCCTGGCTTGCCTGTGCGGCTATATTGCAAAAAATGAC
>JABLTR010052455.1_pt1 | contig 12054 bp, 11 predicted proteins | sample 7160071 | NCBI WGS metagenome assembly JABLTR01 (sample SAMN14651230, study PRJNA627086) | human gut metagenome | isolation source: feces | host: Homo sapiens
AGCTCCCGCACCATCGCGGCGTATGGTTTCATCACAAAATTCCTCCATCGTTCGACATAATTCGACTATGGAGATTCTAAAAGATTCCGAAGTACACTCCCATGAAGTGTACTTCCTGTCGTTAAAATTTTCTGTAAAACCGGCCGCAATACAAAACAAAATCGTGCCCAACGGATCGGACACGATTTTGCGCAAGCAGCGCCGCGGCCATCACGGCATCGACTGCAAATATTCCGTTCTGATCGACCGCACGCCTCCTGCGTCAGTTCAGGCCGAGGCTGCTGACCCAGTCCGCAACGTCATCCCGGCTGGCATTGCTGCGGAAGCGTTCGCCGGTCTGCCAGTCGCCTGTGCCTGCCATCTCGGCCAGCAGTTCGCCGCTTTGACCAAGGCCGGAGGAAGCGGGCGTGCAGAACGGGATGACAGTCTTGCCGGTAAAGTCGTTGTTCTTCACGAAATTATTGACCGGCCATGCGGCGATCGCCCACCAGATCGGGGAACCGATGAACACGGTGTCGTATTCGCCCCAGTGATCCACACTGTCCGCGACCAGAGCAATATCGCGCAGCGATTCGTCGTCATGCTCGCGGTTGACGCGGCTGCCGTTTACCGTCCAGTTGAGGTCGTCCGAGGAGTAGGGCTCCTGCGGCACAAGCTCAACTGTGTCCGCGCCCAGCGCGTCCGCGATATAGCCCGCGACAGCTGCGGTATTGCCGCTGGCAGAGTAGTAAACGACGAGCGTTCTGCCGCCCTCAGAAGAAGTTTCCTCCGGCTGCTCGTCAGCCGGTTCGGCGGCGTCGGGCGCTTCGGTCGGCGCAGGAGTTTCCGGAAGCTCCTCGTCTGCATTGGAATCAGCAGCCCGCGGTGATGTTGGTAGAATCCGCCACGGCCCGCAGGTCGGTGTCAGCGGAAATGCCCAGCTCTGCAAAGGTGGTGGGCAGGCCAATTTCCTTGATGAACGCGGTCAGCGCGTCGATACCGGCAAGAGCGGTTTCCTCGTCGCTGCTCTTGGGTGCGATGCCCCACACATTCTGTGCAAACCGTGCAAGCCGTGCTGCATCGTCCTTGTAGATGTGGCAGTACAAAACAGGGTGGATGGCCGCCAGACCCGCGCTGTGGTTGCAGTTGGTGTACGCGCCCAGCTGGTGCTCGATCTGGTGGTCCTGAAAATCCGTAACCTTGCCGATTTTCAGCACGCCGTTTTCCGCCATGGCGGACGCCCACGCCAACTCGCTCCTTGCGTCGTAATTCTCCGGGTCGGTCAGCAGCACACGGATGTTGCGGATGACGCTGCGCATGACGGCCTCATTGATGTCATCGGACAGGTTATTCTCGTCTGGCTTGCCGAAGTAGGTTTCCATCGCGTGGCTCAGCGTGTCAAACGCACCGGAAATGACCTGTTTCATAGGAACGGACAGGGTATAGCTGGGGTTGAGGAAGGCAAACTCCGCCTGCGCGCCCCACAGAGCGCCCTTGATTTTCTTTTCCTCGTGGGTGATAACTACGCCGTTGTTCATCTCCGAGCCGGTGCCGAACACGGTGACGATGGTGCCGAGGGGGATGAACATCGTCGGCAGCGTGTGCTTCGTGTACTGCATCTCCCAAATGTCCTCGTCGAGATTGGCCTGCGCGGAGATGACCTTGCAGCAGTCGGACATGCTGCCGCCGCCCACGGCGAGGATGAGGTCAACGTGGTTTTCCCGCGCCAGCTTTGCGCCCTCCTGCATCTTGGCATAGGTGGGATTGGACATGATACCGGAGAACTCCACCACCCGCTTGCCCGCGGCGTTCAGGATGCCCATGATCTCGTCGTACACGCCGTTGCGTTTGATGGAACCGCCGCCATAGGCCAGCATGATGGTCTCGCCATAGTTCCCCAGCAGACTGCCGAGGGATTCCCTCACGCCGCCCTTGCCGAAATACACCTTGGTCTTGTTCTCAAAAATAAAGTTGTTCATAAAAGCGCATCCTTCCTTGTGCGATTGCTTTACGCATATTATAATGCGATGGATACATCCGCTTCCTACTGCCGATTATAATTTCCGGTTGTTGCAACCGGTCAAGAGGGCTGGAGCGGGAAATTGCGAATTTTTTGTAAACAGTGCGGAATTACCATGCTCTATACGATGCTGCAGGCCTGGCGGGAAACGGGGATGACCTATCAGGCGCTGAAATTTTACTGCAACGAGGGACTTGTTCCCAACGTGAAGCGGGACAAGAACAACCGCCGCGTGTTCGATGCGCGGGACATTGCGTGGATCAACAGCCTGACCCGCCTGAAAAAGTGCGGCATGAGCATTCAGGAAATGAAGGATTACCTCGCCCTGTGCCTGCAAGGGGAGCAGACCATCCCCCAGCGCAAAAAAATGCTGGCGCAGAAGCAGGCGGCGCTGCGCGAGACGATGCGGGAATTACAGGAGAGCATCGCCTATATCGACTGGAAGCAGAATTTCTACGACGAAGTCCTCTCCGGCCAGCGCCCGTATGAGAGCAATCTGATCCAATCGAAGGAATAATCGTGCCTTGCTTCCGTCCAGGGCTATCAACAAAGCTCCCGTGAGATCATCCGATCTCACGGGAGCTTTGGCTTTTCGAACACTTTGGATCTTCTGTCAAATTCGGAACGCAAAATCGTGTCCCAGCGCCAGCGGTCACAATTTCGAACGACAAAATGGCCTTTGCCGTCGCTGCTCGAAAAACAAACCTGCAATCCAGCGAAGCGATTGCAGGTTTGGACGAAAAAACAGGCTTTTCCGTCGAAGGACACCACGCTGTGCGTGGCGTCCTGACGTCGAAAGCCTGTTTTTGAGTGGTGCGAGTGGTGATACAGAACTTTTTGAAAAAGCCAGTAATATCAACGGTTTTCAAGGCGGACGAGTAGCAAATAACTTGTATATATCCCCTTTTCGGGCGACTGTTTTTAAGACAGCCGCCCTTTTTCTATACCTAAATTCAAGTGTTGTGATTAGGGTGCGAAAGCCTCTGTTTTTTTCTCTCTGACCGCCGCAAGCAGGCGGGCATGGATGTTTTCCTATGGATCACATCCGAGAGGCAAACCGGAGGCTTTTTTCATCGAAATCAACACTTTTCATTTTCAGAGGAAGGAGGTGCGAAGATGGCTGTATTCCGTATCGAAAAGACCAGGGATTACACGGTCATGTCAAACTATCATCTGCGGGATATGTCGCTGTCGCTGAAAGCGAAAGGGCTTTTATCTCTCATGTTGTCTCTGCCGGAGAATTGGGACTACACCATGAAGGGTCTTGCCCGTATCTGCAAGGATGGAATTGACAGCATCAGTGGTGGCATCCGGGAGCTGGAGGCGCACGGCTATCTGATCCGTGCGCGTGTCCGTGGCGCAAACGGGCAGCTCGGCTCTATCGAATACACTATTCTGGAACAACCTAAAGCGCCATCACCTACACAGGAAAAACCTATACGGGAAAATCCCGTACAGGCAAATCCAATGTTGGACGCTCCAATTCAGGAGAACCCCGCCCAATTAAATAAAGAAGAATCAAGTAACTATCCATCAAAGACAGATCTATCAATTACGCAAGGATCAAGTCCTATCCCATCAAGTCCCCCAGCCCCCGGGGAGCGGACTGGACAGGACGGGATGCGAAAGCGGGAAAGCTATCGGGCATTGATCTTAGAGAACATCGAGTATGACGTACTCTCGCAGAACGTGCAGCTTGACAAGGACCGGCTGGACGAGCTGGTGGAGCTCATGGTGGATACCGTCTGCTCCAACCGGGAGATGATCCGTGTGGCTGGGGACGATTACCCTGCCGAGGTCGTCCGGTCGCGGTTCCTGAAGCTGAACGCCTCGCATATCGAGTATGTCCTTGACCGGATGCGGGAGAACACCACCTATGTCCGCAATATCAAGAAATATCTGCTGGCGGCGCTGTATAACGCGCCGGTCACGATGGACAGCTATTACACATCCCTTGTCAGCCATGACCTGTACGGCAGCGGAGATCGGAGGTGAACGCCTTGCAGGAAGAAATCACGCAGAAAACCCTTGCGCTATGTGTGGAGGCCAGCAAAATGACCGCCCAGCTCTTGCAGCAGGCTATAAAGAAGGTGCTGGCAGACATGGAGAAGCACAAGAAAAATCCGCAGCTCCGGCACGGCAAGCAGACGCTCCGGCAGCTTATGAAGCACAACACCGGCGTTTCCAACATCGAGATCACAGATCAGAATATCCGGGCCTTTTCTTCCACAGCGAAGAAGTACGGCCTGGATTTTGCTTTGAAGAAGGACACTTCCGGCGAGCATACCCGTTACCTGGTGTTCTTCAAGGGTCGGGACGCCGATGTGATTACAGCGGCCTTCCGGGAGTTCTCCGCTAAAAATCTGAGCCGTGAGAAAGCACCTTCTATCCGGCACAAGCTGGAAAAGGCACAGGAGCAGTCCAAAACGCAGCACAAGGAGCAGGAGCGCGGCGAAAAGGTCAAGACCAGAGAACGGAGTGTGGAGCGATGAAGGATAAGCTCAAAAAATATCTTCTGCCGAACCTGCCGTATCTGTTCTTTGTGTATCTCTTTGATAAGCTCTGCCAGACGGTGCGGCTGGCGCCGGGGCTTGACGCTTCGGAAAAGCTACTGCATATCGGGCAGGGCTTCCAGACCGCCTTCTCCAGCTCCGCGCCCAGCTTTCACGCGCTGGATATCTGCGTCGGCATCCTCGGCGCGGTTTTTGTCCGGCTGGCGGTGTATGTCAAGGGCAAGAACGCGAAAAAGTACCGCAAGGGCATGGAATACGGCTCTGCCCGCTGGGGCACGGCGGCGGATATTGCGCCCTACATAGACCCCGTTCCCGATTGGAACATCCCCCTGACCAGGACGGAAAGCCTCACCATGACCAGCCGTCCGAAGGACCCGAAAACGGCGAGAAATAAGAATATCCTCGTCATCGGCGGCTCCGGCAGCGGCAAGACGCGGTTCTTTGTCAAACCGTCGATTATGCAGATGCACAGCTCCTATGTCATCACCGATCCCAAAGGGCAGCTTTTGAAGGAAACGGGGAAAATGCTCCTGCACGGCGCGCCGAAGCTGGACGAGAACGGAAAGCCGGTGCGGGACAGTCGCGGCAAGGTCATCTATGAGCCCTACCGCATCAAGGTTCTGAATACCATCAACTTTTCCAAGAGCATGAAATATAACCCACTGGCATATGTGCGCTCTGAGAAAGATATCTTGAAGCTGGTCAATGTCATCATTGCCAACACGAAGGGCGACGGCGAAAAATCCTCCGAAGATTTTTGGGTCAAAGCCGAGCGGCTTTTATACTGCGCCCTGATCGGCTACATCTGGTATGAGGCAGAGCCAGAGGAACGGAACTTCATCACGCTTCTGTACCTGCTAAACGCCTGCGAAGCCAGAGAGGACGACGAGACCTATAAAAGTCCCGTAGATATCCTCTTTGACGATTTGGCAAAAAAGCAGCCGGAGCACTTCGCCGTCAAGCAGTATGTCAAATTCAAAATGGCGGCGGGCAAGACACTCAAAAGCATTTTGGTGAGCTGCGGCGCCCGCCTCGCCCCCTTCGATATCAAGGAGCTTCGGGACATTATGACGGAGGATGAATTGGAGCTGGACACAATGGGTGACCGGAAAACGGCGCTGTTCCTCATTATGAGCGATACCGATACCACCTTCAATTTCGTCATTGCCATGCTGCAGAGCCAGCTTTTCAACCTGCTCTGCGACAAGGCGGACGATTTCTATAACGGGCGGCTGCCTGTCCACGTGCGGTGCCTCCTGGACGAGTTTGCCAACATCGGTCAGATACCGAACTTTGATAAGTTGATCGCGACCATACGAAGCCGTGAGATATCGGCTTCTATTATTCTGCAGTCGCAAAGCCAGTTAAAGACCATCTACAAGGACGCGGCAGATACCATCGTCGGCAACTGTGACAGCACCTTGTTTTTGGGAGGCAAGGAGAAAGGGACGTTGAAAGAGATTTCGGAGCTGCTGGGCAAGGAGACCATCGACAGCCTGAGCCAGTCCGAAAATCGCGGCGCGCAGACCTCTCACGGCCTCAGTTATCAGAAATTAGGAAAGGAGTTGATGACCCAGGACGAAATTGCTGTCATGGACGGCGGTAAGTGTATTTTGCAGCTTCGGGGCGTGCGTCCGTTTTTCAGCGATAAGTTTGATATCACGAAGCATCCCCGCTACCAATATCTGTCCGACGCCGACAAGAGAAACGTCTTTGACGTAGAACGGTACATGAAACGCAGACCGGCCATTGTGAAGCCGGACGAGCCTTTCGATATGTACGAATTGAACGCATCCGATCTGGAACCCGACAACAACAATTCTACAAAACGAAAGGAAAAATGATTTATGGATTTCTTCAACAGTGCTATTGACGTATTGCAGACTCTCGTGATCGCCCTGGGCGGCGGCCTGTGCGTGTGGGGCGGCATCAACCTTCTGGAAGGTTACGGCCAGGACAACCCTGCGGCCAAAAGCCAGGGTGTCAAGCAGCTTGTCGCGGGCGGCGGCGTCGCCCTGATCGGCGTGACCCTGATCCCCCTGCTGTCCGGCCTGCTTGGCTGAGCGGCGGCAGGACCATCCCAACCGGGGGCTCCCGTTTCACGGCGGGAGCCCCCGAAAGGAGGTGTGACCACCCGTGATAATTGAAATGATCCAGGAGTGGTTCAAGGAGCTGCTGATCGACGGCATCATCTCTAACCTCTCCGGGACCTTTGACACCGTGAATACGAAGGTGGGCGAGATCGCCGGCGAGGTGGGCATGACGCCGGCCGGCTGGAACGGCGGCATCTTCAACATGATCCGCGGCCTGTCCGAAACGGTCATTGTCCCCATCGCCGGCATCATCCTCACCTTCGTCATGTGCTATGAGCTGATCCAGCTCATCGTGGAAAAGAATAATCTCCACGATTTTGACACCTGGCTTTTCTGGAAGTGGATCTTCAAGACCTTCTGCGCGGTGCTCATCGTCACCAATACCTGGAATATCGTCATGGCGGTATTCGATATGGCGCAGAGCGTGGTCAGCCAGAGCGCCGGCGTCATCATCTCTGACGCGGGGATCGACATTTCCGGCGTGGTCGGCAATTTGGAAACGACCCTGGCGGATTGGAGCATCGGTTCTTTGCTGGGCCTGTGGTTTCAGAGCATTTTTGTGGGCCTCTGCTCCCATATCCTCACCATCGCCATCTTCCTTGTGATCTACGGAAGAATGATCGAGGTGTATTTGACCGTATCCGTGGGGCCGATCCCCTTTGCCACGATGGCCAACCGGGAGTGGGGCCAGACGGGGCAGAACTATTTGAAGTCCCTGCTGGCCCTGGGCTTTCAGGCGTTTCTCATTATGGTCTGCGTGGGCATCTACGCGGTGCTGGTGCAGAATATCGCCGTGGGGGATGATATCACTGTGGCGATCTGGGAGTGCCTGGGCTATACGGTGCTGCTGTGCTACACGCTGTTCCGCACCGGCAGCCTCGCAAAGAGCCTGTTCGGGGCGCATTGACGGGAGGTGGCCATGAAAAAATACAAGGTCATCTACGCGGATCCGCCCTGGGCCTATAAGGTCTGGAGCAAGAAGGGCGCGGGACGCAGCGCCGAGAGCCATTACCCCACCATGGACATAGCGGCCATCAAGGCTCTGCCAGTGGGGGAGCTGGCGGACAAGGACTGCGCCCTGTTCCTCTGGATCACCTTCCCCATGCTGCGGGAGGCTTGGGGCGTCATGGACGCCGGGGGCTTCACCTTCAAGACCGTGGCCTTCGTCTGGATCAAGCAGTGCCGGAAGTCGGACGGCCTGTTCACCGGCATGGGCTACTGGACGCGGGCCAACGCGGAGATCTGCCTGCTGGCGACCCGCGGACGCCCGAAGCGGGCGGCGCGGGATGTGAAGCAGGTCATCCTCTCCCACGTGGAGCGGCACAGCCAGAAGCCGGAGGAGGCGCGGCGGCGGATCGAAGCCCTCATGGGGGACGTGCCCCGTATTGAGCTGTTCGCAAGAGCCTCACCGCCCGGCTGGGATGTGTGGGGAAATGAAGTTGCAAGCGATATCCGGCTTGCGGAAAGGATGTGAACCATTGGCATACGTAACGGTCCCGAAGGACCTGACAAAAATCAAGAGCAAGATGCTGTTCGGCCTGACGAAGCGGCAGCTTGTGTGTTTCGGATCGGCGGCGCTTATTGGAGTGCCGCTTTTCTTTTTGAGCAAGGGCAGTATGGGCACGACGCCGGCGGCGCTGTGCATGATCCTTGTGATGCTGCCCTTTTTCCTGTTTGCCCTGTATGAGAAGAACGGGCAGACCCCGGAGGCGCTGCTGGGCAATCTGATCCAGTGCAAATTCACCCGTCCGAAAAAGCGTGTCTATCAGACAAACAACGCCTATTCCGCTTTGGAAAAGCAGACGGAGCTGGAGCGGACGGTGGGGCGGATCGCCTCCGGCGCGGGGAAAAGAGGCAAGGGCCGACGCAGGCTCACCCGGCAGGAGCGAAAGCAGATCGAGGCCGTCATCCGGCAGGCCAAGGGGGACGGCAAGAACCACACCGTACAGGCAAGCCTCCCCTTCCGCAATATGCACCCGGACGGCCTGTGCCGTCTGGACGACCGGCATTTTTCCAAAACCATCGCCTACGCCGACGTCAGCTACCGTCTGGCGGGGCCGGACGATCAACGGGATATCTTTGAACGCCTCTGCGACTTCTATAACGGCTATGACCCATCCATCGGCGTGCAAATGACCCTGAGCAGCAGCCACAAGGCCGGCGGCGGGGACCTGTTCCGCATGGCGGCCCAGGGGGACGAGCTGGACGGGATCCGCGCCGAGGCCTCCGGCATCCTGCAAACACAGTATGAGCGCGGCAGCAACGGCTATGTGAAAAGCAAGTATGTCACGCTGACCATCGAGGCGGAGAGCATCCAGGCGGCGCGGGCAAGGTTTTCCCGCATCGAGGCGGACACCCTGAACCGCTTCAAGGTCATGGGTGCGGCGGCAAAGGTGCTGGACGGCAAGGAGCGGCTGGCGCTGCTGCACGGCCTCCTCCATCCCAGAGGGGAGCCCTTCGCCTTTGAATGGGACTGGCTGGCGCCCTCCGGCCTGTCCGTGAAGGATTTTATCGCGCCTTCTTCCTTCGAGTTTGGGGAGACGCGGCGCTTCCGCATGGGCGAAATGTACGGCGCGGTGTCCTTCTTGCAGATATTGGCCCCGGAGATCCAGGACCGTATCCTCACGGACTTCATGGATGTGGAGGGAAACCTTCTTATCACCATGCACGTCCGCGGCATCAACCAGAATGAGGCCATCAAGATGGTCAAGCGCAAGATCACCGATCTGGACGCCATGAAGATCCAGGAGCAGAAGAAGGCCGCCCGCAGCGGCTACGATCTGGATATCCTCCCCTCCGACCTCTCCACCTACGGCGGCGCGGCGAAAAATCTCTTGCAGGATTTGCAGAGCCGCAACGAGCGAATGTTCAATATGACCTTCCTCATGCTGCATCTGGCGCCCACGAAGCAAAAGCTGGAGATCGCCGTTTCCCAGTCGGCCAGCGTCGCCCAGACCCACAACTGCATCCTGACCCGGCTGGACTTCCAGCAGGAGGACGGGCTGATGTCCTCGCTGCCGCTGGGCCTTAACCGTATCCAAATCGAACGGAGCCTCACCACCTCGGCACTGGCGGTATTCGTCCCCTTCGTCACGCAGGAGCTTTTCATGGGCGGGGATGCCATGTATTACGGGCTCAACGCCCTGTCCGGCAACATGATCCTGCTGGACCGCAAGCAGTCCCGATGCCCCAACGGCCTTGTGTTCGGCACGCCGGGCAGCGGCAAGTCCATGAGCTGTAAGCGGGAGATCACCTATGTCATGCTGACCACGAAGGATAATGTCATCATCTGCGACCCGGAGGATGAATATTCCCCGCTGGTGAACCGGCTGGGCGGCCAGGTGATCCGTCTCTCGCCCAACAGCCGCGACTATGTGAATCCCCTGGATATCAACCTCAATTACAGCGAGGAAGAAAACCCGCTGGCGCTGAAAAGCGATTTCGTGCTGTCCTTCTGTGAGCTTATCATGGGCAGCAAGACAGGGCTGGAGGCCATCGAGAAAACCGTCATCGACCGTGCCGTGCAGAAGATCTATCAGCCGTACTTCGCGGATCCCCGGCCGGAGAATATGCCGATCCTCTCCGACCTCATGGCAGCCCTCACCGCCCAGCATATCCCGGAGGCGGACCGTGTGGCCCAGGCGCTTGACCTGTATGTGAACGGCTCTCTCAACTTCTTCAACCACCGTACCACCGTGGATATCCGCAACCGCCTTGTCTGCTTCGATATCAAAGGGCTTGGTAAAAATCTGAAAAAGCCGGGGATGCTCATTGTCCAGGACGCGGTGTGGAACACCGTCACGGTGAACCGCTCCATTGGGCGGGCCACCTGGTATTTCGTGGACGAGTTCCATTTGCTCTTGAAGGAGGAGCAGACGGCAGCATACAGCGCCGAGATCTGGAAGCGTTTCAGGAAGTGGGGCGGCGTGCCCACCGGGGCGACACAGAACCCAAAGGACCTGCTGCACAGCCCGGAGATCGAGAACATTCTGGAAAACAGCGATTTCATCTACCTGCTGAATCTGTCCGCAGGCGACCGCAAGCTGATGACGGAGCGGCTGAACATCTCCGCCGAGCAGCTTGCCTATGTGACCAACGCGGACCCCGGCAGCGGCCTTCTGTTCTTCCAAAATGTGATCCTGCCCTTCAAGGACGAGTTTCCCAAGACCACCGAGCTATACAGACTTCTCACGACAAAGCCCAGCGAGGTTTCTCACGACGGGCAAACCGGATAAGGAAAGGATGGGACAAGATATGAAATATGTGATCGACAGCAAGGTATATGAAAACCACATCAATGATGAGGTACATCTGTACGGACTTCTCCATCAGCTCGCCTTCCTCGCCGAAAAGGCGAAGGATGAGAAGGATCTGGAAAATCTGGCCGAGACGGCAAAGCGCTACGGAGAGATCGCGGAGGAAAAGTTCGCCGTCTGGCGTATCCCCGGCCGCTATCTGGTGTTTGGGGACAGGAAGGACCTTGCGGAGCTGAAAGCGGTGGAGCTCACGCCCTTGACCGCCGTGCTGAAAGAGCATGACGCAAAAATCAGGGAAAAGCAGCGTGCCGCTGCCAGCAATGATCCCGCCTACATCATTTCCGGCAGCGCCTTCCGTCTGCTGGCGGCCGATATCTTTGACCTGCTGGCACAGTACAGCTTTCTCCGCAACCGTGTTGTAGAAGTGAAAACAGAAAAACGGCTTGCGCGGCTGCAAAAGAATCTCTCCGGCGAGAATCCGCGCATCCGAAGGATGTACCGCAGGTGGGGCTTTGCGGAGGATCAGGTCGTCACCTGCTATGACATTCTGGAGGCAACGCTGCGGCGCGCGCATCTAACACCCTATGACCCGGAGGAAGCGGCGGAGGACGGCATCGGCTGCGGCCGCTGCTGCGCCCTCTGCGGGAATCATTCCTGCGAGGACGACTATGACTGAGCTGACCCATGTGAGCCTGTTTTCCGGCATCGGCGGGCTTGATCTGGCGGCGGAGGCGGCGGGCTTCCGCACCGTCTGTCAATGCGAGTGGGCGGACTATCCCTATTCCGTTCTGGAAAAGCACTGGCCGGAGGTGCCGAGATTCCGGGATATCACGACTTTTACGAAGGAGGCGTTTTTTGAAAAAACAGGACTTGAAACCGTTACCGTCCTCTCCGGCGGCTTTCCCTGCCAGCCCTTCTCCACCGCTGGGCAGCGAAGGGGCTTTGCGGATGAACGCTACCTGTGGCCGGAAATGTGCCGCATTATTACCGAGCTGCGGCCCCGTTGGGTGCTTGGGGAAAATGTTGCTGGCTTCATCAATCTGGGCCTCGACAAAACGATCTTTGACCTGGCAAAAGCGGGATACGCTGTTCTCCCATTCGTATTTCCGGCTTGCGGCGTCGGCGCATGGCATGAGCGCCAGCGAACTTTTATCGTCGCGGCTGATGTTTCCCACACCCCTTGCCTCCGACAA
>JABLTR010046711.1_pt1 | contig 12039 bp, 12 predicted proteins | sample 7160071 | NCBI WGS metagenome assembly JABLTR01 (sample SAMN14651230, study PRJNA627086) | human gut metagenome | isolation source: feces | host: Homo sapiens
ATGTAATGTATTACTTTGTATTCAATGGCGGCCGCTCCATTACCCTGCGGCCTGAAGGGACTGCGGGAACTCTGCGCAGCGCGATTGAGCACGGGCTTCTGGGCGATGCGCTGCCAGTGAAGGCGGCTTACCTCCTGTCGGCCTTCCGGTATGAAAAACCTCAGGCCGGCCGGCTGCGCGAGTTTCATCAGTTTGGCGTGGAGATGCTTGGCTCCCCTGCTGCCGCCAGCGACGCGGAAGTGATCTCCATGGTGTTTCACATGTTCCGGGAGCTGGGTATCCAAGCGAGTCTGGAATTAAATTCCATTGGTTGTCCTACCTGCCGGGCTAGATACCAAAAGGCGTTGCGTGATCACTTTGCCACCCGGCGGGAGGAATTATGCGATACCTGCAAAGACCGGCTGGAACGGAATCCCATGCGGCTTTTAGACTGCAAAAGCCCGGTCTGTCAGCAGATCGGCGAAGGTGCGCCCATGATGCTGGACTTTTTGTGCGAGGAATGTACCGACCATTTTGCGCAGGTGAAAGCCCGGCTGGACGCGATGGGGATCCCTTATATCATCAATCCCAGGATCGTTCGCGGACTGGATTATTATACCAAAACTGTGTTTGAATTTGTCACTGACAAAATCGGCGCACAGAGTACCATCTGTGCCGGCGGCCGGTATGATGGGCTGATTGAGCAGCTGGGGGGGCCGGCATTGCCGGGTATTGGGTTTGCGATGGGGTTGGAACGGATTCTCATGACCATGGAAGCCTGTGGCAGCCCTTTCCCTCCCCAGCCGGAATGCGCGGCATTCATTGGCAGTATGGGCGATGCAGCGGGCGCTAAAGCGGCCCAGCTGGTAGAGCAGCTGCGGGCCGAAGGTTTCTGGGCTGAATGCGATACCATGGGCCGGTCGGTAAAAGCCCAGATGAAGTTTGCCAACAAGCTGGGGGCGCGCTTTTCCGCCATCATTGGGGACAGCGAGATAGAGACAGGGGTCTTGAAGTTGAAAAAGATGGAAGACGGATCGGTTACCGAGATCCGGCTGGATGCGAATCCGTCGGATTCCGACAGCCTGGTGCGGGCGATTTATAACAGCCGTTTGGATGAGGTTTCCGGATCGCTGAAAACCGAATAATGGGAAAGAGAGGAATCGGGGATGCGCAGAGGAAAAGCGATGGTTTCCAAATGTCTCGAAATTTTAATAGAGTCGGTCAATTACATTATCATCAATTATGCACTTTCCAATATGGCGCTGCTGTTTCGGAGCAATCCGCTTTTTATCCTATTTTTTGCATCTGAAATATGGACATTTGGGAATTATTGGAAAAAAGTCAGTAAAATTACTGGGAACAAAGCGGTTTCCATTATACTGCTCATCGTTTGCTTTTTCATTCATATCGGCATCATCTATTGGGTCGGACCTATTTCGGGCAATGTTGTTCCATTTCGGGAATGACCGACCGTACTGTGAAAAGGGAGCAATCCTTATTTGTAGCTGCAAACAAAAAATATATGCCGGTTTTCCGGGAAAAGACAGGAATAGGAGTTGGAAAAATACTATGATGCAGTCAAGAACCCATACCTGCGGCCAGTTACGGCTAGAGCATGCGGGCCAGACCGTGACGCTGGCAGGCTTTATGGAAAATGTCCGGGAAGTGAGCGGCAGCCTGGCTTTTGTCGTGCTGCGCGATTTTTATGGAATCACTCAGCTGGTAGTGGAAGATGCTGCACTGCTGGCGCTGGTTAAAAGCCTGAACAAAGAGACTACCCTGCAGGTTACCGGCGTTGTCCGGGAGCGCTCCAGCAAAAATCCAAAGCAGCCCACTGGAGATATCGAGGTGGTCCCCTCTCAGATCAAGGTGCTGGGACGCTGTCTCCACAATGAGCTGCCTTTTGAAATCAACCGCAGCCGCGAGGCGGATGAAATCCAGAGGCTTCGCTACCGTTACCTAGATCTGCGCAATCCGGCGATTAAGCGGAATATTGTTCTACGCTGCAACGTGGTGGCCGCACTGCGCAAAGCGATGATGGAACACGATTTTCTGGAGATTACCACGCCGATTTTGACTGCGTCCTCCCCAGAGGGCGCCCGGGATTATCTGGTTCCTGCCCGCAAGCATCCGGGAATGTTTTACGCGCTGCCCCAGGCGCCGCAGCAGTTCAAGCAGCTTTTGATGACTTCCGGATTTGACCGCTATTTCCAGATCGCCCCCTGCTTCCGGGACGAAGACGCCCGGGGAGACCGCTCCCCCGGCGAGTTTTACCAGCTGGACATGGAGATGGCTTTTGCCAGCCAAGAGGATGTATTTGCTGTCATCGAGGACGTATTCCCTCCGATTTTTGCGAAATACGGCACCTACAACACCGCGTCGAAGGCACCGTTCCGGCGCGTCTCCTTTGAGGACGCCATGGAAACCTATGGTTCGGATAAGCCGGATCTGCGGATTGACCTGACGGTGCAGGATGCCACCGAGCTGTTGTCCGGCTGTGGCTTCGGCCCATTTGAAGGCAATGTGGTCAAAGCCATTGTAGTCACCGATTTTGCAGGATCCCGCAAGCAGATAGACGGACTGTGCGCCGAGGTAGAAGTGCAGTCCGGCAACAAGGGGTATTGGTTCCGCTATGACGAAAATAAAGAGATTGTCGGCGGCATCGCCAAATTTGTTGCCCCTATGAAAGATCAGGTTGTCGAAGCGCTGGGGCTTGTTCCCGGCTGCTTTGTGGGCCTGACTGCCGGCAAAAAGCTGGCGGCACAGAAAACGGCAGGCGTTTTCCGCAACAAATTAGGCGCATTCTGCCCCAATCATATGGATAAGGAAAAATACGAGTTCTGCTGGATTGTGGATTTCCCGATGTACGAAATCGGCGAAGAAAGCGGCGAGCTGGAATTCTGCCATAACCCCTTTTCCATGCCATCCGGTGGGTTGGAGATCCTGGAGAAAGCCCATAACGGAGAAATCGACCCGCTGACCATTACCGCCGACCAATATGATCTGGTGGTCAATGGGGTGGAGCTTTCCTCCGGCGCTGTTCGGAACCATGATCCGGAAATTATGATCCGGGCTTTTGAACTGGTAGGCTTGGGCGAAGAGGATGTCAAATCCAAATTTCCGGCCATGTACAATGCCTTTACCTACGGAGCACCGCCCCATGCGGGCATCGCCCCTGGCGTGGATCGGATTGTGATGCTTTTGGCCGGTGAGGAATCCATCCGGGAAATCATCCCCTTCCCCATGAACAAAAATGCCCAGGACGTCATGATGGGCGCGCCTGGAACAGTAAGTGAAAAGCAGTTGGAAGAGCTGCACATCAGGGTGGAAATCGAAGAATAGGGTTTGTCAAAAAAGCAGCCGCCCCGTTTCCTTTTAGAAAACGGGGCGGCTGTTATATTTTCGCTGTTTTTTGAAGGGGAAATCCGGGGAAAAAGCGCCGTCAACGGCTACAGAAGCGAAAAAACACCAACGGGATACGCTTGGCTTGATTGACCGCCCTGCGGTCAACAATCCGTTTTTTTTGACCCGAACCTTTTATCAGGACCCTTTGTTTCTGGAAAAAATAGGGAAAAGAGATTTTTTTCGTCGCCTGATAAGCCCAAATGGACGGACGATCCGTCAAAAACCGCCGTAAAGGGAACTTTTATATGTTTTCTTCTATCCAATGGACGTCGGAGGTCTCCCAATATTTTTGATAGACCCGATCTTCCCGACCATCAAGGTTCAACTGATACATGCGAAAGGTGACCAGGAAATTTTTAGGTTGCCACTGTTCCTCATAGGAATATTGGTATTTCATGCCCAGCCTTCTCATTACGGCGCCACTGGAGGGATTATTTTTATCATGCGTTGCCGTAATATAAGTAATGCCGTCTTTCATAAGCTGCGAAATGACCGCTTTGCCGGCTTCCGTCATCAATCCTCTATGCCAAAACTCTTTTCGAAGCGCATAGCCGAAATCGTGACTGTCATTCGACAGGTTTATCGTGATATAACCGATAGGATCATTCTTTTCCTTCAGGCAAACCGCGTAGCAATAAAAGGGGCTTCTGTTTCCATGAGCGGAAAATCGCTCTTCATAAAACCGCCTTGCTTCCGCCATGTTTTTGACCGGAAACCAGGGCAGGAAGGTATTGGCCTCCTCGTCTTTTAAAAGAAAATAGAAAGCCCTGAGATCTCCTTCTTCGAAGCTTCTTAATATCAGCCTTTTTGTTTCAAGGCAGGGGACATTCATTTTTTCCAGGACCTCCTTTGGTATTCGATGGCCGGTTTTATTCTATTCTATCATGCGAGGCCCTCCAAAACAAGGGGAAGCCAACCTTTATGGACAGACCTGGAAGGTGGGAATATCTGCTGTTAAAAAAGAAATTTTAGCTGTTATGGTCTGATTGGTGCGGCTTTTTAAGATTTCCAATCTTTTGGCTGCGCTCCTTTAAAATAGAGAAAATGTGTTCCAGCGGGATGTGCTGCTGCACCATCAGCACAATCAAATGATATAAAAGATCGCAGATTTCGTTTTCTGTATCGGCCTGTACGCCGTTTTTTGCGGCGATGATGGTTTCGGCGCATTCTTCGCCGCACTTCTTTAAAATTTTATCCAATCCCTGGGAAAACAAATAGCAGGTGTAGGACTCCTCGATAGGGTTCTCCTTGCGGTCCAGCACTACCTGGTATAAGCTTTGCAAAGAATTCTGATCCATCTTTTTCCCCTCCTTATTTTTCATAGCCTGGAAACGCCCGGTAAAAGCAGCTGTGCGCTCCGGTATGGCAGGCGTTTCCGGTTTGTTCCACTACCGCAAGGATGGTGTCCTCGTCACAGTCATAGTACATCCGCTGAACCTTTTGTCGGTGGCCGGAGGACGCGCCCTTATTCCAGAGTGTTTTGCGCGAGCGGCTGTAAAACCAGGTGTACCCGGTAGAAAGGGTTTTTTCCAGGCTCTCCCGGTTCATGTAGGCCAGCATCAGCACCTGGCCGGTAGACGCCTCCTGCACAATAGCGGGGATCAGATCCCCCTTTTGAAAAAATAAATCCATATTCATCTTCTTCCTCCTTCCCGGCGCACCGGAATCCCTTTTTGCCGCAGGTGCTCCTTGACCTGGCCTACGGTCAGCTCCCGGTAGTGAAACAGGCTGGCGGCTAGGGCGGCATCCGCACCGGTCTTTTCGAATATGGCAGAAAAATCCTCCAACTTGCCGCATCCGCCCGAGGCGATCACCGGGATGGAAATGGATTTGCTCACCTGTTCGGTCAACGGGAGGTCAAACCCCTGCTTGGTGCCGTCAGCATCCATTGAGGTCAGCAGAATTTCGCCCGCGCCCAGCTGCTCGCAGCGGCGAACCCAATCCAGCGCGTCCAGGCCGGTATCAATCCGGCCCCCATTGATGAAAACGCCCCATCCGCCGTCAGCCCGGCGTTTTGCGTCCACCGCTACCACTACGCACTGGCTTCCGAATTTGTCCGCCGCCCGCCGGATCAGTTCCGGATTCCGGATCGCCGCGGAATTGACCGAAACTTTATCCGCACCGGCCCGCAGGATCTGGCGATAGTCGTCTATCGTGCGAACGCCGCCGCCTACGGTCAGCGGGACAAATACTTTTTTGGCGGTTCGCCGCACCACATCGACCATAGTGCCGCGCCCTTCGTGGGTGGCGGTGATGTCCAGAAAGCAGATTTCGTCCGCACCCTGCCGGTCATAGGCGACGGCGCATTCCACTGGATCCCCTACTTCCCTGATCCCTTCGAAATGAATCCCCTTGACCACCATGCCGTCTTGCACGTCCAGGCAGGGAATAATCCGTTTCGCCAGCATCTTCCGATTCCTCCCCGTTCAACTGTTTTTTTTGTTTTGCTGCGGCCCCGCCCAACGGATCGCTTTGGCCAGGTCAATCGCCCCGGTGTACAAAGCTTTTCCCAAAATAGCCGCCTCCACTGAAAGGCTGTCCAATGCCTTCAAATCCTCCAGCGAGCGGATCCCGCCGCTGGCCACAAGGCCGCAGGAAACGTGTTTTCGCAGGCGCGCAAGAGGCGTAAGGGCAGGTCCGCTCATCATGCCGTCTTTGGAGATATCTGTAAAAATTATCCAGCTGACGCCTGCCGCTGCCATTTTTTGAGCGAGAGCCAGATAGTTTACATTGGTATCGGACAGCCACCCTTGAGCGGAAACCATGCCGTCTTTGGCGTCAATGCCAACAGCAATGCGGTCGCCGTATTTTTCCACCGCTTTTTGGACAAGCTGTGGATTTTCCAAAGCAGCCGAACCTAAAATCACCCGAGATACCCCATTTTGCAGATAAAATGCGATGGTGTCCATATCCCGAATCCCACCGCCGGTTTCCACCTGAAGGGAGGTTTCCCGGGCAATACGAAAGATGATTTCCCGGTTTTGAGCGCTGCCGGTTCTGGCGCCGTCCAGATCGACCAGATGGATCCACGCGGCACCGGCTTTTTGAAAGCGGCGAGCCGTTTCCAGAGGATCGGCGGCTACCTGATGCGCAGTGCCGAAATCCCCGCGCCGAAGCCTGACACATCTGCCGTCCAGCAGGTCAATGGCGGGAAGCAGTATCATGGGAAAAGCCCTCCTTACTCGTTTTTCGCTGTGCCACGTCTTGGCAAAGATCCGCAAAATTCCGTAGAATCATCAGTCCGGGTTCCCCGCTTTTTTCCGGATGGAACTGGGCGCCATAGCAATAGGCCCCATCCCAGACCAGGGCAGGGATTTGCCCCCCGTACTCAGTCCAGGCTACCAGATTTTCCTCTTTTGGCACAGCGCAATAGGAATGGACAAAATAGACGTACGCCTCTTCCGGAAGCCCCCGGGTGAGTTGGCAGTCCCGCACAAATTCCAGACGGTTCCACCCCATATGGGGAATTTTAAGGCCCGGGGCTCGTAGCTTTTCCACCCGTCCGGGTAAAAGATTCAGGCCCTGTGTCAGGCGAAATTCTTCTCCCTGTGAAAACAGTACCTGCATGCCCAAACAGATACCGAGAAAAGGCTTTTCCAGAGCCATACGCCGTAAAAGCGGGACGAGTCCTTTTTCTTGCAGCATTTCCATTGCGTCGGGAAAAGCGCCGACTCCCGGAAGCAAAATACCGTCCGCCTGTTCCAGTACCTTTGGCGCCCGGGTAATTTGACAGGGGACGGCCAGGTGCTCCAAAGCGTTTGCGACGCTGAACAGATTGCCCGCACCGTAATCCACAATTGCGACCATCGTTATCTTCTCCTTTAAAAAACTCCTTTGGAGGATAAAATTGCTCCCTTTTCCAACGGCGTTACCGCCATCTGCAGGCTATGGGCAAACGCTTTGAAAGCAGCCTCAATCATATGATGGTCGTTGGCGCCGTAGGCCACCTGCAGATGAAGCGTGATTCCCGCGTTTATGCAGACGGCCCGGAAAAACTCCTCTGTCATGCAAGTGTCAAAAGTGCCGACCCGTTCATTTTTCAGCGGGGCCGAAAATACGAAAAACGGCCTCCCGCTTATATCCAGTATGGATGAGGCCAGGGCTTCATCCATGGGGATCCAGGCGTTACCGTACCGTGCGATGCCGCTTTTGTCCCCCAGCGCTTCCGCCAGCGTGCGGCCCAGCACAATCCCTGTATCCTCTACCGTATGATGGCAGTCCACCTCCAAATCGCCTTTGGCCTGAATGGTCAGATCCATACCGGAGTGGACAGCCAGTGCTGTGAGCATGTGGTCAAAAAAGCCGATACCGGTAGAAATTTCTGCATGGCCGGCGCCATCCAGGTTCAGCCGGACAAAGATATCGGTTTCCTTCGTTTTGCGGGAGAATTCTGCTTTTCGCATCGATCATCGCACCACCTTCCACAGCGCCTGTAGAAGCGCTTTGTTTTCCTGTTCGCTGCCGGCAGTCAGCCGAAGATAGCCGCCCATTTTTCGGACAGCGATCCCTTCGTTTTGCAGCTGGCGGCAGATGGAATCGGCCGCCGGTGTTTTCACAAAAATAAAGTTCGTCTGGCTGGGCCAGACCCGCTCGATCTGCGTCTTTTTGAGAAGGAGATCTTCCAGTCCCTTTTGAAGGAACCGGCGGGAATCAATCAGTGCCCTGGTGCAGAAATCGCACAGCTGGGAACTTTCCAACACTGCTTTTCCCACAGCTTGGGACAAAGCGTTGACGTTATAAGGAGATTTCACCGCCTGCAGCGCTCGGGTGACAGGCTCTCCCGATACGGCAAATCCCAGCCGGATTCCGGCCAGGCCCAGCGCTTTGGAGCAGGTTTTTAGCACAATGAGATTATCATATTCCCCCACAAGCCCCAGCATCGATTCATCAGGGGAAAATTCCATATACGCTTCGTCTACAATCACCAGGGTATCTGGCAGGGCCTGTAGGATTCTCTGCACCTCTTGCCGGGGCAATGTGAGGGAGGTGGGATTACAGGGGTTGGAAAAAATCAGCGCGCCGGCCTGTTTTTCTTTTGCGAATGCCGCCAGGGCCGCTGGATCAATGGATAGATCCGGCGCTTTTTGCCAGGGATGATTTTCCAGCTCGAAAAGGGATCCATAAAAACGGTACATGGAAAAATCCGGTTCCGCTGTGACAACCCGCGCCCCCTTCTCCAAAAGGCAGCCGCAGATCAGCGAAATCAGCTCGTCCGACCCGTTTCCAGCGGTTACCTGCTGAACCGGCACGTGAAATCTTGCGGAAAACGCCTCGCGTAAACCGGTACAGAATGGATCCGGATAGCGGTTATAGGAAACTGCATTCAGGTTTTCCCGGACCCGTTCCATCGTTTGCTTTCGAAGAGGCCGCGCCTCAGGAGGAAAGCTCTTTTCACAATTCAGATCAAAGCAGCTTTCATTGGCGTCCAGCCGGATGGGAAACTCTCCTTCGATTGGCTGATAAGGGACCAGGGTTCGTACTTTTTTACACAGGGTGTATGCCATCTTAAAACCTCACTGTAATAGCGTTCGCGTGGGCGGTCAGGCCCTCTCGCTCCGCGATGGTTACGATATCCTTTGCGGCGGCGCGCAAAGCTTCCTCGGTATAGTAAATAAAGCTGGAGCGCTTGACAAAACTATCCACCGACAGGGGCGAAAAAAACCGCGCCGTGCCGCTGGTCGGCAGAACATGGTTTGGCCCCGCAAAGTAGTCTCCCAGCGGTTCCGGCGAAAAGCGCCCTAAGAACACCGAGCCGGCATTTTCGAACCGGCCTACCATTTCCAACGGGTTTTGGATCATAACTTCCAAATGCTCGGGCGCGATTTCGTTGGCCAATTCCACCATCTGCTCCAAGTCCTGGCAGACAATGACTGCGCCAAAGTTTTCCAGCGAGTCCAAAATGATCTCCCGCCGGGAAAGAGCCAAAGACTGCCGTTCCATTTCTTCGATGGTTTTTTGGGCAATCGGCTCGCTGGTGCACAGCAGAATGGCCGATGCCAGCCGGTCATGCTCCGCCTGGCTCATTAGATCGGCTGCCAGATACACAGGATCTGCCGTTTCATCCGCTACCACCAAAATTTCGCTGGGGCCGGCGATCATGTCAATATCTACCTGTCCGTATAAGAGCTTTTTGGCCGTGGCTACATAGATATTGCCAGGCCCTACGATTTTATCCACCGGGGGAATGGTTTCGGTACCGTAGGCAAGAGCCGCCACCGCCTGGGCGCCGCCAGCCAAAAAGACCCGGTCTATCCCCGCGATGGCCGCGGCAGCCAGGATGTCCGGATTGGCTTTGCCGTTTTTATCCGGCGGGGTGACCATGATGAGCTCGCCAACGCCGGCGATTCTGGCAGGTACCGCGTTCATCAGAACGGAAGAGGGGTAGGCCGCAGTGCCGCCGGGAACATAAAGCCCCACGCGACGCAGACCTCGTACCCGCTGACCCAGAATGACCCCGTTGGGCTGTGCGTCCAAAAAGCTCTGCTGTTTTTGCCGCGCATGAAAGGCGGCGATATTTTCCTGTGCCCGGCGCAGGGCGCCAATGAAGTCCTTATCGGCGGTGGAAAGAGCTTTTTGAATTTCTTCCTTCGGTACTTCCATTTGCGCCGGCACGACGCCGTCAAACTGCTGCGCATATTGCTTCAGCGCCGCATCTCCCTTCTGCCGGACGGTTTCTATGATCTGCGTGACAACGGCAGTTACTTCCCGATCCACTTCGCCGCTGCGGGAACGCAGTAGTCTCAGCGCCTGCCTCTCAGCGGTTCCGTCGGCCCGAATAACCGAAAGCATATGTGGTTCCTCCTTTACAATTCCCTGTTCAGTCCCCGCTCCAGACGGGTGACGAACGACTCAATTTCAAATTTTCGCAGTTTTAAACTGGCGACGTTTACCACCAGCCGCGCGGAGATGTCACAAATCCAGCGGGACACTTCCAGCCCGTTCTCCCGCAGCGTCGCGCCGGTTTCTACAATGTCTACAATGCCGTCGGCCAATCCAAGCAGCGGGGCCAGCTCCACGGATCCTTCAATTTTGACCACGGATACGTCCATCCGCTGTTTTTCAAAATAGCTGCGGGCGATTTTGGGATATTTCGTAGCAATGGTCTTGAGAGCATACCCTTCAAAAAAATGGCTTCCCTGCTTTACAGCCAGGGCGAACCGGCATCGGCCAAAACCCAGATCCAGCAGTTCGTACAAACTGCTTGCGTATTCTTGGATGGTATCTTTCCCGACAATTCCGATATCGCAAACGCCGCTTTCCACATAAGTAATCACGTCGGCGGCTTTTGCCAGCACGACTTCCGCTCCGGCCTGCGGCAGCGGAAGGATCAGCCTGCGCCCTTTGTGATGAAGGTTTTGGCAGTCCAGTCCAACCCGTTCTAGTAGTGTTACCGTATCTTTTTCCAGCCGTCCTTTGGTCAGGGCGATCCGCAGAGGCTTTGTCATCATAACGGCTCCCCTCCGATCAGAACTTCTGTTATTTGTTCTTCCACCACATATAGCCGCCGGATTCCCCTGGCTCTGGCGTAGGCCTCGGCCTCTTCTCTGGATTCCGCCAGGCTGCTTTCGCAGAACAGTCCCTGTTTTCGCAGCTGTTTTAAAAAGGCAAAGCCCCGGGCGCTCTGCTCCTGCGTCCAGTAAACCAGTGCGGCTGGAGGGGTTGGCCGCTGCGGCTGGGTTTGCTGTAAATAACCCGCTACAGCATCCAGCTGAATGGCAAAACCGATGGCCGGCTTTTGCAAGCCGAAATCATTGAGAAGCCGGTCATACCGGCCGCCGGACAGCACCGGCTGCCCTACGCCGGGCAGGTAACCGCGGAACACGACGCCAGTATAATACTCCGCCTGATTGACCAGCCCGAAATCGACCAGCACCTGCGCAGCCGGATCTGCCTGCATGATCCGGCGGTACAGCCGTTCCAGCTCCTGTAGCGCTGCTTGAAACGCGGCACTTTGGGAAAGGTCCGCTGCTTGCACGAACACATCGGCGCCACCGAACAGGCGGGGCAGCCGATTCAGCGCGCGAGAAGCGGGCGAAATGGGCAAATCTTCCAACAGGCCGCTCAGCGCCGTATCATTTTTGGCCTCGATCAGTTGACGGATCTCTTCTTTTTGCAGAGTGGAAGCGTCCAGTTCATCGATGAGCGCTTTGAAGATGCCGATGTGGCCAATTTCCAGGGTAAAAGGCTTTGCATTGCAGGCTCTCAGGCAATCCGCTGCCGTCAGCAACATTTCCAGATCTGCTTTGGCACCGCCGCAGCCTACCAGTTCTGCACCGCATTGGGCGATCTCACTCAACTGTCCGCGCAGGGACGGAGCCGCTCGGTAAGCCGTTTGGCAGTAGCAAAGGCGGATTGGATATGGCTCGTTTTGCAGCTTGGTTGCTGTCAGGCGAGCGATAGGAATGGTAGAGTCCGGCCGTAAAACCAGTATGCGGCCTTGCGCGTCAACCAGTTTATACATGCTTTCCTGTGAGAAATACCGGTTAACGCCAAACAGATCATAAAATTCCATTGCTGGCGTCGTGACCGGGCGAAATCCTCTTGTATACAGGCTTTCCATAATGGTATTCTGCGTTTTTTGCCGGGCGACGCAATCTTCGAATAAAATGTCGCGGGAGCCTTCCGGCGTAAATTTGTCATAAAAGTTCAAAATGA
>JABLTR010048326.1_pt1 | contig 12039 bp, 10 predicted proteins | sample 7160071 | NCBI WGS metagenome assembly JABLTR01 (sample SAMN14651230, study PRJNA627086) | human gut metagenome | isolation source: feces | host: Homo sapiens
CAAAAACTATATTATCTTAAATCAAACAATATAAATATATAAAAATATGTAATATAGCATCTTTGGTTACGTTACCGTAAAAAGGGGGCGCCTGCGAGCAACCATATGAAATATGGTTGCCAAATGCAAAATAATTTTCTATATAAAGATGATTTATATTTAAAATAATACTAGTTTCTCTTTATAACTCAGCCTAAATATTTAAAAAATTATTTTGCGTAAAGCGCATCCTTTGGATGCGCTGCGCAGGCGCCCCCCATAAACGGTGCTTTTACGTTATCTGTGACTTTTTTATTTTAGTTTATTATTTATTCTTTTATTTTGAACGATTTAAATTATTTTAGAACAGTTTATATTTAGTAATATTATTTTGCAAATTAAGACAGATATTTGACAAAGCTTTCGGACATTGTATTTTATTTTTCACTATTTTTTGCTATAATGATACAATAAAAAAGTTTAATAAGTGAGTTGATTATATGGATGATATTTGTTTTGTTATCATGCCTTTTGGCTACGGTTTTGATGAACTCTATGAAAAAGTTTATGTTCCAGCTATAAAAGCATCTGGATTAGTACCCTTGCGTGCCGATGAAATTTATGATAACCAACCAATTTTACAGGATATCAACCAATCTATTTATCATGCAAAAGTAATACTAGCGGATGTTACTGGACGAAACCCAAATGTCAATTACGAATTAGGTATGGCTCATGCATTAAAAAAAGAGGTTGTCATTCTCACTTCTGAACCGAAGGATGTTCCATCAGATTATCGTCATCTAAGATATATACAGTATAATCGTATGGATATTGATTGGAATCGAAAACTATCTAAGTGTATTCAAAAAACATTAAAACAAATTCTTATTCGGTTAAAAAAATCGGATAAATCAATTATGTATTCATCTAGATTAGAATATAAGAACATTGTGAAGACTGGTACATCTCCAATAGGTGAAGAAGACGAATGGGACAGTGAAGTGAAAAATGTAATTATCAAAGCTACAAAATTAGGTATGCAATTTCAACAAGATTCTCATTCACTTTCTCATGCATTGATGAGCTGTATGGATTGTCATGTCATGATAGAGTCGCGGGAAGGTCCTCTTGACAAATTAAATGCCGCAATAGCCTGCCTATTAAATGATAAGGTTCATGCTCTATCTCTTGAACTTCCAGAAGGCCACTGTTTGCGTATGCGACGTGTATTTTTTGATTTATATGCTACGCATGCTTTTTATGTTGATTATATGTATGATATTGATGTTCTTCCTATGTATACACAGCATGAATTGTTTCATCTTTTAAGAGATGAATTTTGTGGACAAATCTTTGAACCTGAAATACGATACATAGAAGAAAATTTTAAACATGATCGGTTTAATGTAGATAAAGATCAATATTATTCTTTAGATAGCTTGCCTCAGGAACAGATTCCAGTCTGTTTTCGGCAAGGTTTCTATATAGCTGATATTTCAAAAATATTTTATAATGAAACAAGAGGAGATTATTTTTACCAGATAAATGGCCTTTTGCCTTCTTATCTTCTGAAAGCAGATATTGTTCCTGGAGAAAACCATTGGTTAGCGGATTGGGGACAGACAGAACAGCAATGCAGGATTGGAGATACTGTAAAGTTTAAAGTTGATAAAGTATACCCGCTCAAGGATTACAGCCATATATCTAAAGCACGGAATATTAATTTTTCACAGTTGGAGGTCATATTAAAGGGCAGTAGCAATTAGCAGTAATAACTGGCCTATCTATTATATATATTGTGCGTTTAGTTTAGACAGTTGTTAGGCAAAGATCTCCTTCGTCTGATTTTCCGTTCCAAAATGAAGATCGCGAGCTTAGTCGTTGCATAAAAGCTTTCGCAGGGATGACATTATAATTTCGCTTTTTCGTTTTTGTTGTTTTAATACTATAGCTTGTGTTAAAGCAGGTGAAACCAGCAGCAATAAGTTATCTATCATGCCATTGAGTATTTTAAAACCGATAACAGTGGTATTGCTGCTTTTCACCTGCACATCTCTAATTTTAAAAACCAGGTTTTCAAATATCCATAATGGACTTTATATGTTAAACTTGCTTATAATCAAATGTTTTTAGCGATGAAATGTTTCTGCCCAGGCCTTAAGTTCGGCGGATTTAGTCCCAGTAGAGAATCGTTTGCCATCCCTAAGATCTGCACCCTTACAGGATGGGCGCAGGTCATTATTGGTTCCGCCCATACCACTGCTACCGGAAGTGGCAAAAGGAACAACAATTTTTCCTGTCAGATCATACTGCTCTAAAAATGTATTGATGATGGTAGGAGCGGTGTACCACCAGATTGGAAAACCGATAAACACCCGGTCATACTGTGTTATATCTTCCACACGGTTATTAATGGCGGGACGGGAAGATTTATCATTCATTTCCTTACTGCTGCGGCTGTTTTTATCGTTCCAGTTCAAGTCTGCGCTGGTATACGGCTGTACTGGACAGATCTCATGAAGATCAGCTCCAATTGCGTCAGCCAATGTCTTGGCTAATTTTGCGGTAGAACCGCTGGCTGAAAAATAGGCTACTAAAGTTTTGCTCATATTAAATCCCTCCATGTTGTTAATTTATAAATATTTGACAGTATCAGAAAGTTCCTTGCGCTGGTTATGTGTTGCAAGCGGCGCAGCTCCTTCACCTGCGTAACCTAGGTCTAAAATCATCAATACTTCTTCATTATCAGGTAGAGAAAATTCTTTTGCTACAGCCTCTGGATCAAAGAAGTTAATCCAACAGCTATCCACGCCGGCTGCTTTGGCGGCAAGTATCATATGCGTGGCAACAATAGTAGCATCTTCTATGCCGGAATCCCTTTTTTCGCCAGGATAGACAAACACGTTTTCTTTATCAAAGGCAACAATAATTACTGTGGGCGCACCATAACGGCAAGGTGTTACTTTGTCGATTTTAGCCAGCCCTTCCTCAGACTGTACCACATAGATCTTCTGTTCCTGCAAATTTTTTGCCGTCGGCGCTAGACGTCCAGCTTCTAAGATTGCATTCAGCTGTTTTTTATCAACTTGCCGTGTGTCAAACTTTTTACATGAGTAACGATCCTTAATTACATCGAAAAATTCCATCTATAGTTCCTCCTAATGATGTATTTTATTTATTTTGAGTAACCATCCAATTTTGTTTATCCTCACTCGGCTGTAACATCCAGACCAAGGCTATTTATCCAATCTACCATATCATCGCGGGTGGAATTACTACTTAGGCGATCTCCATCAAGCCAAGTGACATCAGAGAATGTTAAAGCATGCAGATTATGTGCACTGGAACCAATATCACTGCTACTGGAAGTGCAAAATGGGATGACTGTCTTACCATTAAAATCATAGGTTTCCATAAAGGTGTAAACTATTCGAGGCGCTTTTCCCCACCAGATTGGGTAACCTAGAAAAATTATATCATATTGCTCCATATTTTCAACCTGGTTAAAAATAGCAGGACGAGCGGTTTCATCATTTTGCTCTACTGTAGTGCGGCTGCCATTATTTCCATAATCCAGATCTTCATCAGTATAAGGATCTTCTGGTACAATTTCGTACAGATCAGCGCCCATCGCGTCAGCTGCATATTTTGCCAGTGTCCTGGTGTTTCCAGTTGCGGAGAAATAAGATACTAAAACATTAGTGCTTTTATTATCGGCCGCTATGCTGGATGGTTCACTAACTGTTTCTTCTTGTTCTGAATTGTGTACACTAACGGCTTGAGAAGCAGATGGTTCCGAAGATTGGGAGTATTGTGTCCCGCTTTGACCCGCGCAGGATACCAGCGCAAACATCAGAATGAAAATACAGAGAAAAGCTAGTATTTTTTTCATTTTAATACCTCCATTCTTATTATGCATGCTTGATTTTAAATGTAAATTAATCCATATGACTAAACTGTTTGTACTTTAAAAAATGAATTGTTTCAAGCATTATATGGCATTTTTTATTCAACATCATCAGCTGTTGTTATTTAGTATATTTTTTAAAAGTATGTGAATATATATTCCCATTTTCTCTTTGCACAACCTTATAGTAATGTGCCACGATTATACTCATCCACTGTAAATTTTTATTATTATACTGATAGGTTCTTCTTATTATTTTTACTTTGCCACATAATTTTTAGATTTTATGCCACCACAATATTTGAAAGAATTATTATACAGCTTGTTTAACTCATCTATCGTCACTTTTTAAATCGATCATTTATGAAGAATATAGATCTTTTTTAGAAGGTTTCTTTATTATACACGCCTAATGCTGTAATGTCTAATGCTTATAATTTATCATTAGATATTACTTTTTTGTATGACTTTACATATGAGAAAAATGTGTTTGTATTAGGTGTAGATCCTACCCATTTTTTCATATTCAGGAATATGCCGGTTTCTAATATTAAATCAAGAAGAGTAAATTGCAACCTTTATAAGTATAATTCCAACTTGCTTCTCGATGCTATGCATACTTTACTTACCGTAAACAGTATCTTTTTGTACGGCCAATATACTGTTGTAACAACTGTTACCGGTGTTGCAGAATCACTCAAATATTTTTCGGTGATATATATGATAAACTAGTTTATGACAATGATCAACTTTTAACTATGCAAACGCTAAGGTCGAATATTTTTTGTATAAATAAAGAATCTGTGCGGATCCATATGTCACTATTATTTCTTAATAATTATACTTGCGGATATCGATGCATTCTGTAATCAATCTTATCTCAAGAAAACCTAAGTATCTTGCCGTTATTAATCTTTGATTAATGCGCGTTTGTTATTAGCATAAGTAGTGATAAAAAAGATATATAGATAAAAAGAAAAGGAGACCTTATGCTTCAAAATAATTAGCTTTTTATCACAATAAAAGCGGTTAGATGGTTTTAAATATATTACAATAATAGATTTTTTATTTTCTTAGATAATTTAAATTAGCCAAAACAAAAATAAATAATAAAACTAATATAAAAAAGAAAAGATAATGTAAAAGTACCGTTTATACGGGGGCGCCTGCGCAGCGCATCTTTAGATGCGCTTTACGCAAAATAATTTTCTAATACTCAGGCTGAGTTATAAAGAAAAACTAGTGCTATTTTATATGACTAGCAACTTTATATAGAAAATTATTTTGCATTTGGCAACCATATTTCATATGGTTGCACGCAGGCGCCCCCCTTTAGGGTAACGTAACCAGAGATGCTATATTACCTATTTTATATATTGTTTGATTTAGGATAATATAGGTTTTTATATGTTACAATATTCACATAAGTATTCTATACGGATTACAGTATAGAAAAAGATGCCAGAATTATTATCTCATTTTTGTATTATAAATTCCGGTATCTTTTAGACATTATTTTTACAGCGCTTGATGTTATTCCTAACAATGGATATAATATATAGTTGAATTAACTTTATTAACTTATATATCGATAAAAGCGTTACCTATTTGCATATCAATAATAGTTCAAACTTTTATAGTTTATTATCGATTGTTAAATATTTGAATGTACACAAGACAACCATTTTATTAAATTCAAATTTATAGGCAAAGATGTTCTGCCTAACACAGAAAAGCATTTTGTTTATAATAAAGAGATCATTCAACAGTTTGAAGATATTATTCTATGATATATAAAGATATAGCTGAGTTAATTATAATATAAAAAAACAAATAAATATTTTCTAGAACAGGATATTGAATGACGTAATAGCAACATTGTTGACTTCTTTATCACATGTTAAAGAAAAACAATTTGTTTATGTAAAAAAACTAAAAATATAAATTACTGGAGAAACAGTATGTTCTACAAAATGATAGAAAATAAGTGCAAAAAGTGGTATAGTTCAGAACAATGCACTGTTCGTAATTTAATTAAATATATAGAGAAAACCGGACAAATGAGAGACGCTCAGATCGAAGCGATCAAGGTTTATCTGTTCCTCAAAATATGTTGTGAATGTAAGCCACTCGAATTTTTGTTTAGATGTGGTGCATTTAACTCGATTAATTTAAATGATATAGAATTATCAACTTCTGCCCGTGAATACTTAGAGAAACATACTGCAGCAGCAGCTTTGTTTGAATATTCTCGATTAAAAAATGATAAAGGAGAACAGGTATCAGAGAAACTTGAAAAGCAAATTAAAAAGGATCCGTTAAGTATCGACTATGACAGCTTCTTTTATAATGCATTTTACGGAATTTCCTATACAGATTATCTGTTCAGTCTACCAATGGGTGCTGGTAAGACATATTTAATGGCTGCATTTATCTATCTTGACTTATATTTTGCTATTAACGAACCGACAAATCCTGCATTTGCTCATAATTTTATTATATTTGCTCCATCAGGCTTAAAATCATCAGTTGTTCCAAGTCTTAAAACTATACAGAATTTTAATCCTGAATGGATTATCCCAGAGCCTGCTGCAACAGAAATTAAGCGTATGATTTCCTTTGAAGTCTTGGATCAAGGGAAAACAGCAAACAAATCAAATAAAACAAAAAACCCTAATGTTCAAAAAATAGCAAATCATCAACCACTTTCTGATCTATTCGGCTTGATTGCCGTGACAAATGCTGAAAAAGTTATTCTTGACCGTATCAAAGAAAAAAACGGTCAAATTAGCCTGTTTGAGAAAAGCGACGATGAAAAAGATAGACAGGCCAATGAACTTCGCAATTTAATAGGAAAACTACCTTCGCTATCTATTTTTATTGATGAAGTTCATCATGCTGTCAGTGATGAGATTAAGCTTCGTGCTGTTGTTACTAAATGGGCGCAGAACCATACAGTGAATTCTGTTATCGGTTTTTCAGGTACACCATATCTAGAAAAACCAGAAAAATTCAAGGTTGTAGATTCTCTTCTAGTTGGTACGGCGGAAATCACCAATATTGTGTACTATTATCCTCTTATTAACGGTATAGGTAACTTTTTAAAACGTCCTATTGTCAAGATCGCAGATATTACAGATAGCAGCTTGATTATTGAAAAAGGCGTTAGAGAATTTCTAGATACATACAAAGATACCGTTTATGCAGACGGTCTTACCGCTAAACTTGGTATTTACTGCGGAACAATTCAAAAATTGGAGGGAATAGTTTATCCTTTAGTATCTCGTATTATTGCAGAATACGGTTTGAGTACGACGTTATTCTTAAGTTTCATAAAGGTAATAAGCAATATAAAATGTCTGCTGACAGCCAAATGCAGTTTGATATATTGGACAAGTCCATCTCCAAAATCCGCATAATTCTGCTTGTACAAATTGGCAAAGAAGGCTGGGATTGCCGCAGCCTTACTGGTATTATCCTTTCACAGGAGGGAGATTGTCCCACCAATATGGTACTGCAAACTTCTTGCCGCTGCCTGCGTCAGGTAATTAAGGATAGCCCTGAAACTGCGCTTATCTATTTGAATGCAAGTAATGCAGACAAGTTAAACATACAGCTGGAACAACAGCACCATATTTCACTTAGGGATTTTTCTTCTGCTGATAATATTAAAATACCACTGAAACGTTATAACCGCACAGCACATTTGAAATTACCTAAAATTGATTTCTATCAGTTAAAAATCAATTATGATACTCTTATAGTAAAAAAAGCTGATCCTGCAAATGATATTGCATTTTCGGCTGATGGGGCACGCATTGCAGATGGTATTATAAAAACGACCGATCTTTCTATGGACAAAAGTAAAACAAGTATTAGTGTTGATGATAAAGAATATGGTACTGAGTCTGCAACCTTTTATTCCTGGATATATGGAATTATGAAGGATGGTTTCGGTACGCCTTCTGTTACAGAGCTATTAGCTTATACTGAATCTTTAAAAGAAGTTTATTTCAAAATTACATATGAAAAAGATGGTTTTCACTATTACAGTTCAAAATATAATCGAAAGCTAATAGAAGCGAATATTCGTAAGGCCTTCTGCGATAAATGCAGTTTTAATACTACAGAAGAATTGATACCAGAACAAGCAAGCCTTTTGAATATAGCTAACTTTACATCTGAAGTTTATGCGGATAATCCACAGGACTATTATCCTGAACAAAGAGTAGTCCAAAACATTATAGATGATGATCAAGGAAAACTAAAAGTTGATGCAAAAACGCAACAACTGATTGATCTTGCTATAGAAACTGGCAATGAAAAAATTGTAGCAGATTTGAAGCTGCAAATATCATCACATAAGAATAAAGACCGCTCATTTCATTATCTTCCATATCGTACCGACAATGGTTTTGAACAAACATTTCTCAAAGAAGTCTTGTCATTTGATGAAATTGAAAATCTCGGATTGGAAGTGTATTACAATGGCGACCGTGCAATGACCGAATTCAAAATTAAATGTTATAAGAAAAGCGGCGGTCAATGGCAGTATATCGGTATATATACGCCTGATTTTCTTATTATAAAACGTAGCAACAATAAAATCTATAAAATTATTATTGCAGAAACCAAGGGTGAAATATATGCCAAAGATCCCACGTTTAAAGATAAAAAAGCTTTTATGGAAACCGAATTTTTAAAGCAAAACAATACAGCTTATGGTTATGAACGCTTTGATTATCTGTATTTAGAAGATACATTGTCCGAAAAGGATAGATTGTCATTAACTCATCAGAAAATCTGCGAATTCTTTAAGGAGAACATTGAATGAAACGAGATATGGATTTAGTAAGAAAAATCTTGTTGGAAATTGAAAAGCAGTATAAGTCAACTGCTATTATTAATCTTAAAATTGAAAGTTACGATATGGAGACGGTTGCCTATCATTGTAAAATTCTTCATGAAGCTGGACTCATTTCCGGATATAGTGCTCACTATACAGGCAATACTATTTATCTCTTTAAAGTTGGCTCTCTTACTTGGGAAGGCAATGACTATTTAGACAAGGTACGTGACAATTCTATTTGGGGAAAAACCAAAGATGCAATAACTCAAAAGGGACTTCCTTTTATCTTGGATACAATAAAAACCATCTCAACGGCGTTTATTACCGCAACTGTAGAGGGAGTAGCAAATTCAATAATAAAAAACGGGGGAGTAAAATAAATGCCAATTAGATATGTGCCATTTATACCAGAGCCGATAGAAGGCCAAGCTGTACTTGGCAACTTTAACAGAATATTGAAATATAAAGGTGCGGATGATATTTCCATGACATTACAGCGCGGTATGCCTTTATATGAATTGGAAAAGCAGGAGACTATAGGAGATAACGATGACGGTAATATGGTCATTCGCGGCGAGTGTGTTTCTGCTTGCGCTTATCTCAAAGAGCAGGGTATTCAGGTTGATCTCGTATATATCGACCCGCCATTTGCCAGCGGTGCGGATTATGCAAAAAAGGTTTATATCCGACGCAATCCAAAGATTGCACAAGCTATTACACAAGCAGAGCGGGAACTCGATATTGATGAACTGAAAACCTTTGAAGAGAAAATGTATGGAGATGTGTGGGATAAAGAAAAATATCTTAATTGGATGTATGAAAATCTGATGGCGATTAAATCGGTTATGAGTGAAACAGCATCTATATATGTTCATCTGGATTGGCATATTGGACATTATGTAAAAATACTCATGGATGAGATATTTGGAGAGGATAATTTTAAAAATGAATTGATATGGTGCTATAAAGAAAGAGAGTCATCTAAAAATTATTATAATAGAAAACATGATACAATATATTTTTATACAAAATCTGAAGATTATATATTTAATTATAAAGCTATTTGGGAAGAGTATTCTAAAGTTACACTGAAAAAATTTAAGTTTACTGATGAAAATGGGGAAAAATATCGTTTGAGATATAAAGACGGGCGCAATGACCCTACAGAAGAATCAGACGAGACATATAGGCAATATCTAAAAGATGCTCAAGGGACCTTACCAAGAGATTGGTTTGAACTTGCGATTGTTAATCAAGCTGCGTTGGAAAGAGAAGAGTATGCTACACAAAAACCTGAAAAACTTCTAGAGCGTTTTATTAAAGCATCTTCTAACAAGGGGATGCTTGTTGCCGATTTCTTCGGCGGCAGCGGTGTTACGGCGGCGGTAGCCAATAAGTTGGGACGCAGGTTTATTCATTGTGATATTGGACTTAACTCCATTCAAATTACCCGTGACCGTTTAAAAGCAGATGGTGCACAGTTTCATGTACTAGAAATCAAAGATGGTGTACAGCTTTACCGTAATCCGGTTCAAACGATGGATAAAATAAAATCATTGATCCCAGGGTTAAAAAATGAAGATTCGCTCAGTTCTTTCTGGGAAGGTGCTATTTCTGATAGCAAATGCGGTACAGTTCCCGTTTATGTGCCAAATTTAATGGACAGTGCAACAAAACTGCTTGATAAGGCTAAGATGAATCGCATTATTCATCAGGAAATCCCTGATTTGGATAGTAGTATAAAAAAAGTTATTGTTTATTATATAGATATTACCGATAAAGCTGAAATTCAGAAATTTATCAAAGATGATGATAGCACAACGATTGAAATCGAATTATGCGACCTAAAAACAGTTTTAGACGATGTTATAATTGGCGATTATGTAGAATTTCATATAGAAGAAACAAGCGACAATCTTTTTGGCGGATATACTATTACGATTGATAAATTTATCAGCGACCGTGTGCTTTCAAAAATAAACGAATTTAATGAGAAAGCTCGTCTTAATGTTTCAGCAAAGAAACCATATAAACCGATTAATATTAGCGAAAATGGTTTGGAACTTATTGAGCTTTTGAGCGTTGATTGTACTGCAACCGAGGGTCAATGGCATTCAGACAGCGAGATCAAAATTGATAAAAACGGATTTGTTATTATTAACGGCGACAAAACCAAAGAGTTTTGGAACGGCTGTATCCGCAGCGAAAAAAAACCATTTCGCATAAAAATTCGCAATATTTGCGGCGATGAAACAATTTGGAAGGTATAATGAAATGAATTGCAATGTTACATTATAAAAATAAAACGTTTGATTCCTTGTTATGGCAATATTAAATACGAAACAAAGTTGCTGCTTGATGTCATATGGCGTAAAGCTTTGACACAACATCTTGGACTCACCTCGCCGATAAGGAGCAAGAAGCACAATCCCTTTTCCTTTGGTTAGTAAAAGAATATGCTAAAAAGGAAGGCGTTACAGAGCAGTTAAAAGCCGAGAACTCAATAGAGTGGGTACGGAGCATAAATAATATTCGGGAGGAGCGACTGAAGTAGTTAATGCAGAGGTAATGTTCATATCAGAAAAGGCAAATACCAACTTTGGTTGACGGATAATGAACTCCGCTTTGCAATGCATGGCTTATTTAATTTGCACAATAAGTTTATTTACCAAGGCAAGCATACCGATGATGTCGATGAAAGCATTATCAAATGCACAAAGCAGTCAGAGTTGAAGCACGCACTATTTATTTTAGTGCCATTTCTGTAAAATAGTGTACAGATTAAAACCATATCAACATTTATAAAGTGAAACTATACATAAAACAGCAGCGCGACGGTCATTTAACCGTTGCGCTGTATATTTTAATTCTTTACTTTAATTTATCTTCTCTTTAATAATAGCTAAACTCCGTTGCCTTGAATTATCTTCATAAAAACCAGAAATAACCTCTTGCATTGTCTCGGAACTCCAGAAGATTTTCAATTGTTCTTTTGCACGAGTTATTGCGGTATAGAAAATACCGTGAGTAATTTTTTCTGCATTGCTACTAGGGGATAACAACTTTAACCGATTCATACTCATCAACCGAAACATCGAACATTGTAATAAGCTGAATAAACAGCTCGATGCTTGGATATTTTCCCTCGTTTTCGATAGATTAAATGTGTCTGGAGGCATAGCAGATTATTCCAGAAAGTTGCTCTATCGTCATTCCTCTTGCTTCACGGGCTTTCTTAATCGCCTGTCCTATCGGCATAAAATCGAAATCAAAATCGTTGTTTCTCTCGTCCATAAGCTCA
>JABLTR010074221.1_pt1 | contig 12039 bp, 10 predicted proteins | sample 7160071 | NCBI WGS metagenome assembly JABLTR01 (sample SAMN14651230, study PRJNA627086) | human gut metagenome | isolation source: feces | host: Homo sapiens
ATACCCCTTTTTGCCAGCCTTTGTCGCACCAGTAAAAGATCCTCCGGCATATCCAAACAGTTCACTTTCAAGAAGGGTTGGAGGAATTGCGGCACAATTTACAGCAACAAACGGGCCATTTGCACGAGGACTGTAATTATGTATACTTTGTGCAAATAGTTCTTTACCAGTGCCTGATTCTCCTGTTATAAGTATGGTTGAATCAACGCCGCTGTATTTTTTTGCAGTGGTTATTTTTTGACATATTTTTTGAGACTTTCCTATAATATCTTCAAATTTATGTGAAGCAGTAAAGCCTTGTTTTGAAAATTGACTTCTTACGCTAGCTGCCATAGTCTGAACATCATTAAATTGCTGCAATTTTAATACGGCACCAGAAATATTCTCGCTTATGGACACGGGGTACACTGATGTTACATATTTAATAGATTTGTATTCTTGTAAAGAATTAAGTATTGTCTCATTATTTTTTATGGCATTTAAGACTATTTCTATCCAAGGTATAGACAGGTCGTTATAATGAGACGTTAGGAAATCATCATCACAGAATATTGAAAATGCTTTTTGATTCATAAGGGTAATATTTCCATTTTCGTCAAACATAATAAGCCCTTCATCAATTATATTGAAAATCGTGTTAAGTTCCTCGCTTTGCTTATTTTTTATATTTATCTGGTCTACTATTTTTTTGGCTTCACTTATTGCAAAAAGTATCTCATCTGCGCTTGTTGTAAGTATTATTTTTTCAAGTCCACACTCACTTGCATATCTTGTTTCATCATATCCGCCTACCAGCACTTTAATATTATCGTTCTTAGCCTGTACAGCTGCAGCAACATAATCTTCGGTTGAATTCACTTCATAATAATGTATCTTTGATTTAAGTGCACATTCAAGCTGCTTTGCCTCATCTAAAAGAGACTTAGTGCCAACAATACCTATATAACCATATAATTTTTCAGCGCGTACAATTTCCTGGAGCAGTTTTCCAACTGAAAAAGAGATTTCAACAATTGGAATCGATATATTGGCAGACCTAAGCTTTGGAATATAGCCTGCTCTTGAAATCAATATCTGTGTTCCGTTTTCAATCATTCTAAAGGCAGCATCTATTCCCTCTTGATAATTAGTAACTTTAACAACTTCTATTATGCCTTCCGGCTGCTTTTTACTTGCAGCAAGTGCTTCATAATATGTTGAATCGAGCTCAAGTATTATACCTATTTTTGACATATTGCTCACTCCCTGTTATATGTTCGTAAATATTGTAAAATAAATTTACAATTTACACAAGCTTGTTTTACATTCGTTTTATAAAATGTTTATTAATACCTAAATATTTGAAAAAATCAAGGAAAATACGGGGGTTATTATATATAAAATATTGGCACACTTTTTGCTTATATAATAGGGTGTAAATATATTAATGCTTTCCGATGGCATAAAAGGAGTGAATTTGTAAAATCGGGGGATAATATGGAACTGAGCATAATTTTAGACATAAACTCGGAAATAATAAGTTTAATACCAGAAGGGAGGAGTTGTTTTGAGAAAATACAGTAAACTGCTGGATATAGTCCAAAAGATATATAAAGTACTAATAATAATCGCCATGGCTATATTATCAGTAACGATAATTGTGTCTGTATTTTGGAGATATGTTTTGGATAATCCAATAGTATGGACAGAGCAGCTAGCAAGATTCATGTTTGTATGGGCTATTATGCTTGGAATACCGGTATATTACAGAAATGGTCTTGCGACTTATCTAGACCTTGTCGTGGATAAGCTTGCAGAAAAGACTAGAAAAATAGTAAGCATTGCTATGGATGCGTGCGTTGGCCTGTTTGGAATTTTTTATGGTTATGCGAGTTTGATATATATAATTCAATCAGGCTCTACAAAATTCCAAGGGCTGGGGTGTCCAAGCGGTGTTGTGTATGCATCAGAATTAGCCTGCAGTATATTCCTTGTCATGTGTGCTGTTGAATTTATACTTAAAAAAATTAAGGATCTAAAGTCGGCTGAGAAAGGAGGAACAATATTATGATGTTGGCAATACTAGTTGTATCATTTTTCTTATTCCTTGTCCTCGGAATGCCGATAGCTATCGTTATGGGGGCTTCTGCCAGTCTTGCATTTCTTTATGAAGGAATAAATCCAATTGTACTTGCGCAAAGAACTTTTACAGCTACAAATGCTGTCGCACTTCTTGCTATACCTTTGTTTATGCTTGCCGGAAATCTTATGGAAAAAACAGGAATAACAAAAGGGCTTATAAATTTCTGTGATAAACTTGTGGGACATATTACAGGAGGCTTAGCGCATACTACATGCTTGACAGGAATGGTATTTGCAGCAATGTGTGGTTCAAATAATGCTTCTGCAGCAGCGGTCGGCTCAATGATGATACCAGCACTCAAGAAGGATGGATATGACACTCCATTTGCAGTATCCCTGGTGGCTGCGGCAGGCAACCTTGGACCTATAATTCCTCCAAGCATAATTATGATCATTTACGCAAGTGCCACCAATATTCCTATAAAAGATATGTTTATGTCAGGTGTAATACCTGGAATACTCATGGGAATCGGATTTATGATATACAGCTATAGATATGCAAAAAAACTTAAAATGAAACCGAAACCTAAAGCTTCACTCAGAGAAGTGTGGGATGCCTTTAAAGGAGCATTTTTTGCATTGCTTACACCAGTAATAATTCTTTGGGGAATAGCTTCTGGAGTATTCACAGCCACTGAATCTGGAGCAGTAGCAGTACTTTACTGTATCTTGTATGGATTTATAAGAAAAAAGATCACTGTTAAAGATTTAATAGACAGTTTATATCAGGCTGCAATTTCAACATTGGGACCTATGATTGTTATTTGTTTTGCATCAGCTTTTTCATACCTGCTCAGTTATTGTAATTTTGCTGACAATGCAGTAGGAGCAATCATGGCAATTTCGTCAAACAAGTATATCGTTATGCTGCTTATTATTGCTCTTATTATGATAATAGGAATGTTTGTTGAGGTAACGGCTGCCTGCATTATGATGATACCGATGTTTACAAAACTGATTTCAATAATGGGGCTTGACCCACTCTGGTTTGCAATTATTGTAATTATAGTCTTTTGTATTGGTGCGATAACTCCGCCTGTGGGAATAACGCTATATGTATCGTCAAGTGTAGCAAATCTTCCTCTAAGAGATGCCATTAAACCTATATGGCCTTTTGTGTGGATTATGCTGGCAGTAGCATTGGTCATTGTATTTGTACCTGATGTAGCTTTACTGCTGCCTAATATACTTAATTGAGATTAAAGACATTATGAACAAAAAGGAGGAATTTCTATGAAGAAACGTATACTTGCTCTTTTGCTGATCACTCTTATGGCTATCGGGTCAGTAGGATGTTCTGGCAGTACTTCTGCAACCACAGATGCAAATGAAACTGAAAGTACAGCAAATACGGAGACAATTGAACTAAAACTTGGCCATCCGTTAGGTCCAACAACAAGTCAGCATATTTATCTTGAAAAATGGGCTGATGAGGTTTATGAAGCCTCTAATGGGAAATACAAGATTTCGGTATATCCAAGTGCGCAGTTTGGTGAGGCAAGAGAACTTGTTGAGTCACTTTCTAACGGAATATATGATATAGGCTGGGTAGATACGTCAGCAATGGATTTTATTGTTCCTGAAGCGAATATGTTATATCTTGCGTTTTTCTTTGAAAACTATGATGAGCTTTGGAAGGCTATAGATGGAAATACAGGAGAAAAATTAACCGAAATAGTTGAAGAAAAAGGAAATATTCATTTATTGTCAGCATTTAATTTAGGATGCCGTGAGATCTTTTCAGTAAGAGAAATAGTTGATTTAGATAGTTTAAAGAACCTCAAATTTAGAGTTCCTGAACTTGATATGTGGATAAATACATTTAAGGTGCTGGATATGAATCCCACACCTGTTGCCTGGTCTGAGCTTTATACAGCCCTTGCATCAAAAGTAGTAGATGGTGCTTGTGCTAACTGGGAAACAATAGCTGGGCAGAAAATGTATGTTGAAGCTCCGTATATTTGGGAATCTAATCATTTCTTCCAAACAGGAATACCCGCATTTAACCTGGATTTCTGGAATTCTCTTCCGGAGGAAGATAAGCAAATGTTTACGGATACTTGCTATAATGTTGCACAGGAACAGCGTAAAAATGTTGAAGAACTTGATGAGCAGTATAAACAGCAGATACTTGATGATGGTGGACATATACTTCCAAGAAATGATTTTAAAGATATAGATGAGGTTATAGAAAGATATCAGAATGGTCTTTGGAAACAAATGGTTGAGGAAGCAAATGCACAGGAGTTATATGAGATAATGTGTGCTGACACTGGAAAGGAAGTAAAATAGAGTTGAAATGAGGTGGCATATATGAGCACAAAGCTCCAATATGTTGGATGGTCAACTTTTATATTTGAGGATTCAAAGGGCTTTAGAATGATAACCGATCCATTCACAGAAGGAAATAAGGATTATAAAATTTTACCAAGTCCAATTGAGACTAAAGACATAAATGTTGATTTAATTATATGCAGTCATTGTTCAGATGACCATTTTTCCCAATCTTTTGAAATTATGGACTTTAATCCAAAGTCAAAACTTGTAGGGGATCTGGCAACCTGTGCATTAGCAAAACGAGCAGGATATGGAAATATATTTGGCAACAGGGTAGAACTAATAACAGCAGGGGCATCTTATAGTGTAAGCAATTTTACAGTTCATGCAACAAGTGCAAGGCATATTGCCTTTAGGGAGCTGCCTGATGGATCATATATTACTGGTGAACCTTTATGTTATGCTATACAGATAAAAGATGGACCGACTTGCTTTTTTGGAGGTGATACTGCACTTACATATGACATGATATTGTGGAAGGAGCTTTTTGAGCCAGAAATAGCTTTTCTTGGCATAGGAGGAGCAGATCTTTCGGGAAGGACCCTGTCTGAAATGCATCCAAGAGCAGCGGCAATATGCGCAAAAATGCTTGGAATTAAAACAGTGATACCAATGCATTACAATTACGATAGGGATGTAACTGAATTTAAAAGGTATATTTCAGAAATTTATCCTGAGTGTAAAGTACTGGTTATGAAACCTGCAGATATAATAGAAATATAACGGCTACCTAAAACTCCCTTAACATTTTAGCTGTTATTTAATTATCAAGAACCTTCAGCCTGATATTATGATCGACTACGGCTGAAGGTTCTATTTATAATTTAAATATATATAGAAATATCTAGCAGCTGGTAATTTTAATAGAGTAGATAAAGTGATTCATTCGGAATTACTAACATAAAATAATGTACATTTTTTAACACATTGTATAGGTAATACGTGACAATTTTGACTGATGCTGCGCTTTGTATATTGAATAAACAAAAAATACTATATTTTTATGTAATATATTAATAAAAAACCGATGTATTTGTAAAAATAATAAAATTTGAACAAAATTAAAATTTGTTTTACAATAAAGAAGGATATTTCTCACAAATGTTGAATTTTTATATTATGGTGCTTTTAAAGACGAATGAATGCGCTTAAAAATCTGTACTCGGGCGCTGAAAATAAAGGAGGAATGATTTTATGAAAAGTTACACATCCAAAGAAATCAGAAATGTCGTTATGCTGGGTCACAGTGGTTCTGGTAAGACAACGATAACGGAATCGTGCCTTTTCAAATCAGGAGCAACGAAGAGATGCGGCAAAGTTGACGAGGGCAACACCGTCAGCGACTATGACCCGGAGGAAATCAAACGCCATGTTTCAATTAATTCATCAATTCTTCCGGTTGAATGGAAAGATACAAAGATCAATTTTATAGATACTCCCGGTTACTTCGACTTCGCAGGAGAAGTTATGCTTTCAACTAAGGTTGCTGACGCAGCGGTGATCGTTGTTTCAGGAAAAGCAGGCGTTGAGGTAGGTACTGAAAAAGCTTGGGAATATGTTGAAAAATTTAAAACACCCAGAATGTTCTTTATGAACTTTATGGATGATGAGCATGCTGACTATGCCAGAGTTTTAAAAGAACTCAGATATCATTTCGGCAAGAGCGTAGCACCCGTTCAGATCCCTTTCTATGATGGAGAAAAGATCCGCGGTTTCATAGACGTAATCACAAGAGAAGTAAAATATCTTGATGCTTCAAGAACAGGATTTGAGCCTGGTCCTTTCCCCGAAGAAATGAGAGACGAAGTAGAAAGCCTCAGACAGATGATAATAGAGGTTGCTGCTGAAAGCATTGATGAATTACTTGAAAAGTATTTTGCTGATGAAGAGCTCACAATAGAGGAGATATATGAAGGACTTAATATAGGTGTTAAAGAAAGAAAGATAGCGCCTCTGTTTACCGGAGCTGCTAACTATGGTCTTGGTATCATGCTCCTTATGAACTCGATCAAAAACTTCCTTCCCCCTTCAGTTGAGTGCAAACCTGAGTTCGAGTGCAAAGATCTCAAGACAGGTGAGATGGTCATAAGAAAGAACGACGAAAGCGATCATTTTGCTGCCTATGTATTTAAGACCATATCTGACCCTTATATTGGAAGACTTAATATTTTCCGTGTTCTTTCAGGAAAACTTACAAAGGATAAAGTTATCTACAATCCTGAAAGAGATACAGAAGAAAAAGTTGCCCATATTTATGTAATAAGAGGTAAGGAGCAGATCGAAGTTGATGAGCTTGATGCCGGCGATATCGGAGCACTTGCTAAACTCCAGAATACAGCTACGCAGGATACACTCTGCTCAAGCGTAAATCCTGTTCAGGTAAATAAGATAGAGCTTCCTGCTTCTGTATATTCACGTGCCATTGCTCCTAAGGCAAAGGGTGATGATGATAAGATCGCAGCTGCACTTGTTAAGCTTAGAGAAGAAGATCCTACTATCAAAGTTGAAGTCAATAAAGAAACAAAGCAGACAATACTTTATGGCGTAGGCGATCAGCAGCTTGATGTACTTGTTAATAAGCTTAAAAATAAATATAAGACCGATGTTGACCTTCTTGATGTGATAATACCTTATAGAGAGACGATAAAAGCTAAGGTAAAAGTACAGGGTAAATATAAGAAACAGTCAGGCGGACATGGACAGTTTGGTGACGTCTGGATGGAATTCGAGCCTTCAGGCGATATGAGCAAACCCTATGTATTTGAAGAAAAGATATTTGGCGGTTCCGTACCTAAACAGTATTTCCCTGCAGTTGAGAAGGGTCTCCAGGAATGTGTAAACAGCGGTGTCCTGGCTGGATATCCTGTAGTTGGACTTAAGGCTACCCTTGTTGATGGATCATATCATCCTGTAGACTCATCTGAAATGGCATTCAAGATGGCTACATCAATGGCATTTAAGGATGGTCTTGCAAAGGCTAAACCTACTATCCTTGAACCCATAGCACATATGGAAGTCGTTGTTCCTGAAAAGTATATGGGCGATATTATGGGTGATATCAATAAGCGCCGCGGCAGAATACTCAGCATGGATTCAATAGAGGACGGAAAGAAATGCATAGTTGCTGAAGTACCTCTTTCAGAGATATCAAAATACAGCATTGACCTTCGTTCAATGACCCAGGGCAGAGGAAGCTATACATACTACTTCGAGCGCTATGAAGAGGCTCCTGCAGATGTACAGCAGAAGGTAATAGCTGCAAGGGCAAAATAAAAAATAAAGAATAAAATTTTTGAGGCAGATATTTTATATCTGCCTCATTTTTTTATATAAAAAACATTATACCCAAAGTATTTATTTGATAAATAAAAAACTCCGCCATATTTTTATGGCAGAGTTTTTATAAACTTAATAACCGATATTTCCTACACCAAGATAAGATTCAGGGCTTACAGGAGAACCGTTTACACGAACTTCAAAATGGCAGTGGTTTCCTGTTGAATTTCCGGTGCTTCCGATCTTAGCGACCTGCTGGCCTCTGGTGACTACGTCACCCTTAGAAACAGTAAGACTTGAGTTATGTCCATAGAGTGTAACAAGTCCATTACCATGATTTATCATTATTGTATTTCCATATCCATTCATCCATCCAGCATATATTACCGTACCAGCCTCAGCTGCAACAACTGCTGAACCATATGAAGCGGGTATATCATAACCGGTATGGAATTCGCTTCCTGTACCAATGGGTCTATCTCTTGTGACAAATCCGCTGGATAAGCTTGAACTTGATGCTGCCACAGATGGAACAGGCCAGTTGAGCTGTCCTCCTGTATATACATATGTAGACTTAGAGGATGACTGTTCAGCAAGGAGTTTGTTTATCAAATCTGTAGCTTCCTGGCTGGCTTTCTTATTGCTTTCAATAAGCTGATCATATTTATCAGCATCCTGTGCATATGAAGCTACCAAAGCCTCTTTTTCTGCAACTACTTTATTAAGACTGTCCATTTTATCCTGGGCGACTCCAAGAAGATATTCAGACATTTCTTTTTCTTCTGCTATTTCCTCAGTCCTTGTTTTAATTTCATTCTGAGTCTCAGTAAGCTGGTTAAGAATATTGTTGTCATAGGACATAATATCTTCTATATACTGAAGCCTTCTGACCATGTCTGAAAAACTTTCAGCATTGAGGATAATGTCAAGATAACTTAACTGGCTGCTCTCATAGAAAAATCTCATTCTGCCTGAGAATGATTCAAACTGCTGTTCTCTTTTCTGTGTAGCTTCCTCAAGAGCCTGCTGAGATTCTTCAAGACGGGCTGTGACATCATCAAGGTCAGCCTGGGCTTCATCAAGTTCGTTCTGGGCAGCGTTTATTACACCATCCATAGCGCTGATCTCAGCCTCGACGTCGGCTTGTTTCTGTCTGGCTTCATCAAGCTTCTGCTGAGCTTCTTTAGTTTCTTTTTCGAGCTCTTCTCTTTCGTCCTGAAGTTCCGAAAGGGTTTTAGCCTCGACATCAGAGTTCGGAAGGGCTGATACCGTTAGGGCTGCCATCATAATAAAGGCAGTTATGTATTTTATATGTTTTTTCATTAAATCACCTTACTATTTACATAATTCCTTGTGACATTATACTACAGGAAAAGACAAAATGCAAGAAAAGCTGATAAAATAGGCGTTTCTATGAGTATTATTTACATTTGTGCCATTAGCATGGAAACAGATTTATTATTAAATGAGGCTATTTAATTCATATGAATAATATGTTATGATAAAATAAATATTAAAATTTTTACTAGTTAATTGAATTTTTACACAAATTCTAACTGTAATTACATATTAACCTTTTTAATTGTAAAATCATTTTAAAAGAATATACCCTGTGGTATAATAGATACTTAATAGAAGATTATCGGAGGTAATAAAATGGCATTAAGAAAAATAAGAACCGGAAAAGATGAAGCACTCAGGAAGATATGCAAGCCGGTAAAGGAGATAAACCAGTCTATACTTACACTTTTAGATGATATGGCTGATACCATGTATGACGCTGACGGAGTAGGTCTTGCGGCTCCCCAGGTAGGAGTAATAAGAAGGGTAGTTGTAATCGACATTGGAGAAGGGCTTGTTGAGCTGATAAATCCTGAAATACTTGAGACAGAAGGCAGTGTAAAGGACAATGAGGGATGCTTAAGCATTCCTGGAGCAACAGCTGAGGTCATAAGACCTGCCTACGCAAAGGTAAAGGCTCTTAACAGGAATGGTGAGGAGATAATAGTTGAAGGAAGAGGCCTTATGGCCAGAGCCCTCTGCCATGAGATAGATCATCTTGACGGCATATTATATATCGACAAGGCTGTCGGAGAAATAACTTATTGATAGAAGGAGAAAATCTTTTATGAAGATAATATTTATGGGTACGCCTGAATTTGCTGTTCCTACATTAGATGCGCTCGTAAAAAAACACGATGTTATGGCTGTTGTGACTCAGCCGGACAAGCCTAAGGGCAGAGGCAAAAAGATGCTTTTTTCGGCTGTAAAGGAAAAGGCTCTGGAATACGGCATCGAAGTCTATCAGCCTGCTAAGGTCAGAGAGGCTGATTTTGTGGAAACATTAAAAAATATGGCGCCTGATGTTATTGTTGTAGTTGCCTTTGGACAGATATTATCAGAAGATATATTGAATATTCCAAAGTATGGCTGTATAAATGTTCATGGTTCACTGCTTCCTGAATACAGGGGAGCCGCTCCTATCCAGTGGTCCATAATAGACGGAAAGGAATACGGCGGAGTTACGACCATGTATATGGCTAAAGGTCTTGACAGTGGTGATATGATACTTAAGGCAAAAGAGAAGATCCTTGAGAGTGACACATATGGAAGCCTTTATGACAGGCTTTCAGTTATAGGTGCGGACCTGCTTATAAAAACTCTTGATATGATGGAAACTGGCAATATCGAAAGGATTCCTCAGAATGATGATGAGGCCACCCTTGCTCCTATGATAACCAGGGAAATGGAACATATCAATTGGAATGGAAAAAACAGGGATATAGTAAATCTCATCAAGGGACTTAATCCACAGCCGGTTGCATATACTCTTTTAAATGGGGAAAAGCTTAAGATATGGTTTGCTGAAGCAGAAGAACAGAATTATAATGGCGTTCCCGGAGAGATAGTGGATGTCAGGAAAAAGGATTTTGTCGTAATGAGTGGAGAAGGGGCTGTTGCCGTTAAGGAAGTACAGGCTCAGGGCGGCAAAAAAATGACATCAGACGCTTATATGAGGGGACATGCCATTGAAAAAGGGACCATTTTAGAGTAAAGAGGAGGTAATTATATGCCGTTCTTTTATTATTATGACTGGACCTATATTGTAATTGTACTGCCGGCAATAATCCTTGCATTGGCAGCCCAGGGAAAAGTATCATCAACATTCAATAAATATTCAAGGGTTCCAAGCAGAGTGGGTATGACAGGAGCTGAAGCCGCAAGAAGGATAATGGAGCTCAATGGAATCTATGATGTAAGCATTGAGAGGGTGTCAGGAAACCTGACTGACCACTATGATCCATCTAAGAAAGTACTTAGATTGTCAGACAGTGTATACTCCAGCAGTTCAATAGCTGCGATCGGTGTTGCAGCCCATGAAAGCGGACATGCCATACAGCATGCAAGAGGATATGCACCTCTTTCCTTAAGGACTCTTTTAGTACCAGCTGCTAATATAGGATCAAGGCTTGCTATGCCGCTAATACTTCTTGGTATAATTTTCAGCTTTTCATCAATGATGGGAACTTCACTCATAACCCTTGGCATAATACTTTTTGGACTTTCGGTCGTATTTACCATAGTTACACTTCCTGTGGAGTTCAACGCATCCAGAAGGGCCATAGAATGTCTTGGTGAGAGCAGGATACTGTACGATGATGAGCTTGCCGGGGCTAAAAAGGTTTTAAGTGCGGCTGCCATGACATATGTAGCATCGACCGCTGTAGCCCTTGCCAACTTCCTTAGATTAATAATAATCTTTGGCGGAAGACGCAGAGACTGATCGAAAATAAATAAGCAAAAAAAGAAAACCCTGTTAAGGGTTTTCTTTTTTATATCGATTTATCAAGCTTTCCAAAGACCATGAAGGTTGCAGTACTCATAAGCAGCTACAAACTCGTCACCATCTGCTAAAGCAAATTCAGCAGCGGGCTCTTCGCCGGGTTTAAGATATTTGATCTGGCTGCCGTTCTTTGTTTCAATGGCAATGAAGATGATTGAATGTTCTTCAAGCATGGGATGAGTAACTGAGCCAACTTTAACGGATACTTTGTTTCCATTCTTTTCAACAACGGGAACATGTTTTTCCTGAGCAGCATCAACTGTTCCGGGAACGAGTTCCTGCATCTTTTCACCGCAGCACATTACGGGAACACCCTTATTGTCTACGTATGTTATGATATTTTTGCAATGTGAACACTGATAGAATTTCATTTTAAAAGTCCTCCTTTTATTTATATAGTATAATAAAAAATAAAATTATTATTTATAATATCTCCATTAATAGTTTTCTTTTCTTACTTC
>JABLTR010060416.1_pt1 | contig 12032 bp, 18 predicted proteins | sample 7160071 | NCBI WGS metagenome assembly JABLTR01 (sample SAMN14651230, study PRJNA627086) | human gut metagenome | isolation source: feces | host: Homo sapiens
AATTATGGGATACTAGCTCAGTTGGTAGAGCACTTGACTTTTAATCAAGTTGTCGGGGGTTCGAATCCCCCGTGTCTCACTAAGAACTTTTTATTATATGTTTTAATATAAATAAAAAGTAAGGACTTCCAGAGATGGAAGTCCTTTTTCGTTGTATCTCAATTTTTCTGCAGCAACCGGAGCCAGGAAAAGAAATTGTAATACATTTCAAAATGTATCTCACGAATCAAAACCGGTTTTCCTGATCAGCGCCGCAGCCATTCAACATTGAGATACATTACACATGGAGCAAAGAAGCGCGAAGCGAACAATTGACTTTATAAAAAAGATTCGCTTCAAATTCTGACTTTGACCAGAAGTAGCAAAAACCATCCACAGGATCAACGACTACATATTCATCCAATGTTATAGTAAATTCTTTTATATCCATAATTCCTCCTTAATACCCAGCCTGAAAAAATACTGGATCTAATCTGTATATATCGCTGTGCAACATCTTAGCTTGTTGGGCGAGATGTAAATACATTTTAGTTGTTGCATAATCACTATGTCCCAACATCATACGCAAAAACTCCAAATTGCCACCGCCAATAATAAAAGACGTTGCAAATGTGTGTCGGAGCAGGTGCGGATGCAGCCGATCTATACTGGCTCTCTTTTTTAATCTGGCAAAAACCATTTTCACAGACGTTTCTGTTATCGGTTCAGCTGTTCCAACCTGAGCAAACACCGGAAAATCATCTTCCGGTGTGTAAGTCCGATATTTGATCAAATAATGGTAAAGCATCCGTTTCAACTTCGGACACAGGAACACTGTCCGGAATTTATCCCCTTTACCTTTAATCGTCAGGTAATTGAGTTTGAAATTGATTCCCTTAAATGTCAGAGACACCACATCACCGAGACGGAAACCAGCATCCAGCATTAAATGGATAATGCAAAGGTTACGAAGTCCGGATTCTGTTTTATCATTATAACAACCGTCAATTTCATCAACTTCCCATTGCGTAAGAGGTAGCACCGGAGCATTGTCTTTTTTCAGAAATTTTACTTTCCGGAGAACATCAGCAGAACAATACCCTTCATCAATGCAATAGTTTAAAAACACCTTTGCTGCTCTGAAATAAGTATTGATAGAAGTATTTTTACATCCTGTCCCCCGGAGCTGGGAAAGATATGCAAGCACCAACTCCCGAGAAATTACATCACACTCGATCAGATCGGGCGCTGATCCAATCTGATCAGACAGAAAATCAACAAATTTCTGCACATTAAATCGATAATATACAATAGACTGTTCAGAGCAATATGCTTCATGATCCACTAAAAATAAATTGTAAGCTATCTGTACATTCATAAAAACCCTCCTTATCTGGAGATATACCATCACTTTGCAACATTCGCCTTTACTTTTCGGCTTTTTCATGTTATAACAAAGCTAAGAGTTGAAAATTATATCTCCGGTATCTTTATCAATAATCATAAGGTTACTGGAACGCTTAACAGCATTTTTCATTGTATCCGCTAATTCATCCGAATTGAATTGGCGGATTTTCTTTGTTTTAAAACGAATTGCATCTTCAACATCATTATCGTTTAGCATACAAAGCGCCTCAATACAATCCCTCAAAGGATCATCACTATTAATACCACGGGTATAAATACCATATGTTATAGCAGATTTAACAGCGCGAGCTTTCACAACTTCACTATTCAGTTTTCTTGTATACGTTCTAACAAGTGATTTCTGATCATCCGGTATAAATGCATCCGTAAGTTTACAGCTGCGGAGAGCTTTCCAGAAAGGACACAAATCACGGCGAGATTTATTTGAATCATTTTTTCCGGGTTCATGGGGTTCAACTAACCGTAAAACTTTACTTGTAAGATAATCACAAATGAGTTTCCAGTTGTCAAAATAATCATAAACACGTTTTCCCTCTCCCTTAGACGAATTATCAAAGAAAGGTAAAAGTTCATATGTTTTTGTATGTTTCCTCATTGTCTGGAACTCCACATTCATAATCAAATTAACAGGTGGAGTAAGCAGATCAGCGAGCTTATGAAGTGAATCCGGCGAAATATCTTCTTTTTTTGTTAAAATCCTGCGGCATTTCTCAACATAATGTTTTTGACGTCCAAATTCTGCATAATACTGCAATCGACCATAATCTAAAGCTTTCCAACTATGTTTTAAAAATGCGTACTCATAACAATACATATCATATCTGTTAATAAGTCCATTGAACAACCAAACTTTAAAAAACCATGGTTTATAACCTTTTTCAACTACTTCCTTTGATTTCAAATAAATTCGAATAAAAATTTTATCAGATCGCTTTCCGATAGCAAGATAATCAATCTCAAAATCTTCTGATCCCTTTTTGGAAGTATGTAATAATGCATCTTTAAAACGATCCACACGCATTTTATAGAAGTTTTCCGGACTGAAAAACTTTTCCGGGTTTTTTAAATAGTTAGAGTGCCAACAATAGTCCACACGGTTCTCCTGGACAAAATCAATTTCAAGTCCAAAATAATCTGCAATCGCTTTTACATACTCATAAGAACGTTCATAAGCTATATGAACCCCATACATCCAAAGCATATAACTACGAATCTGCACCACACATTCACAAGTTACTGAATCACCATTATCAGAAGAGTGCGGAACTTTTGGAGCGAAAAAGATATCAAATAACTCCGGACATTCCAAACAAATGTTGTACCATCCGGCATAACTAAAAGGTTTGTAGTTCAAAGCACCAGGCAGACCATCAAAGAAAAAGGACACACCAGACGAATAATCATTCAGTTTTTCCCATTCCTGACCAATCGCATCAAACTTCCTACGGAAGCATTTCACACTCAAGTCCTTAGAATCATTTGTAAAATCATTTTTGAACTTGACGGAATAATAAAATGTATCAATATTATGAAGAAACTTTTTTTGCTTAAAATCAAACCAGTATGTATTTTCAACCTCATCAAACTCATTGTATATAAAAGATTTTTTAATATACAACTTGTCAATCAAAATAACCACCTCCATGTAAAAATAATTTTTCGTAGAATTGCAATTCTACGAAATTACAAAAATGGGTTCAAAGTAAGTATTCATCAGAGTTTAGCAAGAATTAGTTGTGTATTTTCAGACCACGTATTACAGCCCCGTGGTCACACCCCGGGCAAGCCGCGCCGCGGGTCCCCCTCAATCCCCCGCGTCACATCTTGTCCGGGGCGTGCCGTTCTTCGTTGTATCTCAAAAAATTTTCCTGGCACCAGAAGCGCCGGACTTTTTGAGATACACAAAATAAATCAACTAGGAGCGGAGAAAAGAGCATAAGTATCGTAAATGGAATAAAACTTTTTTCGTGCTACGAAAAATTCTGATCCAACTTTCTCTTTCATGGGGTACCATACTTTCACGGCTACAAACAACTTGCCACCAGCAAAAAGGGAAAGAAACTTCCCGGCAACTCCGAAGTTACTGACTTTACGATGCACCCACTCATATTCGATCAAAGACCGGATCTGACGGTCAAGCATCCTGTCAAACTGTGCCACCAATATAACCTCATAGCCAAGTTTTCGATGCTGGGTGAAAAAACTACACCATGCAGCCCGGTTCTTTTGCCCCCATTCCCTGGCATTAAACATGATCTGGCACTCATCGATCACTAACAAAATTTCTCCTTCCTTAACTCTCCGTCCCACGTATTCAGAATAGTTACGGGAAAACGTTATTAAACGCTCAGGGGTAAGGAAAGCGTTATCAATATACAGGAAAGAACCTTTCGGTTTACTTATGCTGCTAAAATCACAGGAGAAGTTGCCGATGATCGGAGCAGGGCGGTATTGCATCCAATGATATAACCGGGATGCCAGATGCAGGGATTTCCCTGCACCCGGTGTTCCAGAATAAAGAGTAATCATAAAACCTCCTACATAAGGGGAGTAATTTCTGTAACAGTTGTCACAGCTTTTCGGGCAAATTTCAAGATAATCCATGCCGTTACAGCGACAAGCCAGCCCTCCGATATTACGATAAAGGCATCAATAGGTACAAAATAGTTAATATAAGGTAGATATTCGCTAAACTCGGACACACCAAGATAAGCAAGAAATGGACTGGTTGGTAAAATTTTAAAAACTAAACCAACGCAAAGCACGAGCATGGCAAATATAATTCCGTAAAGTAGTTGCATAAAATCACTCCTAACTAAATAATTTAGATATCCTGATTGTCATAAACATAAGCGCCAGTATATAAAAGATCTGCATCCCATAGCGAAACAATTTAATATATTTAGCATATTTAGACAGATCGACATCAACTTTAAATGTGTAATTAATAGATTTAAAATAATACTTAAAATGAAAAACAGGCGGAGCTTTTTCTGCACTCATGCCTTTGATCAGATTTACAATGTCAAAAGGAATACAGAAAGGAAATAATTTCGTTATATCTCCATATTTCCCCAGTTTATCAGCTATACCACCTCCACCACCGCCTCCAGATCCGGCATCATCTGGATCAATCAGCTTACCAGTCTCCGGATCAATTAGCTTTCCAGTTTCCGGATCAATGTCTAAACCGGTTTCTGGATCAATTACATTCCCGGTTTGCGGATTAATTATAGGATTCCAAGCAGGTTTCTTTTTTTTATCCTTATCTTTGTCAGGCTTCGGTTTTTCAGGATCTTCCGGCTTTTCCGTTGTTTCGGTTTCTTCCGTTCCATCCGGTTTTTGCGGAGTTTTAGGTTTGAAAGGAATGATTCCGGGAATAAAATCCGGCTTTTCATCAGGATCTTTTTTCGGATTTTCCCCAGGTTTAATAATTCGCCATTCATCCGGAATTACAGGATTTTTAATCCAAGGCTGTACGTCAGGAACTTCGGCGGGACATGCTCCAGCGGACACTTGCGCACTTACAACATCAGCACCAGTAAAAGCACCGCCTTTAACAATCCAAGATGTTACACCATATATACAACCATCATATTTATGACAAGATTTACTATAAGGCTGAACCCAAACTTGAGAAAAACCCGGCAAAACTTCATTACCCTTAGAATCTAAAACATAAATATAACCAGATTTAGACAAATAAAGATTTGAAGAAGATCAAAAAACTATATATCGCCCCGCTGAATCAATAGCGATATTCAAAACCGAACCGGAAAATACAGATCGAGCAACTGATTTTAAATAATCAACATTTTCAAAATCAGATGAAGCACAAGTCCAAGCTATTAACTCTTTATAAACTACATCAACAGATGATGTATCAAATTGATTTACAACATTTGAATACTTAGCTTGATATCCAAACACATCCTTGAGCATATCAAACAGATCCTGCGACATAGAAATACCCTTTTCCGTAGCAGTGTTTAAAAGGTTTTTCAGTTCATTCACAGCAGCTTTTCCGGCATCAGAGTATAACTTCCAGTGAACTTTTGCTGTATTCTCAACGAATGACGTGAAATTGTTCCACGCCTGCTTACCAGTAACCCCATGCGTGTTGATCTGCGTATCGGAAACTTTCATATTATAACCGCACATAGCATAAAGGGTGTTCATCATATCCCAGTACGTCACATACAAATATTCTTCCATTCCGGTAGCCTTGGCGGTGTCATAACTGGAAAAAACAACACCGACAACTATCAATATAGATAATAAGATAGGTACAATCTTTTTAAAAATTCGCTTCATAAAAATTCCTCGTAATTAAATATGTCAGTATGCTATAATCAAAACAGAAGGAAATGACTATGCCAGACGATAAAAAGGACAAAAAATACTGGTACGATCAATACGCGCCGAAAAAACACAGTAAAGGATATTGGAGAGGGCGCTACCAGAACACCATATTAAGAGATCCGGAATATTACCTGGAACATTACGGAAGGGACGGCAAAAAACCACAACCACAGCCGAAGCCCGAACCACAAAAACAGAAACCAGAAAAAGCAGATCTGGACGAACCAGGAAAAATCATAATCATGATCCTGATAATAATGTATGTGTGTAGCAAACTCTCCGAGTGTTTCTAATGTATCTCATTTTTTCTGCAGATCAATTCTGATCCAAATGACGCTGCGTGAATATTGAGATACAAAAAAGGGTAAGGGCACTTGAAATCCCTTACCCTTTTTAGAGTGATAACTATTTTTCGAAAAACTACGCCTGCGCGGTGAGCTTCTTAAAAACTTTAATGCCGATTGTTACGGCAAGCACTGTGCCAATGATACCCAGCGCATAAGGCGCAGATGCGGTAATCATGGATGTGACATCAGTCTGGACAGTAGCAAAGGCTGTCTTCATTGCACTTGAAATAGCTTCCATAGGTAACCTCCTTCTGATGGTCAAGCCATCTTAAAAAATTTTATTATGCTATAAATCGCGTAGCCTATGCCCCACGATATAAAGCCGAGAACAAAACCTGCGGATATTCCGGCGGCAATAACTGTTAAATATGTAGAAAACATATCATTATCAAAATTCATGTCTGCCACCTCCGCGATAATATATGAAATATGATAAGCCCTACCAACATTGACAGGACGAATAAAAGAGCAACATTGTAACTCATCTTTGAAGCCAAAACTTCCGGCGTATCAATCACCTGAACAGTCTCAGAAGATACAATATCATCTGATCGGCTTTCCTCTGTAGAGCCGTCAACAGTAGGAGAAGCAGCCGGAGCAGTTTCCTGATTTTCCAAAATTTCGGTTTCATTCATTACTTAGCTCCTTTCCCAGAATCTTTCGGGGAAATAACAGCAGCGTCAACAAAGTCCACATCCACCAGTTTAAGGACTGGCTTTCCATCAGATCCGACAGTCATTTCAAAAGTGCCGTCGTAAATACCGGGAACATAGCTGACTTTATGTAACTTGTCCTCCGAAAGAAACGATTTACCGCGTCTAGTTCCGGATACTCCGTCAGCGGAAACGGTAGGTTCTACCTGTTCCCCGTGTTCGCCGTAAAAAAGAAACTCCATGGATACACCCTTGACGGCATCCCTTGTTTCAGTTGCTTTCATGTCTACAAGTCCCGAGTAATACAGAAAAATTCTAAATTTATTCATTGTCAATCTCCTTTATATTGTTTTCTACTTCTTCAATTCTTTGCAAGGAAAGCCCCGCATCCTTAAGATGACATTTCAGGTCATTCAAAGATTTTGAAGCAGCTTCAAAAGAATTGAGAAAATAATCAAAATTCGTTAATTGTGAAAATACTAAATTTTGTTTCTGTTGCTGTTTCCTGATTTGTTTATCCAGCCGTGCAAGCTCTTTCTTCCGTTCTGATTCACCTTTTTTTGCTTCGAGGATTATATTTTCAAATTTTTCGTTAAATCCATTCCCAGCCTGCTGTTCGATGTAATCATAAACTTCCTGTGTCAACCGCACGGATTTCGCTATACTTTTTTTTACCAGCGTTAAGACTCCTTTCTATATTCTGCGATCTGATCCAGAATCAACACCGTATGATCGGCTAAACCGTTCCGGATCTTACCGCCACTGTTTAAATACCAGGCCGCCTGCAATATATCTATCAGGCGGCGGCTCTCATAGCCCGGCACCCAGACCGCGCGCAGGGTATGACCGCATCCTATAACATTATCTATTAGAACCAACCGATACCGATTGGGGGAGCATTTCTCGTAACTCCAACACAGATCCATCCCACTACCTCTCAAAATCGCTATGCATATGTGCAAAAACTGCATTCCGTCTATGCATATCCTATGGATAAGCTGTTTATATCCCGGGATAACGCACCCCATCAAGTCCCCCGGGAGGTGAACTTGCTGGTGTGCTGTAGCGCGTTACCCCGGGATATAAACAAGCTTACCCACAAGGATACGCACAAGACTACAAAACTGCAGCTTTTACACATACACACAGCGACTACGGAGACCGCGGACATGTACCTTTGGTTGTCTTTCCTCGGCAATAAATCGGTATCAGTCGGTTAAAAAGACTTAAACCAAGGATGCGCAAAGAGAAGAACGCGCGTCAGGGTGCCGGTCCGTGAGAGCCGCCGCTTTTGAAAAAGTTATCCCAAGCAGAGGACTGACAAGGGAACTCACTGTCGTAAATGTCCGGAACAAAGAAACACCGACCATCTACACAGGATGGACAAAGTCTGCATTTTGCGGACATCGCCGGGAAAATATCCTCTGAAACGTCAGCCAGAGCATCAGCCGAAGCATCAGCCAGAGCATCAGCCGGAACATCAGCCGGAGCATTAGCAGGAGAATCAACCGAAGTATCGACCGGAGCATCAGCAGGAGAATCAACCGAAGTATCGACCGGAGTATCAGCTTCAAAAGATATCCAACCTTTAACACTTACTAAAAACCGCGAAAGAACAACGGCATAATGATCACGATTAGAACGAGCAGATTCACAAGCAGATTTAAGAGCATTCCACTCATCATCATCAACCTCAATAGAATTGCACATAGCATCCTGAGCCGCCAAATATGCAGAATCAGCAGTTTCAAAATCCGCTAAAAATTCAAAAAAAGTATCATTGGTAATTTCTAATTTCATAGCAGCACCTCCATGAAAAAACCTAATGTAAAAATTTTTTAGTTATGATATACTAGAGGTAAAAATAAAATGTATCTCAATTTTGTTAACCTCTAATAGTATAATAACAAAATCGAGATACAATGTCAAGAAAATTATCAAAATTTTGCTAAAAAGGAGAGAAATGTTTTACGAAAACCTAGACAAGATTTTAAAAAAGAAAAATCTAACACTAAACAAACTAGCAAAAGGCACCGGAATAGCCCAATCACAAACAACAAAATGGAAAAAAGGTTTTTTACCTGGAAGCGAAATATTAATAAAAGTATGCAAATACTTAGAGATATCCAGTGACTACCTATTAGATCTTAATCCAGAAGCACCACCAACCCTAACCGATCAGGAACAAGAACTTCTGGAACACTTCCGACAATGCAGCCCAGGAGAGCAGGACAGCATTTTACTACTGGCAAATGCCGGAGCGGCAAAAGCCGAACAAGAAAAAGAATCATCAAATTCAAAAAACGTAGGGTAAAAGATATCTAAATTGAAATAACATAGATTAGTAGAAATTTTTGAACTTAAAATCGAAAACAATAACATATAACACAAAAGATTCTTTTATTATGGTGAAAAAGACAAAGATAACTTTTAATCAAGTTGTCGGGGGTTCGAATCCCCCGTGTCTCACTGGAAGATCTATAGTAGTTTGCTATAGGTCTTTTTTTATGCTAAGAAGTATACAAAGTGGATAAAAAGAGGGTATACCTATGGATAAACAAAATTTTTATCAGGAAAAGTATGAGTATTATAGAACTTTGAATTTGTGGGCTGTGTTCGGAATCAGTATTCCATCAATCGGATATTTTTTCTCGGATTGCTATCTGCTGGGTGGATTTTCCACTGAAACGCTGATCTCACGATCTGCAATTATCATTCCATTTCTCATTTACTTAATTTTGAATAAGTATACGAAAGATTATCGGATTATGGTACCGATGAGTTATGCGATTGGGCACGGCGTAATGTGGTGTACAATCTGGGCATGTACCTATCTGGATGATCTGAGTTTTGCGTGTGTAGGATTTTTTATCATCCTGTTTATTTTTCTGGCATTTGGCATTGCTGCACCGCTTCCATATGAGGTTATAGGACATGGGCTGTTGTTTGTGGATATTGCGATTGCAAATACTTTTTTACACTATCCGGATTACGTGATGATGTTTCTTCTGGGAATCCCGTTGTATATCGGAATTTGTGTATTTGATGTGGCAATGGAAAAAACATACCGGGATCAGGTTGCCTTGAAATTAAAACTGGAAGATCACCTTCGGCATGATGCACTGACGGGAGCGTATAACCGTAATGTGTTTGAGTCATTAGTTGGGGAAAATCACACGTTTATCTGCGCAAAGGGTGAGTATATGGCGATCGCAATGTATGATCTGGACAAGTTTAAGCGTATTAATGATATGTATGTACATTCGGCTGGAGATGAAGCATTAGTTGCGGTATCGGAAGCTGTGAGGTCCAGATTATGTGAGGACGAGATTCTGGTCCGCTGGGGAGGGGAAGAGTTTATCGTCATCATTAAACAGAATGAGCGGAGATTTGAGGAACATGCGCAGGAAATCCGCGAGGCTGTGGAACAGTTACAACTGGAAACCGGAACGGTTACGATTTCGGTGGGAGTGGCAGAGTGCAGGGAAGAAAATTATCAGGAGACAATTAAACATGCAGATACTGCATTATACAGGGCGAAGAATATGGGGAGAAACCGTGTAGTGATGTACTGCAGCGAAATGGACTCCACAGATAACGGTTATTGTGGATAAATCAGATGATAAAAGAATCCAAAAGGTATCATCAATCATACCTTTTGACCGGAACAACTTATGAGATAAAATAAAAAGGGAGCGGTGACGCTCCCTTTTTCCGATATGGAAGAATAGTTATTTGATGCAGTTCATGGTGGCATTTTCTGCGTTTAGCTGTTTTTTGACACGATGTTTCCAAATCATATAAGTAACAATCAGTAAAATACCGGTTGTCAGCCAGGCAGCAGCATCAGCACTGCATACACCCACGTATCCAAAAGGCTTTGTGGCGATCAGGATAACCGCATAACGGCTGAACAGTTCAAGTACACCGCTGAGCATGGGAACCAGACCACGGTCTAAGCCCTGCAGACCATTACGGTATACAAAGATCCATGCCAGAGGCAGCATAAAAATACTTGCAATGTGCAGATACTGCATTGCTGCGTGCAGTGTCTGTTCAGATGGGTTGTGGATGAACCATCCGACCATCGTAGGTCCGGCAAGGCAGCAGAGCAGTGCGGCGGCTCCGGCTGCAAAGAAACATAAATAAAATGCATCTTTCATACCGCGGAAAATGCGGTCATGTTTTCCAGCACCGAGATTCTGTCCGCAGTAGGTGGCCATGGCTGTACCGAGTGTCGGCATGGTCTGGGTGGCGATGTTGCTGACTTTGGAAGCAGCAGTAAAAGCAGCTACCACGCTGGAACCAAACACGTTGACGGCACTTTGCAGGATCATGGTTCCGATTGCTGTGATGGAATAGTTTAAAGCCATCGGAATTCCCACAGACAGCATCCGGCGGATCTCATGAAAATCACAGTAATAATCTTCGCGTGTGGTCCGCAGGATGTCATATTTGCGGAACATGACAATGAAACATAAAACTGCGGAAACCGCCTGCGAGATAACGGTGGCATAAGCGGCACCGGCAGTGCCGAGTTTTACCACAACAATAAGGAAGATGTCCAGAAAAATATTGAGACCGCTGGACAGGATCAAAAAATAAAGTGGTGTCCGGCTGTCACCGATCCCACGTAAAATACCGGATGCTACGTTATATGCCATGGTAGCAAAGATACCGGCAAAGATGACCCGGATGTACCGGTTTGCCAGTGTGAGGATATTTTCCGGAGTATTCAGCCACAGAAGCAGCTGGCGGGAAAACGCAACCGTAGGAACGGTCAGAATCATGGAAATTACAACCGTTAAAAGCAGTGAAAGTGCTACGCAATGACGGAGAAGTTTCATGTCTTTGGCACCGAATGCATGGGATACCATGACACCGAATCCCTGAGCAATTCCGTTGGCGAAACCGAGAACCAGAAACATCAGGCAGCCCGTAGAACCAACGGCGGCCAGTGCATCCTCCCCAAGATACTGGCCTACGATCACGGTGTCTACCATGTTGTAGAACTGCTGGAACAGATTTCCAAGCAGAACCGGAAGGGAAAAAAGAAGAATGATCTTCATTGGATTTCCGATCGTCATGTCTTTTCTCATAGTAAAATCTCCTTTACCTCTTATTCATTTGTAATTGTAGTCAAAGAAAGAGACTAACAGTAAGGATAGTCTCTTTTCGTGCGGGCAACAGGACTTGAACCTGCACGGTCTCCCACTAGAACCTAAATCTAGCGCGTCTGCCAATTATAGCTGCCCTCTTGAGG
>JABLTR010025495.1_pt1 | contig 12007 bp, 10 predicted proteins | sample 7160071 | NCBI WGS metagenome assembly JABLTR01 (sample SAMN14651230, study PRJNA627086) | human gut metagenome | isolation source: feces | host: Homo sapiens
ATAATAAACTCCCCTTTTTTCTTTATTTTATCATGAAAAAGGGCGTGGGAATATATGTTTTGTGCAACTTTTATTTTTCAAACACGCTCTAGTATTCATCCGTTCGGTAATAATAGTTTATGGATAATCATTTTACAGTTCACGACAAAAGATGCGCGAATTAAATTGAAAAAACAAGATCTAACAACACTTTAGAAATTAGATGGATGGTACACTAGTATCTTTTACTTAAAAAAGTTCAGAACTTCTTGCGTGAAAATCCAGAAATGAAGTGAATTGAATTTAAAATTTATTTGTTTCTATAAAAATGCAAGAAAAAGTGTAAAAAACATTGACAAAATGAAGGAAAAGGATTATAAAACTTCATGTATACAAGAAATGGCTTGTATACATGAAAGGAGAGGACAAAAATGAATACATTAGTCATTGTTTTAATTGCTGCTGTTTTATTGACAGTTGCATATGCATTTTATGGACGGTGGCTTTCTAAAAAATGGGGAATTGACCCAAAAGCAGAGACACCAGCTCATAAGTTTGAAGATGGACAGGATTATGTTCCAACTGACGGTTGGACAGTATTTAGCCATCAGTTTTCATCTATTGCTGGAGCAGGCCCTGTAACAGGAGCAATTCAGGCGGCAGTATTTGGATGGCTTCCAGTACTTTTGTGGGTATTAATTGGAGGTATTTTCTTTGGAGCAGTTACCGATTTTGGAGCATTATATGCCAGTGTAAAAAATGATGGTAAGTCCATGGGACTTCTGATCGAAAAATACATCGGTAAACTTGGAAGAAAGTTATTTCTTATTTTCTGCTGGCTGTTTACTTTAATTGTTATCGCAGCTTTCGCTGATATGGTAGCAGGTACATTTAATGCTTATACGGTAGATGCCAATGGTGTGATTGCACTTTCCGATGCAGCAAAAACAAATGGAGCAGCAGGAACAATTTCCCTTTTATTTATCGCATTTGCAATGATTTTTGGTTTACTTCATAAACATCTGCATCTGACAGGATGGAAGGAAACGGTTGTTGGATTAATCTGTACTGTAGCAGCACTTGCTATTGGTATGACAATGCCAATTACATTAGGAAAGGACGGCTGGACATATATTACATTTGTATATATTTTCTTTGCGGCAGTACTTCCAATGTGGTTATTAAAACAGCCTCGTGATGCGATGACAACCTATATGTTTATTGGAATGATCGCAGGAGCTGTTGTTGGATTATTAGTAGCGCATCCTACAATGAATCTTCCTGTATTTACAGGCTTCCATAATGATCAGCTTGGTGATTTATTCCCTATTTTATTCGTAACCGTTGCTTGTGGAGCAGTTTCTGGTTTCCACAGTTTAGTATCTTCCGGAACATCTTCAAAGACGGTATCCAATGAAAAAGATATGTTAAAAGTTGGTTACGGCGCAATGGTATTAGAAAGTTTACTTGCAGTTATCGCTTTATGTGTAGCAGGAGCGGCAGCGTCCGCTAACGGAACACCAGCAGATGGAACACCATTCCAGGTATTCTCAAGCGGTGTAGCCGGATTCTTTGAGATGTTTGGAATTCCAGTATATGTAGCGCAGTGCTTCATGACAATGTGCGTATCCGCGCTTGCACTTACAAGTTTGGATGCCGTAGCGCGAATTGGCCGAATGAGCTTTCAGGAATTGTTCAGTGTTGATGATATGGAACACGCAGAAGGATGGAGAAAAGTTTTATGTAATACATACTTCTCAACAATCATCACGTTAGCAGCAGCCTTTGTATTAACAAGAATTGGTTATGCAAATATCTGGCCATTATTTGGTTCCGCAAACCAGCTCTTATCTGCTTTAGTATTAGTAACACTTTGCGTATTCTTAAAAGTAACCGGACGAAGCAATAAAATGCTTTTCCCACCACTGATTATCATGCTTTGTGTAACAGGAACCGCATTAGTAGAGAGAACTATTTCTCTCGTACAGGCATTTTCTGCTGGTTCCGCAACATTTTTAGTAGAAGGCTTACAGCTGATTATCGCTATTTTACTGATGATACTTGGAGTAATCATCGTAGTAAATTCACTCCGGGCTTACTTCGCCTCAAAGAAGAATTCGGAAATTTAATTCGCCAGACAGGCAAAGTATAGAAACAGACGAACAAAATAATCCATATATGTGACTTTAGTCGCAGCGTGTTGAATACTCGCTTATATGCTCGTATCCAACACTTGCTCCGAGGCCACAGATATGGATTATTTTGATTATATAGTTCTGACTGTGGCTGCTGTTGTGTCATATTGGCAAGGATTAGGAATAAAATTTAGTAGAATTTCAAATTGAGGGATTTGTAAATTTATTATGAGGTTAAAATTTTCAGGGAGCATTAATTATTCCTTAAATCCCATTCATATCTGATTTGATTCCTACGGCAAGCAAAGACAGAAAGCTTGGAAGGCAATAGTTTACATCTGTGGCCTGGGAGCAAGGTTTGAATGTAAGCGTGCCCGCGAACATTCAAACCGCCGCGACTAAAGTCACAGATGTAAACTATTGCCTTCCAAACTTTCGTCTGTTTGATATACTGAATCAAATCAGCTCACCTTGACTTCTTTGTGTGGAGAAATTATAATCTTAAATTAAGATTATAAGTAGAATTTAAAGCAACATTTGGAGAAGAAGCTTGGAGGAAGAGAGAAGATGGATGCAGCGAAGATGAATCAGGCAATTCGAATTGCCAAGCTATATTATGAGTTACATTATAACCAGTTAGAAATTGCGGCACGAGAGGGAATTAGCAAGTCTTCTGTAAGCCGTATTTTAAAGAATGCGATGGACATGGGGATTATAGAAGTTCGAATTAAAGATTCTGTTTTGGCAAATGGGAATCTGGAGAATGAACTGATTGCCAGATTTCCGATTAAAAGGGCGATTATTGTGCCAGATTTGGTAGGTAATTCGCAGATATTAATGCAGGATGTCTGTGCGGCATTAGCAGAAGACCTCCCACGTTATATAAAAAATGATAGTGTCATTGGAGTAACATGGGGACATGCACTTGCAGTATTAGCCCAGCAGCTTCCAAAGATTAAGAGAAGCGGGGTATCTGTGATTCAGTTAACTGGAGGATTTTCCAGAGCAATTTTCGAATCGGGTGCTTTGGATGTGTTGAAAAGGTTTGTAGACAGTGTTGGAGGAACAGGTTATCAGATTCCAGCGCCGGCAATGGTGGCGGAATCTTCGATTGTTGAAGCTTTGAAAAAAGATCCACAGATTCATGAAATCCTTGAAATGGCGGAAGTGTGCCAGACAGCAATTTATTCCGTAGGTAACTTAGAACGTCCGTCCATTGTATATGAAATGGGACTTATTGATGAAAATGATTATAAAGACTTCAGCAGAAGAGGAGCAGTAGGAGACTGCTGTTCCCACTTTATAAAACAAAACGGGGAACTATTTGATAAAAAAATAGATGCCCGTGTTGTAGGGGCTTCCCTTGAAACGATTAAAAAGATTCCAAATAAGTTAGTTGTTGCCGTGGGAAAAGAAAAAGAGAAGATTATAACAGCGGCACTTCAAGGAGGACTGGTAGACAGTCTCTATATTGATGAGCCAACAGCAGAATTAATAGTAAGACATAATTGATTTGCTATTTAATTCATTAAGAAAACCAACAGACGAAGCCATTGCCCTCAATAAGGCATATTTGTGATTTTAGTCGCGGCGTGTTGAATGTTCGCTTATGCGTTCACATCCAACACTTGCTCCGAGACCACAAATATGCCTTATTGAGGGCAATGGCTTCTATGCTATGGATGGAGAAGATGAATTAAATAATTATATAATTTCTATGGAAAAAGTATGAAATCTGTGGTATAAAAGAAAATATGTAAATTTTAGAGGTTAACGTACTTTTAAACACATGCTATAGAAAGGAGGCAGTCGATGGAACGTTCTGTATTAGAGGAGACAATTTATAATCGCTATATTGTGCAACAAGAAGAAAGAGAACCCATCTAGCTGGTTTGGAGTTTGAGCTGCCGATTGTGAATGAGAAGAATGAACCTGTCAATTTTGAAGTGATTTATCAGGCAACAGATCGATTTATTGATACATTTTCTTTTTTGAATGTGAGCAGAGATGATAATGAACATATTTATCTGGCAGTTGATGACAAGACAGGAGATGGTCTGTCTTATGATTGCAGTTATAATACGTTAAAAATTTCTTTTGGGAAAGAAGAAGATATGAATGTGCTGTACAAAAGATTTTGTCAGTATTATACTTATATACAGAAGGAACTGCGTAAAGAGGGGCATATGCTGACTGGCATGGGTATTAATCCCCGTTATGCAGTGAATCAGAATGTACCGGTAGTAAGTGAGCGGTATCGTATGTTATTTCATCACCTGTCTTCTTATAAAAAGTATGGCAACAGTATTCCATTTCATTCTTATCCGAATTTTGGACTGTTTTCGTGTGCAAGTCAGATTCAGCTTGATGTAGAAGAAGAGCAGGTAGTTCCAATGCTGAATACATTTACAAAGTTAGAACCGTTTAAGGCATTGATTTTAGCGAACTCCTTATGGGGAGAGAATGCGGAGATTTTATGTAGCAGGGATAACTTTTGGAGAAACAGTCTTCATGGCTTGAATCGCCATAATGTTGATATGTATAATGTTGTATTTGATACAACAGATGAAATTGTTCGGTACATAAAAAGCATGAGCTTATACTGTGTAGAAAGAGAAGGAAAATATATCAATTTTCCACCAGTGGTTCTTAGTAAATATTTTTCCTCTGATCGGATAAAAGGGGAATACTTCGATGGAAATAGATATCGGGAAATCACATTCCATCCGGAGATTTCCGATTTGCAATATTTACGGTCATTTAAATTTGAAGATCTGACTTTCCGTGGGACAGTAGAGTTTAGAAGTGTATGTGAGCAGCCGGTAGGTGAAATTATGGCATCGGGAGCATTGCATGCTGGCCTTATGGAAAATATCGGACAGCTTTCAGAGATTTTAGAGAAAGATACTTCCATCTATCATAATGGATATAATGCATCTGAGTTGAGAAGAATGTTTAACAGACGAAGAAAAGCAGATATTTTTGACTGGAAAAAGATTTCAACACAGCTTTTATCTATTCTGGAACTTGCGGAAAATGGCCTGAAAAAGAGAGGTTACGGAGAAGAACATTTCCTAAAACCTTTATATGGAAGGGCAGAGAAGCTCTTAAGTCCAGGCAGACAGATGGAAGAAGGAATGGAGAACGGAAAAACACTGGAGGATTACATCGAAGAGTATGGAGGAATGTAATGCTGCATATTGAAAGTGAGTATATAAGAGAACATTTATTAGATGGTGCATTTGGAATTGAGATGGAAAGTCTGCGTGTTGTAGGAGATGGTATGCTTTCACAGACTGCACATCCTTTTCCGGGAGATGCACATATCGTCAGAGACTTCAGTGAAAACCAGACCGAAATTAATACAGGAGTAAATGAAAGCATCGAGGCGGCAATTGAAGAATTAAAAGGACATACCAGAAGAATTCAGGAAAAGTTAAAGGCACTTCCAGAGCCAGAATTGCTGTGGCCATTTTCTAATCCTCCATATATTGGCGGGGAGAAAGATGTGCCAATTGCACAGTTTGATGGGAAAGATGCACATAAAACAGCCTACCGTGAATATCTTTCCGATAAATACGGACGTTATAAGATGACATTTTCGGGAAGTCATGTAAATTTTTCTTTTTCAGAAGATTTGTTAAGAGCAGATTTTGCTCTGCAGTCCGAGCCGGATTTTATGAAATATAAGAATAAATTGTATTTGGAGCTGGCACAGAAAATAGCTGTATATGGCTGGATTTTAGTGGCGGTTACGGCGGCCAGTCCGATTGTAGACAGTTCTTTTATGGAAAAAGGTGTCTATGGGAAAAGTGTTTTTACAGGATTAAGTTCTGTAAGATGCAGTGAACTTGGTTACTGGAATGAATTTCCACCGACATTTGATTACAGCGATATTGATTCTTACGTGAATTCTATTGAAAAGTATGTTAAAAATGGCTTACTAAAAGCACCGTCAGAACTCTATTATCCTATTCGTTTAAAACCTGCAGGAGAAAATAATCTTATATCTTTGAGGAAGAATGGAATCGATCATATCGAACTTCGTATGTTTGATTTAAATCCTCTCACAGGAGCTGGAATTGATGCGAGAGATGTGAAGTTTGCACAGCTTTTAATGGTGTGGCTCGCAACGATGCCATCCTGGTATGTTTCCAAAAAGGATCAGGTAAATGCTGTGCAGAATTTTAAAAATGCGGCCCATTACGATTTAAAGACAGTAAAAATTGCCCGTACGGAAAAAAGAGCGCGGTCTATCGTACATGAGGCATTAAAAGTTATCGGATGGATGAAAGAGTTTTATCAAGGCCTGAAAATGGACGATGTTCAACAAATCTTAGATTTTGAATATGAGAAATTTGTTGATCCAGAGAAGAGATATGCATGGCAGGTTCGAAAACAATATCAGGAAAACTATGTAGAAAAAGGACTTGTATTAGCGAGACAAAAACAAAATATGACTGTTTAGAGATATTTAGATATGACTGGAATCTCAGAGATTTTATAATCAGATACTTGCGAAAGAAAATCAAAATAGCTCAAAATGGTCATAATACAATATATGAGGAGAGAAGAAAATCAATGTGTGAATTGTTTGGAGTAGATTCTGCAAAAAAGATACCGTTAAATGAGTTATTAAGAGAATTTTTTTCGGATGGAACAGAACATCCCCACGGTTGGGGTATGGCATTTTTTTACGGCAATGCTGTTTCTTTAGAAAAGCAGCCACAGTCTGCTGTGACAAGCAATTATTTAAAGCAGAGACTTCGTGCTAAAATAGAGACAGACAAGATGATTGCACATATCCGTCTTGCGACCAGGGGAACAATGGACTATGAAAATACACATCCGTTTGTTATGCGTGATAATTATGACCGCACCTGGACGTTAGCGCATAATGGAACAATATTTGAAAGTGAAGTACTTGAGCCATTTGTAGCAACAGAAGACGGAGATACGGACAGCGAACGCATTTTGTGCTATATTATTGATCAGGTAAATGCAGCGCAGGATGAAAAGGGAGCGGCACTGACAAAAGAAGAACGTTTTGCGCTTCTTAATCGTATTATCCTGGAAATCGCGCCAGAGAATAAGCTGAATCTGCTTATTTTTGACGGAGAGATTATGTACATTCATACTAATTATAAAGACAGCCTGTACCGTTGCCGTAAAGACAAAGCAATCGTTATGGCAACTCGTCCTCTCGACCGTGATAAATGGAAGAACGTCCCAATGAATCAGTTACTTGCCTATGAAGATGGGAAGCTTATTTATACGGGTACAAAACATGAGTATGAATTTGTAGACAGCGAAGAGAAGATGCATATGCTGTTTCTTGATTTTGCAAATCTTTAAAAATAACACAGAAAAGGAAGAAATATATGTTAAATCAATTTTCAAGAACCCAGCTTTTACTGGGGGAAGAAGCAATGGATAAATTAAAAAATTCCCGTGTGGCAGTTTTTGGAGTCGGCGGAGTTGGTGGTTATGTCTGCGAGGCATTAGCGCGAAGCGGAGTCGGTACATTTGACCTTATTGATGATGACAAAGTGTGTCTTACAAACTTAAATCGTCAGATTATTGCCACAAGAAAAACAGTTGGCAAATACAAAGTAGAAGTAATGAAGGAGCGTATTTTAGACATTAATCCTGATGCACAGGTCAATGTCCACCAATGCTTTTTCCTTCCAGAAAATGCAGATGATTTTCCATTTGATGAATATGATTATGTTGTCGATGCAGTCGATACTGTTACCGCAAAAATCGAGATTATTATGCAGGCGCAAAAGTACGGAACTCAGGTAATCAGCAGCATGGGAGCTGGCAACAAACTTGATCCGGCAGCCTTCCAAGTAGCCGACATTTACAAAACCAAAATGTGTCCACTTGCAAAAGTAATGCGTCGCGAACTGAAAAAGCGAGGTGTAAAAAAACTGAAAGTTGTTTACTCCGAAGAAAAGCCAACACGTCCAATCGAAGATATGTCCATAAGCTGCAGAACAAATTGTATCTGCCCTCCGGGAGCGGAGCATAAATGTACGGAACGACGCGATATTCCGGGAAGCGTAGCTTTTGTACCATCTGTGGCAGGGCTTATTATCGCAGGGGAAGTTGTGAAGGATATTGCTGGGAAATAGGATTTTGCCAGAGAATTTTTTATATGCTCAAAGAACGGGTGAAGCATTTAATCACTTTCTAAATACTAGAGCGTGTTTGAAAAAGCATTGGGGCATTTATTTAGGAAATCAGGCTGGAATTGTGGGGGTTTCTAAACGTTAAAAGCACAAAGAAATGAAGAATATAGTTTTCAAAGATTGCGTAACACCGTCAAAAGCTATATTGAGAAAAATAAAGGGGAATGTGAGGTATATCCATCACCATTTGCGGTTTTTTAAATAAAGATGAAAAAATATATGTGGAGCCAGATATCAGTGTCATTTGTGATAAAGATAAATTAAATGACAGGGGCTGTGTAGGTGTCCCGGATTTTGTAATCGAAGTTGTTTCAAAGTCTAGCAGGAAGATGGATTATACAACAAAGAATCCATTATATTCGGATGTCGGTGTAAGAGAATATTGGATTGTTGATCCTGAAAAGGAGCGAACAACGATTTACTATTACGAGCAGGATGAAGCACCGATGATAAGCCTATTTACTCAGACGATTCAAAGTGGGATTTATGAAGGATTGGAGATTAATATATCGGAATTATTGAAGTAGATAGCATTCTGTAATAACAAGTGGAATGTATAGATTAGGAAAATCCAAAATGTAGCGGTTAAAAGAAAGTTTCAAAACTAAACTAATCTTTACATTCCAATATGTTATTACTATAAATCCATATTATAAAGGAAAATAACTGTGTTGACAATATACTTAAGATTATAATTAATATTGATGTGAAAAGAAAAATATTTATCCTATTAGATTAGTGTTGTAAAATGCAAAGAAAGGTGATATAATGCAAGTACAATTTTAGTGAATGGTAAAGTATAGTTATAGATGAGATTTTGACATAAATAAAGAAGATATAAATTGTCGACCGATAATAATGCAAAAATATAGGGAGGTTGACAATGCGATAAATATGGGCTGAGAGCGAAATTATAATAAAAATATGGATGTAAGATGGGGAGAATAGAAAGAGGTCGACAGAAAAAGAAGAAAGACTATAGATGATATAATGGTAGTTGGAGGACGGGAATTAATAGATACATTATGGAATGTAAATTTGGGTATCACCGAAAAGTATTCTCCCTGCATCATAGAATTAATAGATACATTATGGAATGTAAATCCTGCTTCTTCGATTGTTTTCGCATGCAGAATAAGGAATTAATAGATACATTATGGAATGTAAATGCCGTTCTTCTGCAACATCTTTTTGTCCTGGCATTTTGAATTAATAGATACATTATGGAATGTAAATTTCTTCTTCCCCATTCTTCTGGGTTATCTGCACCGGAATTAATAGATACATTATGGAATGTAAATTGCGTTGCCGGAAATCTCTGCGTTGCCGGAAACCTCGAATTAATAGATACATTATGGAATGTAAATACAGAAAGTCTTTAGCAAGAACTTCAGGACAGCCAGGAGAATTAATAGATACATTATGGAATGTAAATGGGTATTTACTTAAAATATAGTCTGCGGTTCCTGCGAATTAATAGATACATTATGGAATGTAAATATTCTTGCGGCTTTCCGAATCCATCAAAAAAACTAGAATTAATAGATACATTATGGAATGTAAATTTGCAATTATGGAAAATAGAAAGCCTGTATATTTGAATTAATAGATACATTATGGAATGTAAATTATTCTGCTGACGATGAAAACTCTCTGGAATAAAAGAATTAATAGATACATTATGGAATGTAAATAAAAAATTCACGCAATTTTTTCATGACTTAGGCGGTGGGAATTAATAGATACATTATGGAATGTAAATATGGTTCGGCAGCCTATTTTGGAATCGAGAGAATGTGAATTAATAGATACATTATGGAATGTAAATTTGTCTCCTGTCGCTGACGATGCCCCGTAGTCTCCTGGAATTAATAGATACATTATGGAATGTAAATAAGTCCTCATAAATTTCTGACCGCATCTGCGTGAGAGAATTAATAGATACATTATGGAATGTAAATTTATATATGTTACTTCTTTTTCTTGCTCGTGTTTCCGAATTAATAGATACATTATGGAATGTAAATAAAGATGGATGCGAATATGTAGCTGTAGACTTTACGAATTAATAGATACATTATGGAATGTAAATGTATCTGTTAAAGCTAAGCATACCCACGCCTTGAGAATTAATAGATACATTATGGAATGTAAATTTTGTCATCAACAGATGGCGTCTCGTCTCTCTCAGAATTAATAGATACATTATGGAATGTAAATCGTCTTAGTCACCAAAATAGCGGAAAAAGTCGGCAGAATTAATAGATACATTATGGAATGTAAATTCAGTTGTCTTTGTACGATAGCCAAATGCAAAATACTTGAATTAATAGATACATTATGGAATGTAAATTAAATTCGGCTAAAGGATATGCGATATAATCACCCGAATTAATAGATACATTATGGAATGTAAATGAAAGAGGGAACATAGCCTTCCCGCTATTTTCTTCGAATTAATAGATACATTATGGAATGTAAATATTCATGTTAGCCCACAGACATTTACAAAAAAAATGCGGAATTAATAGATACATTATGGAATGTAAATGCCTTTGTTCCGGTTGCACTGGTTACTTTTAATGGAATTAATAGATACATTATGGAATGTAAATATCGCTAAATTTGTTATGATTGTTACTCCTGTTGGAATTAATAGATACATTATGGAATGTAAATATGGATGTACGCTATTAACAAGGCGATAAAGCAGACAGGAATTAATAGATACATTATGGAATGTAAATTTGTTAACATGATTTTTGATGATGAAATGGAATTGTGAATTAATAGATACATTATGGAATGTAAATGTTCATGTAAAACTTCTGGTGATACATCCCAATCTTCGAATTAATAGATACATTATGGAATGTAAATGTGATAGTAGTGCAGACATATAGTGATATTTTATATGAATTAATAGATACATTATGGAATGTAAATAAAACGGTCTGCCCGTCTGGTCTGCTCTTTTTTCATGAATTAATAGATACATTATGGAATGTAAAAGATAGAATATAATAGTAAAGAATAAATTATTAAAGATGTTTATAATCCTTTAGAAAACTAAGCGAGAATTCTCGGTAGTTTAATTACCGAGATAAAAGTGTTTGTTTTTGTATATAGCTGAATGCGTTTTTTGAAAACAAAAATATGTTCGAAAAAATATTGACTATATAGTAAAATAATGGTATATCTATATGTATAAAATAAAGTCAGATATATTTTATCCTCTTACAGCAAGAAGACTCCGACCTCTAAGGTGGGAGATGAATTGTGTCTGCTACCTGCTTGATAGAGCATCCTGATTATAGTATAGTATCTTTAGTCGGATAATAAAAAATTGAGATACAATAAATTGAGATAATAACGCACATTTAGTATTCTTACTATACTATCATCTTGTGCTTGTGTTCAAGTATCACAGGTGGGGTTTCGAGGAAAAGGAAGTGGCATGATGGCAAACAGAGCATATAAATTCAGAATATATCCCAATGATGAACAGAAGATTTTGTTTGCTAAGACTTTTGGCTGTGTGAGAATGGTATACAATCATTGGCTTGATAGAAAGATCCGGCAGTATGAGGAGAACAAGACAAATGTAACATATACCATTTGTGCAAAAGAAATGGCTGCAATGAAGAAAACAGAAGAATACGGATTTTTAAAGGAAGTAGATAGCATCGCATTACAACA